>Ga0214544_1000145_pt1 | contig 105510 bp, 62 predicted proteins | sample CNSS3metaG_FD_160074 | JGI IMG/M metagenome (GOLD analysis project Ga0214544, IMG submission 160074) | Root nodule microbial communities from cowpea collected in UCLA plant growth center, Los Angeles, California, USA - CNSS3 | ecosystem: Host-associated > Plants > Roots > Nodule | place: USA...
TATTCATATATTCTTGGGACAGGGATTGCCATAGCTCCAAAGTTTTTAATTTTTTTTATATTATATATATAATATGTATTTTTTACTTTTTATTTTTTTTTAAATTTATTATATTAATATATATTAGAAATTAATAGAAGTTAAATTACAAATTTTTAATTATTTTATAAAACATAATATTTAATATTAATAAATAATAAAACATAAAATCAAATATAATGAAAAATAAAAAAAAATTATTAAAATACTTTTATTTTCTTTTTTATTGTATTTTTTAGTTTTTCATAAATTATACTCATCTTATATACTCACATGTTTTTCTTTTTGTTTCGAAAAAATAGATGCAAACTTATTAGTTTTGTTTTCATTTCTTATTTGTTTTCTTCCATTCATGAAGAAGAGGAAAATATTTCTCTAATCTCACATGATACTGAAACATTTGTTTAATAGTTAATATTTATTTCATGAGCTTTATATTTATTTATTATAAATATGGGAGAAAAGTATTATACTATGTGCTTTTGTTTTCATAACTGATTTTTTCTTGGAACTTGATTGTCCTATATTTTTCATTTAATAACTCTTAATTTTTTATTTTTTTATTAAATTATGATGAATTAGTTTTTAATCTTAAACTTAAAGAAGAAATAGGTATATTGATGAAAAATAATATATATTTACTTTTTAAGAGTGATTAAAAGAAAGCTATAAAAACCGCAGAAATTCAACTTATTTACGTATTCCGAAACATGACACAAATGATCATATTATTCAATTAGAGAAACCTTTCTTAAGGTGAGGACTTTCATATTAATTTTTTGGAATGAGTTCATAAAAATAGTTAAAAATTTTAATTTTGATTCAATTATTGATGAGTTAAAAAATGAGAAGGAACGAAGGACAATCCTTTATATACGGTAATTTCTTTTGTAATTATAATTGTACTAAATTATGTATTCATTTTTATTGTATTAGTAATATATATATATATATATATATATATATATATATATATATATATATATATATATATACTAAAATTATATATATATATATATATATATTAAAATTATATAAAAAGTAAATGAAAGTATAGATGTCATTAGTAAAAAAATACAATTTCTATAAAAAATAAATAAAGAATCGAAGTCGTATGTATAAAACACCACTCGTATATAAAGAAAGAAAAATTAAAAGTCGTGATTCATTTTGGTATTGAAGTCTTGCTTATGAAATAATTTTAATCGTGTTATTTAGACATGACTTATCGATTTCTATAATTTTTTGTCAATATCATTCAATTTGATAAAGATAAAATATTTTCGTAAACATACTGTCTATTCATGACCAACTTAAAAAGATGAATCCATTCAACTAAAACAGAAATATGAATGTACAATAGGAACACCTTATTATTTTTTAAGTTCTATTAAGGTGTACAATAGGGTAAGAATGAAAAGATCACTATATTCTTCAAAGAAAATAGAAAGAAATTTTTTGAGTCAAATACATAGAAACACAAATTTAAAAAGTCTCTATTAATTAAAAAAAAAATATATATATATATATATATATATATATATATATATATATATATATATTATTAATTGTAAATTCATTGGCGGACCCTAAGAGGTTCTAAGGGCCCATGGCCCCCATTTTTTTTTTACATTTATACATTTAATATATAATTTTTGATATATTTTTTAAAAATTTAATATTTTTAATATATTTTATATATTTGATATTTTAATAAATTTTTATATATTTTTATTTATATATATAAGGAAAAATATTTTCTTTTTGTTGTCCATATTTATTTTTTAATTTTATCTTTTAAATATTTTTTAAATAAAAATAATTATTTTATTAGTATTATCTTTTAAATGATTATTTGTTTAATTTAACTATTTTTTATTTGATTATTGTTTTAAATTTAATCATTATAAATAAAAATTAATTATGGTAAAATTATAAAAATTATTTATATTTTATTTTATAATTATAATAATAACATAATTATAATTTTATTAGTATAAAAGAAGTAAATTAAATGTTCTTTAAAGGATGGATATATGTATGCGTTGAATAGAAGAGTTGTTGTGAATATTTTTTAGCTATTGAGCACCTTCAAACTCACTCTAACATCTTCCTTGTATCTGAGTAACTTGGACATAAAAGATACAATTAATGTGTTTCATGCATGCATTGAATGCTCGCCTCTTTTTAAGAAACATCCATAACTCAATGTACTTTTCATTCCTTGGATATATTCAAAAAAAAATTATCCAAAAAATTTCAAAATAAAAAATATTTTTATATAAAATTTAAAAAGCATGACAAATTTTAAAAAATAATAAAAGTTTTAAAAAATCATTAACTATACTATTAAGAAATATTTCAAAATTAAAAGAAAAATTTATATAAAAATTTGAAAAAACAAAAAGCAAAGAGTAAAAAGTAGATGAAAGCCGACTTCTAAAAGTTGAAATAGTATATATATATATATATATATATTCTTAAATTATATAAAAAGTAGAGAAAGTAGAAGTCATTAGTAAAAAAATACAATTTCTATATAAAACCAATAAAGAATCGAAGTGGTATGTATAAAACACCACTTGTATATAAAGAAAGAAAACTTAAAAGTCGTATGATTTTAGTAATTTGAAGTCTTGCTTATGAAATCATTTTAATCGTGTTATTTAGTTAAAAACCAAATTTGGTTATAAAAAATTTTAATCCACGAAAGAAATTCATTCATACAATTTCATCTATACATTAGAAATCATTATTTATATACTCATGATCTATTTAACTATTTTTCCCTTTTTACAGAGTGAATGTCCTAGTCAACATTTGGCTACTCTTCTTCGTGTCAGGATCTTTGCATGTATCCATCAACTCGTTGACCACTTCTCTCATTGTTGGTCTCTCACCTGGATGCTTATCAGTACATCTCAATGCCATCAAAAGCACTTTTTCAACTTGTTCCCTCAAATTTGAATCCAAAAGTTCCTCTTCAAGCCCTGAGTCAACAATTCCATCAATGCCTTTTGTTTTCTCCCAGGTACATGTAACCCACCCCACAAGATCTGTTCCTTCCATAAATGAAGGATCATCTAGCACCTTCTTTCTGCATATCAGCTCTAGCAAAAGCACTCCGTAACTATACACATCACTCTTCTTACTCATCACTGGTGAATAAGCATTCTCTGATGCATACCAAGATAAACATGAGTTATTCCAATGAAGAATTCATATTTAGAGTTAAATATATTTTTAATACATGAAATTTAATGCAAAATTGAAATTCGTCTGTATTCAAAACTTTGATACCAAATTCTAAAAATGAATGAATATAGTTTTGTTAACCGATTATGTTGAACTTTTTTTACGTGTAAACCGCATTTCATGTTACTATTTGAATTATTTACACCGTTTGACACGTTCTCGCTTCAACATTAGCTAGAAAACGGGTTTGACACGTTAACAAAATTTAATATAATTGGGTTAAAAATACTATATGTTTATTTTTAAAGTTTAGAGACCAAAATATATCAAAGTTTCAGACAAAAATGAATTCCAATTTCGCGTCAAAGTTAATGGAATAGAAACATATTTAACCATAATATTTAAAAGTGAGAGATTAGAGTAAACGTGATAAACAAAGACTAGAAGAATTACCTGGTGCAATGTAGCCTACTGTACCAGGAACAGAGAAAGATTGCAATGAATAAGAGGAATGGTCTAGAAGCCTTGCAATGCCAAAATCAGCAATATGAGGCACCATATCAGAATTCAAAAGTATATTCTTTGGTTTGATATCTCTGTGCACTATGAAAGGGTCACAATCATGATGGAGGTATGCAAGTCCATGAGCAATTCCAACTGCAATCTCATAGCGCACATTCCACTCCAAAGGTGGTGGTGGAAACTTCTCATGCAGAACATCATGAAGACTTCCATTTTCCATGTACTTGTACAAGATTAGACCAAAGTCCTTTCTTAACCAGAAGTTTTTTATTCTCACTAGATTTTTGTGCCTTATCTTCCCAGTGGTTTCAATCTCTGTGCTCATGCTAGTGATCAGTTTTCTGTTTTCTGCAAAGGGAAATTTCTTTATGACAAAAACTTCGTCCACACTGAATTCAACTTTGTAAATAACTCCATGTGCTCCTCTCCCAATAACATGCCTATCATTTAGGTTCTCTGTGACCTTCATCACCTTCTTGAACAAAGTTGAAGATCTCTGTTCGGGAAAAATCTTCACATCTTGCTTGTAGTATAGCAGGTAAACAAGACCAAGTAACAGAATTGATATCAGTAGTGAAGATCCAACTGCTATCAACATAACTTTAACTTTACTCAGCCCTTTTTTATTTGTAGTGTTGTTCTCGTCACATGGCTTCAAGCTGTTATTTTTTGAACAATTTGAGGAAAAACATCTAACACATAAGCCAGGAACTCCCAAGAATGATGAGGGAGAAGAATGGAGCAAGTTCACTAGTGTGTCTGGAAGAGGACCAGAAAAAGAATTGTATGAAACATTGAGTTGAATCAGTGAAGAGAGATCTTCAAGAACTTCAATTTTTCCAGTCAGATTGTTGAGAGAAATATCCAAGCTTTGCAGTAGTTTCAGTTTCCCAATCTCAGGAGGAATTTCACCTGTCAACCCATTAGCACTTAGATTCAACTCATAAAGAAGATTTTGCATCTCACCAATTGATCTAGGAATCTGGCCTCCAAAATCATTTCCCCCAAGATGCAGATCAGAAAGGCCTTCAAATTCTGATAAGAAAGTTGGGATACCACCAGTGAAATGATTGTCCCTTAGATTCAATGTTGTCAACCCTGTCCAAGTTCTCAAACTAGATGGGAATGAACCATTCAGAGAGTTGAATCCAGCATCGAAGTACTGCATTTTCTTACAGTTTGACAGCTCATGTGGCAAAGGACCTTCTAATTTGTTTTGAGAAAGGTTCAACTTTTGAAGGTTCACAAGGTTTCCTAGCCCAAAGGGTATGATCCCAGAAAGATTGTTGTGAGAAAAACTAACAGTGGTAAGATTTATGCAGTTTCCCAAACTTGATGGAATTGTTCCATTGATGTTGTTCCCACTGAAGTCCATGTAGGTGAGACTACTATTGCTTGTAAAATCAGGTAAAGCTCCAGTTAAGTTGTTTCCATCAAGCCTTAATCTAGTCAGTGTTGTACATGTTCCTATGTCAGGAGGAATACCACCTTGCAATTGATTTGAAGCCAGGATTAGCTTAGATAATTGCTGTCCAAAGCAGAGATTAGGAGGAATGTTACCAGTGAAGTGATTATATGAGAAATCTAACTCCTCTAAACTGCTATTGATTCCTAAGCTTTGAGGAATGACTCCAGAGAATTGGTTTCGGAACAAGCCAAGTTTTTTCAGTTGTTTGAGTTCTGTCAATTCTGAAGGCACCTCACCAGAAAGGTTATTGTAATACACATGCACTTGCTGAAGGCTAGAAATTTTCCAAATGCTCACTGGAATTCCACCTGTCAAATGGTTGTAATGAAGTCTAAGATCTTGCAACTGACTCAGCTTTCCTAATTCACTTGGAATTTCTCCCTCAAGTTCATTGTTATTCAACATCAACATTTGCAATGACCTACAATCACCAATTTCTGAAGGTATTTGACCAGAAAATTGATTGGTTTCAAGGCGAAGAATAGAAAGTTGTGTTAGTTGGCCTAAGGATGATGGAATGCTGCCTCCGAAACTTGTGTTGAAAGCATAAATTTCTCTTAATCCACTGCAATTCCCAAAGGTTGAAGGCATGCCTCCACTAAATTTATTCACTGACAGATCCAAATATTGTAAACTTTTACATGTGCTAGATCCTAATAATGGAACGGTACCCTCAAGTCTATTATTACTGAAACTCAACTTAACAACACTTTGAAGATTGTTAACACTTTCAGGTAGAACTCCATGCAACTGGTTATAGTCCAAATACAGTTCCTCTAATTTGCTGCAGTTTCCAATGGAAGGTGGAATAGTTCCTGACAACTGATTACGATCCAGATACAGTATCACAATTTCTGAACCGTTCCCAACATTCATTGGAATGGAACCAGTGAAAGAGTTTTGGTTCAGGAGAAGATCTTCCAAGTGTTGAAGTTGAAACAAGAACTCAGGAATTTGACCTGTTAGACTATTGTATGGAACACTGAAAGAGACTAAATTCTGCAGGTTTTTCAAACTATCAGGTATGTTTCCTGTGATACTGTTATAAGAAAGGTCAAGGTTTTGAAGCAGACTACAGTTTCCTAACTCAGAGGGTATGTTCCCTGAGATGTTGTTTAAGGACAAGTCAAGTGTTTGCAAGTGACTCAAGTGTCCAATTTCAGGTCCCAGAAGACCTGAAATTGAGTTTCCAGAGAGGTTAAGATAGATTGCACTATTGTTATTGTCACACTGGACTCCTAACCAAGAACATGGAGTGGAATCAGAAGCATTCCAACTCAAGTTTATGGAAGGAGGCACAAATGTCCAATGATTCTGGAGTGACAGAAGAGCCACCCCGTCATTATTCAGTGCATTAACAGCATATAACATGGAAGAAAAGCAAATCATGACCAAGTTGAACCTCACCATGATGTGTAGTTAACACACAAGCAAGCTAAAAAGAAATTGATAATTCAAAAGTGTTGGAATTGTCTTATTTCTAGTAAATCTAACATAGACTTTCATACCGAGACATATTTACCTACATGTCTCGGACATACTTATTAAGAAAAAGCAAAAGGCAAAAGTAGTGTTAAAAGAGAAAAAGTACCTATTTGCAAGCTTTATGATGAAAGTTGAAGTGAGATTTATGAAAGAATAGATGACCAGAATCTGAATGAAAGAGGATTGAGAGAAAAAGGAAATGAGAAAGGTAGGAACATAATGAAAGAGTGTTGGGTGTCTAGGAACAATGCTGTTAACTCACTATATACCAGGTTTCTCTGTCCATAATGTCAACTTAAATAAGATTTGAATTTCTTATAAGTATTTTAACCATTAAAAATTTATAAACTTGTGTTATATTTCAGTTTTAGTTTTATAAATTAAGATAGTCTTTTTTTTCTTTTGTATTTTTAACTATTAGAGTAATTTTATTTGTACCAATTACTGGTCAGATTTAAAAGTCATTCTTCAATTATCTTGGACTAAAGCTTCAGAAAAGTACCCAATGATATATTATTGAGTAACTAACTTTGAAATCTGTGTATTACTCTGTCTAATGGCGTAAAAGTATAGTAAATTCCCCGAAATTTCCCTATTTAAACAATGATCAAAGTTATTTACATTGTTTTAAGTCAAAGTCTACGTAAAAATAGTTTGTTATAGTCTAGAAATCGTTAGTAACGAAAATGTCCCTTTTCATGGGAAAATACATATCTTTATCAATGATCTCATTTATGATAATACAAAAGTAAAATTATGTAACAAGAAAAGTTGTTATAGTAACCTAAATATTAGTTAGTCTAAGTAGATAAACCTGAATCAAACTAACCAACAAATCAGGAATACGAGTCTATCTTTTTAAACATTAACTTGTCTGTCTATGCAATGTGAACACTCTGAATTAGGTTAATAGTGATATAGGTAGAGAGCTATCCAATATTAAAAAATTTCAAGAATAATTCATTTTTGCTGATGCTGAAAAATAAAAAAATACTGCAGTGTTTGGTTATGAATTGTGTATGTATGATTTAAATATAAACAATATTCTCTCACATTTTTCAGTCTTTATATATTCAAACCTTTTATTTTGTTGACTTTGAAATTCAACTTGTCAATGACTAATTGATTTTTTTTTTCAATGAATAACAAAGGGCATTGAATTGAATAAACGTCGAAGGTTGTTTTCCTTTCACATGTAGTCTTTGTTCTTGTGTTCTTCTAGGAATATATGTCTTTAGTATATTTGTCGAATTCTAGTGAGCGGTTCTTTTTATGTGCATCTTGTTAGGTGAGAGTTTTCTTATTGATAGATAAAATCTAAATAAAGTGTATCAACATATTTGATATTTATATTTTACTGTTAGGTTCACAACAATAAAAAAATAGAAAACACAATAATAAAATTAAAATAAAGCATTTTATTTATATTACAAGATATTGAGTCATGTCTATACACATAAGGTTCTCTCTACAAGGAATCTAAAAGCAAAATAACAAAAGAAAAAATTTAAGACAATTAAGTTTAAATGTTCAATACAAGCGAAGACAATAATGTCACAATATTATAATACTCAAGAGTGTATCTTAGAAAGACTTATTTTTATTCTGCAGCCCTCTTTTCTTAAATAGTCACTATAGAATATATTTACATTAATATTCAGTGAAGGAGAGAGGAGTTATAGGATATTTCCTATTTACAGGGAGTAATTGAGAATCCCTAATAACTATGTATTAAAAGTATAGAATAATCTATTAAAGATAGAATAAGCTATATTTATACACACTAAATCCCCCTCAAAGTGATGTTGGTAAATCAATCAGCAACAATTTGCCAACAAGAAATTGATGACGTTATCAAGTCATATCTTTGATAAAGATATCTGCAACTTGAAGATCAGTGGAGATGTAAGGAAGATAAATGACATTGTTGGTCAAGGCTTCTCGAATATAATGGCAATCCACTTCAATATGCTTGATACGTTCATGAAACACTGGATTTGCAGCAATCTGAATAGCACTTGTACTGTCTGCATGAAGAGGTGTAGATGTAGGTTGGGAAAACCCAAGCTGGTCCAAAAGACTACATAACCATACAACTTCAGCACAAGCAGATGACATTGAATGACATTCAGCCTCAATAAAAGATTTAGAAACACGATCTTGCTTCTTACATTTCCAAGAAATTAAGGCATCACCAAGAAACATACACCAACTAGTAGTAGACCTACGAGTGTCCGAACATCCTGCCCAATCAGCATCACTTATGCCATAAGTTGTAAAGATGAGGCTTTGGGAAAGAATAACCCACGTGTAGATGATCTTTTAAGATATCAGATAATACGAAGAACCACAACAAAATGAAGATGACGAGGAGAAGACATAAATTGGCTGACCTGGTGAACAACATATGAAATGATAGGACTAGTAGTGGTGAGATAGATAAGACTGCCTACCAAATGTCAATAAAGAGTGGGATCAAGCAAGAGAACTCCTTCATCTTTCCTGTACTTGACATTTACTTCCATAGGAGTATCAATTGATGTAGTTCCCGCTAAACCCGCCAATTTGATTAAATCTTGAATATACTTTTGTTGGTTTAAAAAAAATTGATTGGATCGATGATGGACCTCCAATCCCAAAAAATATGTGAGTTATCCAAGATCTTTCATGTGAAATGTTGCATGGATCTCAGTTTGCAACTTAGTAATTAACTCTTGATCAGTTCTTATAATAATGAGATCATCCACATAAACCAAAAGGAGAATGATACTAGCGGGAGACTTGTGAAAGAAAAGAGAATAGTCATATTGACTCTGCGTAAAAGAGAACTTAAGCAGAGTAGTACGAAACTTTTAAACCAAGCCCGAGGAGCCTGTTTAAGCCCATACAAGGAACATCGAAGTTTACAAACATCAGAAGAGGAAGAAGGAACATTACCAGAGGGAAGTTTCATGTAGATTTCTTCTTTGAGATCACCGTGAATAAAATCATTTTTCACATTCATTTGATGCAATGGCAAAGATTGAGAAGTAACAATAGCAAGCATAGTTCGAATTGTAGTCATTTTAGCAATAAGACAAAATGTCTCCTCATAATCAATCTCATACTCTTGTATATTACCAAGAGCGACTAGTCGAGCTTTATAGTGATCTAATGAGCCATCAAATTGAAGTTTGATAGAGAACACCCATTTACTTCCAATAGCTTTTAATGTGTGAGGACAAGACACAATATCCCATGTTTGATTTTTTTTGAAGTGTATGTAGTTCTTCTTGCATTGCCTTTTCCAACAGTCATGTTCCATTGTTTGGGTATAACTAGAAGGAATAGAAATAGACGACAATGTAGTGGATAAAGAAATAGGTGTAAAGAAACCATACCAATCATGAGGTTTTAATGATCGAATGGACCGACAAAGAGGTAAAACAGATGTGACAGGATCAAGTGCCGACGGAGGGATAGAATCAAGTGTCGGAGCAGAATCATGAAGGGTACCAAAAGGAAGACAACGCTTTGTATACACTAAACCAGGCTTGAACCGTTCCACAATGTGAGAAGAGTCTAAAAAAATGTGGCATAAATGAGAAAGATGAAGACGATGGTGCTACATAGGAGGGAAAGAAAAACTTATTTTCAAAGAACACCACATTCCTATAAACTCTAAGGCGACGAAGCTGCAGATCATAGCAAATATAACCTTTTTTTTATTAATAGCATAACCTAGAAAAACACACTTAACATATTGATTAGTGAGTTTGTGACATTCATAAGGAGCAAGATGCACAAAAAAAACAGAACCAAAAGTTTGAAGATTAAAGTAAGAAGGAGAATATCCAAAAAATTATAGAAAGGAGAAACATTATGTAGAGTGGGAGATGGTCACCGTTTATTAAATGAACAATAGTGGAGAGAGCTTCACACAAAAAACAAGGAGGAATAGAAGATTCTAGCAAAAGAGTGAGAACAACATCAAGAAGATGATAGTTCTTTCTTTTAGCAACATCATTTTGTTGTGGTGTGGAAGGGCAAGAACGCCGAGATATAATTCCCTCATTTTGAAGAAAACTTTGAAATGCATTAGACAAATATTCACCTCCAAAATATGATCTTAAAATTTTTATGTGAGCAGAGAATTGAGTTTTAAGGAGAGAAATAAAACGTTGAAAAACAAAGAAAACTTTTGCTTTAGACCAAAGAAAATATACCCAAGTAAATCGACTGTAGTCATCTATGAATGTGACAAAATACTTATAACCCACATGAGATACAATAGGAGAAATCCCCCAAACATCACTATGAATAATGTTAAAATAATTATTTGTCTGAGATGCATTATGAGGAAAGGGTAAAGTTTTACTTTTACCAAGTTTGCAGGTAGTACAATCAAACGAAACAGGTGAGATTTTATTGCCCAAAGAATCATATTTAAACAAGGTACTAAGTACATGAGAATTTGGATGGCTTAAACGATTATACCACATTTTATTTAGTTGTCTATCATCAACACAAACTAGAGAAAAAACAAGACAATATGTGAAAGGCAAGATGCATATGTGAAAGGTACTAAATAGTATTTGAGTATTTAGCCCAAAGATTTTGAAAACCAAAATAATATTCCTCAATTGATAGACTTCCTTGTGTGAAATTAGCCATCTCATACTCCAATTGAAACCTTTGAGCTGCATTAGCTTGATGATAAACCTTTTTCAAATAATCCCACATATCCTTAGCACTGTTGTAAGGATGAAAATTAAGAATAAAATGAGGCTCAATAGAGCTAAGAATCCAGGTCATGATTTTGGAATTTTTCATTTTCCATTTTGCCAAATCTGTTGCAGTTGTCGGTGCGGGAAATTTGCCATTAATATGACCCCATAATTCTTTTCCTTTCACAAAGAGCTTAAATTGGAACACCCAAGCAGCATAATATTTTCCATTAAATCGAACCAGAAAGCGTTGAGTTTTATGAGGCCATTATGAACAAAGACACAGAGAATGGGTTTCGAAAATCAAAACCAAAGAAGACAGTAAAGGCGTTGTGATTAACGAAGAACGTCAAACCAGAACAAAATATTGTGAGCGTGCAATAGCAAGGACGAACAATGAGAAAGAATCGAAGCAAACCCGACAATCACAATGACACGAAAAAGAGTCAATGTCGCCAACAAGAACATATTCGCAAACACAACAATCATAGTGACACGAAGAGTCAAAGTCGGAACAAGAACAGATTCGCAAATCACCATCGAGCACAAACCGAAACGAACCAAGAAACAAATAGGTTTAAGAACTTCCACCGATTACGAACGTCAATCACAAGTTCGAAACCAGCGATTGTGAACAACGTGATGAAGATGGAGGCAGCAAAGCTCGATAACAGGTTGAAGAAGAAGACCGGGATGAAGAACACAAGAATGACCCATGGTTTAGAGTTGTAGCTCTGATACCATGTCACAATATTACGATATATGAAAACATACTCCAATACTCAAAAGTGTATCTTAGAAAGGCTTAATTTTATTTTGCAATCCCTTCTTCTTAAATAGGCACTATAGAATATATCTACATTAATATTCAATCAAGGGAGAGGGATTATATGATATTTCCTATTTACAGGGGGTAATTGAGAATCCCTAACATTTATGTATTAAAAGTATAGAATAATCTATTAAAGACATAATAAACTATATTTATACACACTAACAAATAATAACACGTAAGATGAATTGTTCAAACTTAATATTATTAGGCAAACGGTCTCATGTGATCTTTATGATCATGATGTCGAGTCAATTATAAAATCATGGAAGAGCTTCTGCATCACCTTCCTTTATTTGCAAACGAAAGCTTAATCCATTCTAGATTATTTGAATCTCAATCTTGACAAGAACTTTGTAAACATATTTATGCGATTGAATCTTAATCTTGGCAAGACTATCTTATTGTGAGAATAGTAAAAACACAAGAAAGTACAGTTGAATTGTATATTTTTAATTCTTTTAAGATCTTTACATTGCAAGTGATCAACTAATACATTTTTTGTCCGATGGAATGCAATATATGCAACTTTAGGACTTGATTGATTTACTTGTTTAAAAGCTATTGAACATGTATTTTCGTAATAAATCTCCTTTCCATATTAATGTAGATTATAATAAAGTGTAGTTCAAAGATATAGGGAAAGAAAGAAACACAAAAGTTATTTTTATGTTTATTGGTCTAATCACTTAAACTACATGATAGAGTTCTTTCAAGCTCGAGATACTCAAATGGTGTAGATGAAATGTAATAACATAAGTGATGGAATAAGAAAGAATTTGAGAAAAATTGAGTGGTAGGAAGGTGTTTCTTAAGATAAGTTCAACCAAGTCTCAAAGAAAAGGTCTATGAGATAGTCGAATTTGAGAGGTTATCCTAGGAAACTCAAAAACAAATTTTAGATGAAAAATTGTCATCAATTCAACAAAGAGTGAAAAATTGTCTCAATGAAATTTTCAGTAAATAGTTTGTTCTACATGATTTATAATCCATCATAAACAAAAAAAAAAAAACTGTATAAATTTAATTAACACATTAGTATTTTTTATATATATAAAAATATGACATGCTTAAAACTAAAAATCTTAAAGATTACAAGTATAAATAAATAAAAAACTACATACATAAATATTTCTTTTCATACATAAAAATTTCTTTTCTTTTACGTGAAGAATTAATTGACAAGAAAATTTTCATCGAAACAATAATATATTAATTAGAAAAACTGTTAACTAAGACTACAAATAAAAACTTTCATACAGTATTCCGTATCAGAAACTCTATACAAAATCTCTATAAAAAAAAAGTTATATCTATGAGACAACTAATGAAAGTGGAGATTATGTGTATATTATCATGATCATTATCTTTTGTTTCAATTCATCTTCCTGGTCATCTTTTACTTACATTTGAATTGCTTTATTATTATTGATAATTTATATTCTGCAATTCTTTACTCACAAATGAAGATGCAAAAAGTGGAAATACCGAGACAGAGTAATTTGTTTTGCTAGTTTTTCTTCCTCTGGGGAGAGGATGGAATAAAGATTCTGAACGCTTTAAGAGTTAATTGTATACTACTAGTGATTGAGTATGATCATTATCATATCTTGATTGTACAACTTTGATAAACAATGATTACATCTGAATCAACCACCTTAGTAGTTTCACTAACATCAAAACTGCAAAACACTGATTATCTGAACAATTATAACTCAGTTCCTGGTTTTCCTCCTGGTGGGGACAGTATCTTTGCACTTGTTTAGCATCACAGAGTTGCAGTAAGCTTTACTTCTTTAGTCAATAAACAATTCAGAAGATGTAAGATGTAGTAATCCTATCTCTCTTTTTTTGCATGTAGTAATCTCCTTGAGATGAGTAGTTTGGTAAGTGAGTGAAGCTAATTCTATTACAACTTGTCAAGTAAGGGGATCAAAAACTATGTCCCAATCTGCATGTTTTTCTAAAAAGAAACACGAGAACTTATCACGTATCTTATTACTACTCTCATCTTATTACTCTCGCCCAAGTCAAGTCAAATTAATTGCTGATGGAATCTGGTGCATTAGTGCTTAATGATCACATCACCTGCTTGGCTAAGTGTAAAAACTTCAGCAAGAATATATCTTCCTCTGAATGCTTGGCTAAGTGTAGAAACTTTAGTTTGAATATATCTTCCTTGCTTCAATTTCATCAGATATTCATGTATGAACCAAGAAAAAGGTGTAAACCCTGTTAATGAGGATTGAAAAGGAAGGAATCCTCAGGTACATACTTGGTCCTCGTATTGTAATGCTCAAACCTCGGATTACCATAATCAACACCCCTCATCTCAACTGGTTTTTTCTCTGCTCCAACACCCTCCGAAAGAACATGTCCAACCTTTTCTCGTTTGCGATGTTTAGACCTTTGCTTCTGGCTCTTAGATTTGGCATGAGATGGAACCTCAGTTGATCCATAGAACTCAGCATACTCCTGTTTTTTCAATGAATGGTGCTTTCTTAACAAAGAGGGATCCTTGGAAGAGCTTGATTTTATCTTTGCAGGCCTCATTTGTGAATATTTTTCAGCTGTGCTCGGAGTGTGAACTTGCTTAGTTTCTGTAAGAAGTGAATCAAAAGCCCTTTGCCTATCTGCCATGGGGACCTCCTCTACCTCATCTTCCGGCATCTTAAGAAGATCATTTTGCGGTGTCAAGCCTCTCTTGGTGCTGTCGGATTTGGAACGCCATGGTATGAATCGAAAGAAAGAACTAAATGTTTTGAGGGAGAAATTAGAAAGATACACAAGAAGTTGTCTAAAAGATGGCCATTTTGTCTCCCCCTTATGGTCTTGGCCTTTGAATTCACCTTTTGATGATGGCTGCATTATGCATGCAGTGTAATTAGTCAACCAACAAGAACATGTTTTCTTAAAAATGAACATAACATGACTATTGCAACATGACAGAATGAAATGCTAAGGCACAGCAAAACAATACTTGTTGGCATCACGACGGCTCAAGGTTTGAAAGACCTAAAACAAACTTAAGAATAAAGTATTTTTTTCTTAGAAACCTCAAGAAATTAGTACTAAAAAATAATCTTTGTTCTTCTACTTGGAGACACCTAAAGTAATTAGTACTAAAAAAATTGAGACATTTTTGTCTTGAAGGCCTGAAGCAATGACTTTACCTGTTTGGATCTTGAGTCGGCCCTAGTGGGGGGATCCTACTATGAACCCTACATAAATGACAGTAAAGGCATAAATAGACATACTGTTTTGGGGAAGAAAGATGATCCAAATCCTTGCTGAAACCTGCATGTAGCGTATCCTACTAAAACAGCACCAACAACTGTGAGGACATCTGCAGAAAATCAAAGAATGGAACTATAAATATTGAAGAACGCTGTAGAGAAAGCATTCATGGATTACATAAACAACTTCAAGCTTTAGCCCCAAAAGAAAATTGACAGCAGACTCAAAGTTCCTTTTCAAATTTACATGATGCCCATTTTCTTTCTTCACTTTACTGCACAGCACTGCAGACAATTCACATTTGCTAGTAGCAAACACAAGAACAGATTTACAGAACAACCTTTTCACAAAATGTTAAACAACCCCACCAAGGGCAACAAAATGTAGCTTAAATTCATTTTTTTATTGAAATTTTCGCTTTCTTTCATTGACCTCACCAGGGAGTTAGAAATAAATATAACATTTAAGATACACAGTGACCTGTAACAGAAATTTTGCTACATACGTCAAACAAAAAGATTAAGAATTTAAACCTGTAACAGAAATTGAACTAGATTGATAATCACAATCCTCCTGGTTGAGATTGATTTGGCGAAGAGCAGCATTTCCTCTATCTATGACCAACAAGGAACAGGTTGGACGAACATACACAACATCAAAATCATTTGAGAACTTCGCATCCTCACTGGGACCATCCCTGTAGCCTGCAACATTTGACTTTCCTCCAGCAATGGTTGTCACACCTAGAAAATATTTGCAAAAATTAGTAACTGATACCTTTTCACAATTCTCATGACTACTAATGCAACACTTCTATATCCGTGTTTATTGGCAATTTTATATTAAAACTCAGTTCTGATATTGTTATTCTTTACCAGCATCTCCAATCTTTCTGATAGCTAGATTTTGTGTATCAGCAACATAGACATTTCCTTTATCATCCACAGTTATGCCTTTGGGATGATTGAAACGAGAATCACTTGGTTTTCCATCTACATGACCAGTGTAGCCTTGAAACGACCCCGCCACCAATCTTCCTCTACTATCTGTACCAACATGGAGACAAACAGAGTTAACTATGAAGTACAATATCTTAAAAACAAATCACTGTAATCACTCAATAACTCTAAAATTCTACTCCATTAACTAGAAAAATCTCATGCTATGATAAACCCATAAACCCCTAAACCAAGTACAATAAAGCTTTCCAAGTTTTTCATTTTCTGTTTCCTTATTCAAAAGACTTAAACCAATATTATTTTTCATCATCATTCTTATTATGTTGACATCTCAAGGTCTACACAACAAGGTCTACACCCACTGATACTCAACAAAAAAATACTCAAAATGCGATTTTTTTGATAAAAGCTGCAAACCTTCGTACAAACAGAACAAAATTGTAGACTTTTCTCATGTAATTTTTGTGAACAAACAGCAAACTCTTTTCGTATAATTCTTTGTAAACAAATCTTAAACCCTTCTCGTGAAATTTTTTATAGACAAAACTGCAAACTTCTTTAATGACAATAACACTAAGCTTCCTATACATCCAAGAGACTTTAGTGAGTTACATTGACATCTCCACAAGAACTCTTTGTTTCTGTAGTACTTTTTTTACTCAAATAATTCTTTTGTGTTCTTGCTCTCTTATATTACTATGAGACCTGGTGAATACCCACTATAATAGTCTATAAAATACAAAACCAACTTGAAAAGTTTGTATGCAAAACTGTCATGTACCAAACAATGGAATTTGATAGTTACACAAGGAAAGATGACAGAAGCAACCGTACATTGGGATAAGGGCGGGGTGATTCGAACAATGTTGCTATTAATTGCATCAACAGCAAAGATTTCACCATCTTCGGCAGAAACAAGGATCCTATGAGGAACGACCCCAATATCATTTCCTTCAACAACAGTCTCCACTACATAACCATTCTCAAATTGAAGAACATTCTCATCTGAAAAGCAACAATGAAATCACACCGTGAGCCACATAAACATGAAAAACCATACAAGATGAATTCAACTAAATGATTATCAAAAAAGTGAGAAAATTTAAGAGAAAACATCCAACCTGACTGAGATGTCTTTGAGTTTGACCTTCTCCATTTGAGAAGTGAAGATAGATGCTCGATCAATGATCCTGATACATAATTACAGGAACAAAAAAAAAAATCAACTTTGTGAACAAATTACATAATATGTAAGGGATTTTCTTAAAGAAAAAGAAAGCCAAAAGGGTTAAATTAAATTTCATTGAAAATCAGCACTATAACAAAATTGGAAAAACAAAATGGATATAAAAGAAAAACATTCCCCAAATGCTCATTCAAAGTGTCCAATCGGTGAAATCACATATAGGATCAAACTTTAGGATACCCTTTTGAAAATAAATAAAACAAATAAGGAAAAACAGGTTTGCCTGAAGGAGAAGCATGAGCTTGAAACTGAAGAGTGTAAGTGAGAGCAAGCACAGTGAAAGCACAAAAAACAAGGTGATTAGTCATAGTTGTGTGAGTGTGAATGATTCAACATAAGGTTATTTCTTCTCAGTAATTATGGAATATGATAAAAGGGACATGAAATGTATTCTGAATGTGATCAAGTAGAAGACATGAAGTGCGTTCTGCATCTTCCGCAACGCACACACACACTTCAGTTTTTGTTTTTTTTATGTTATCTTCACCACCGCCTCAGCAGTGTCTGTCTCTTCTTCATGTTTAACATTTAATGAAAGAACATGTGATGTTAGTTAATTAATGATGTTTTGATTAGAAAAGAATTACATTTAATTAGAAAAGAGGTTTGTAAAAGGGACAACAATTTCTTTTCAAATGAATTTTCAAATAAAAATGGGATGTATTTATAGTTTTTTGAAGTAGAAAAGAGAAAACAAAAGTGAAATGCCTTTTCCAAATTGTTCCTTTGCTGCTTGGATATTCTGAGTCGGTCTTTGTTGCAACAGTTCACCAATTTTACGCTGGGTCAACATGTTATTTTGATTTGTTTTAAAAATAAATAAAAAATAATGAAAGTAAATTTATTTAAATATTCTTTTTAAATTTTAAATAAAATAATTAAATACAGGATTAAAGATTTTTTAGTATATTTTGTAACATCTCATTTAATATTTTTTACGCTACTAAACAAAACATTATATCATGAATTAATTAAAGCAGACAGTAGGAATAGGCTGATATAGAGTATCAATACAGTCATCCAAAATAACCATATATGCACCAGCTATATTTACAGCCTATACTAAGAAAGGGTTAACAAAACACCCCACGTTTAAGCAAAACATGGAATAGAGACTACTGTTAAATATCCCATGCCACATATCAACTCCTATCCAGAAGGGGAGTGTCTTCACCTATACTTTTATCTGCTCACACCAAAACTAGACGATCATTGCAAAAGGGGAAAACACAAACATAGGCAAGAAGGGTAAGCTAACTTGATTAAGAGAAATCATACAGGTCAATAATAAATATCAATCAAGAACTTATCACATTCGTCAGAATTAATTAAACCACCACAAATACAGTACATATACATGACTCTAGACTCAATATCAGGATTATGTAAGAGACATCAGAGCTCTTGGTGGCTTGCACATGTGACGATTCCCAAACTCTGCAGAGTTTGGGCACAAGGGGTTATCATCCAACCACTCCTAGGGTATGTTCCCTTCGCGTCTAAGACTGATCAGGTCCAAAGACTAGGACCTCCTCTCCTCACGACATAATCCATTATACGCTATATAAGTTTTAATGGTTATTGGAGCGTCAAGATACCAACCAAAACTGAGTCCTTATGCCCTTACATTCACTAAAACATTCCCTTTAGAATTTCCCTTGAAATCCTAGTTCAATCACATCTTCTAATGATCCAATTCCATACAATTCCACCACATATACTATCAGTCATAACAATCCAAGCATAGTATGAACAAACATCACATTATTTCCTTTAATATAGCTTCATTCATTTAAAATAGAGAAATAAATATAATTCTGTAGTGGAACTCGCTCAATCTAGAAGATCTCGCCTAGGCGAGAGGGTTATCTCGCTTAGGCGTGTCACTCTCGCCTGAGCGAGACCCCAAACAGAGGGCAACTCCAAATCTGAGCAATTTCTCGCTCAGGTTAAGTTGTTTCGCTTAGACGAGAGTGGTTCTCGCTCAAGCGAAACCAGCTCGCCTAGGCGAGTCCTCACGTAGTAACAGGGGTGAGTTTCTGGTGTTTTCGCTCAGGCGAAGGTTGCTCGCTTGGGCGAAAACATCAGATTTCCAATCTATTTTCACATGCAGAGCCACGAAATTCATACCAAAATCCCAATTCAACACAAACAAGTGATCCAGGCATCAAACAAACACAAAATCATGAAATCAAAGTCCTCAAAGACGATCTTTATACGTAATTTGAGCAAATAGTTAGCTTCCCTTACCTTTTTTTGATTTTTGACTTGGCAAGACACCACCTCAATAGTGAGGGCACAGAACCTCAATCCAACCTATGAAAATGCAACACAGTGTTGCAGGAGAAGGGTTAGACTTAGTTAACCTAGAAACAAGTGGTGAGTTTTGTATGGAGAATCAGGAAGAGCTTTAGTTGGTTTGACTTACTTTGAAGAGAGAAATGGAGGATAAGAATCCACAGAGAGCCCTGTTGAGACTTCACTTCCAGGACCTGAATGCAAGAATGAGGAAATTGTGACTGAAGGAGGAGAAAATTGTGGATGGAGAAGGGACTGATGAAGTATCAGAGTGTGTGTGTGTGATGAGAGTGGAAAGAAGGAGAGTTTGTGCTATGTTTTAGGCAAAGAGTACAGGGTTTCACATATTTTGACTCTAAATTATAATCTATTACAACTTCAATTCTTACATGGGAAATACTCTCTATAATGGAAGATAATACTTTATATAATTCTTTTACATTATACTTTATGATTTAGTAGCATAATTTAGTTGAGAGATCAAACATAACTTTTTATAATATTTTGAGAACAAAAATATATTTAATTTTTAAATATAATTTTAAATTTTAAGTATAATTATTATAAATATAAATTACAATATATTTAAATAACGCTAGTTTTTGTTTATTTTTAATTATACAAATTAATTGAAAACTATGGGATCAATGCACTTTATCTGAATGGAAGATTCAATTTAGGTAATAACTTTTTGTAGACTGATTTAATTCATTTTATAGAATTTTCGAACTTGCGGGACGGATCAAACCTCCTTTAATAGCTCTCGATAGTGTGGCAATAGTCCTTTACTTGTATGTAATAAAATACAAATATAAAAAATTATTAAAATGTAAAGTGCAAAAGGAAAAAGAAATAATAAAATAATAATATAATAAAAGAGGTAAGGATAAGAATGAAAGAGGGGGTGCACCGACAACACTTCTTTCTTTTTCACTTTCACTCAAATTCACTTCCACCCTTCATCCTTTTCTTAGCATTTATGAGTAATTGGGAGAATAAGAAGCATTTTGAACTAACTCTGGATTTCAAATTATAATAAGCTTTTATTTATCCAACTGATTTGTTCTTTTCAAGTTTTTTTAGTAACTATTGCAAAAACGGGATATTAAATCGGTTAGATCGGTTAGATCGGTTCTGGAACGTGTATTAAATTTGTTCGGGAACCGATATAATATAAGTCGATGTAATATTTCTGTTAGTTATTAGATGGGTTGAAAAAAACCGATCTAATGTATAAATATTAGATTGATTTCTGTAATCCGATCTTACATTATTCATTACAAAATGCATCATGATGAAGTCCTTTAGATCGGTTCTGGTATAACCAGATCTAATATGTTGAGCACCTTTTAAAAAAAACGGGCAACCATTAGATCGGTTATGGTCTTAAACGATCTAATATATTAGATCGTTTAAGACCATAACCGATCTAATGGTTGTTGTTTTTTTTAAAAAGTGTGTTTTGTAATTGCAACTAACCAAACTGTTGCATTCAAAACCAAATAAATACAAACAGTGCAGTTCCAACAATTTATAGAGTACATATTTAAACAACAATTCAAATCCAACAATGGATTTGACCAAAATATTTCCTAAGTGAAAGAAAACTAAGGCAACAAAGGAAAAGTTTTACATATGAACATTTTTAAGCTGCAAGAAGTATTTGGCCCATTCAGTTCTTACTTCATCAATCTTCTCAGATCTCAATGGTTCAACATTGTTAAAAACCTGTAGTTCAAAGCAATGAATGCATATTAGTTAAGTATTTCATAAAAACATGTTTCAAAGAGGAGTCTTTTGATTCCTTACCTCATCTTAAGAATCTTTCAGAGCAGCACGAGCTATGGTCCACATCCAGTACATGACATAGTATCCACACTCAAAACTTTCTTTTTGGATATTACACTAAGAAGATCAAATTTATAGTAATTAATATATGAAAAAAAGTACAAATCATACAATATAAAAAGATGGAAACTTATACCTTAGGAGAAATCACTTTGAAATTTTGTGAAGATGAAGTTGATTTACCACCCAACACATTGTACACATTCAAAGCACTAAAAATTTAAGTCACTATTCAATTACAACATATTTCATGACATAAATAACACATTACAAAGGGACTCCAACATACCTCTGTAGTATATTTCTCATGGCTAAGGGGATCGGTTTGTGCAATAAGCATAACCAAACTACAGTATTCTTCATTGGAAAAATAATCATCAATTGCCAATGAGACCTAAAAAAGAACTATAATTAGTGATTTGAATTAGTTAATTAATAGCTAAAGTGACTAAGATGAACTTACGCATGAATATAAGGTTCTATGTAAATTATTTTCTTTGATTTCCCCATCCAATTTTGAATGTACGTCTGACATTCCATATGTTTAGCGTCACCTTTTTTTAATTTAAAAAAAAAGAACGTTGGATCGGTTCCCCGCTAAATCGATCTAATGTATACACGTTAGATCGGTTCCCCACACAACCGATCTAATGTAAATGAAGTTATTTTCAAAATTGCCACCGCGTGAATCGTTAGATCGGTTCCTCCACAACCGATCTAATATGTCTGATCTAATATCCCATTTTTGCATTAGTGAGTGTTTTAGTCATTAATCTTAATAAATTAGTTAAAATAAGGGATCTTCTCGGTCTATTATATCATATCTTAAAGGTTAAATCATTCTAGAGGTTCCCATTTTTGTAGCAACATCTCAAGTAGGTCCCTCCATTTTTATTTGACTCAATTGGGTCTCTAATTTTAAAAGTAGCAACAATTCGGCCATTATCGTTAACGACGTTAGTGACTATTAAGTGAACAGTGACTAGGCATGCTGATGTGTTGTTTTTTATTGACGTGGCTTGATTCAAAGTAATGATGTGTTAAATATTATATTAATTATGGAATTGGCAGAATAAGAGAGGGTCAAAAATTTGATTTGGGGGAAACGCAAACGACTTAGGGTCTTCTGCGAAGAGAAGACTAGGGGGAGAAGCTGTTGGAATCCAAGTGCAATTGAGGTGTTCGTTCATCTGAATCATACATTCGTTTAAATAGAAGGGCGGAGAAGGTGAGTTTCTCCTTATAGTATGTCAATTTTTGAATAAGTTGTTCGGTGCATGTTGTGGTGTTTGTGTTTTGGGGAACCAGAATATTGGTTATGGGGTTTGTGTGTTTTGGGGGAACCACAATATTGATTATAGGTTGAAGGTGTTTAAATATGGTTTTGTTGGCCCACCATGTGTAAATGCTTTTACGTTGTGGTCCCCCATGTTTAAAGTGTTGTTGAAGTGTCTTCTTCAGTGTGGTTTGTATTTAATTTATGTTATTATTTTTTTGTTAGGTTTATGTATCTATTTGTATACGTGTTTGTGTGATGGACGAGGAATTTGAGGTGGTTTTTCATTATGGAGGTAAATTCTTAAGTGATGGGAAGTTGCGGTACGAATATGGGGAAAGTAATACATTATCCTTTGACCCAGACATGTGGAGCTACTTTGTTATTTTAAGTGTGATAAAAGGGCTTGGGTATGTTGGAGAGAATAAATTATGGTTCTCTGTTGGAGGCGTTTCAGTATTAGATGACAAACTACAGCTTCTGTGTGATGACAGTGGTGTGATGCATATGGTTAATATCGCAAAACTAAATGGTCAGGTTCATTTATTTGTGGAACACACATTATCAGAACCCTAGGAGATTGAAATGTTGGAATATTTTTCGGATGAACCTGACACACATGAGGAGGGTGGTGCAGGTGTTTTAGGAGAGTGTGCTCAGGGTGAAGTTGAAGTTGAAAATGACTTAAGGGAAGAGGGAGGATAGTATGAGAGTGTTCCTGTTGCAGTAGATGGTATTCAATGTGAAAGTGAAGTTGTTGTTTTAGGAGATGGTATTGAATGTGAAGGTGATTGTGAGATAAGGAAATAGGGAACTCAATCTGATATTGGTGTTGTTTTAAGTGATGGTTTGTAGTGTCAAGTTGAAGGTGAGGTTGAGATAAGGGAGGATGGAGTTCAGTGTGAAGCTAAATGTGAGGTTGAGATAAGGGAGGATGGAGTTCAGTGTGAAGCTGAAGTTGAGGTTGAATTAAGGGAGGTTGGAGTTCACTATGAAGTTGAAGTTGAGGCTCAATTAAGGGAAGAGGGAGTTCAGTATCAAGGTGTGAGGTAGACTAAGATAGAAGAAGATGGTGATGTTCACAATTGGACTGAGTTTGGACCTGATGATAGCATGGATGAAAGAATTGACAACCTAGATGTAAGTATTGATTGTGATATAGATGATGAACTAAGTAATAAGGAATGGTCTGGTAATGTAAAAGTTAAGTTTGAATCTGTTTCACGTGGATAATATACTGCTTCTAGGCTAGAAGTCAACCAACTGTATGATACAAACGTGGAGGATGATGTCAGGGGGTTGTCGGATAATGAATGGATATTTGATCAATATATGAGTGATGTAGTAGATAGTGATGAAGAAAGGTACGAGAATTTTGGTACTTTTACAATGCCCAAGACAATGGCTGATTATAAATGGGAAGTGGAGACCTATTTCATTGAAAAAGAGAAACTTTTAGAAGCCCTCAAAAGTTATGCTCTGGAAAATGGGAGAAATATAAAGTTCGTAAAGAATGATAAAAGACGAGTGAGGTTAAAATGTATAGGTGGGAAAGGAAAATGCCCATGGACTGTATATTGTGGTTACATGAAGTAATTAAAACTTGGCAGTTGCGAAAAATTGTAGATAAGCATACATGTAGTAGGGAATTCAACCTACGTATACTTAGTTCAAAGTGGCTGAGTTAAAAAGTAGAAAAAATAGTTAGGGAAAACCTAAAAGTAAAGGGAATTGAAATCCGTGAAAAAATTAGTAGAAAATGGAATGTTGGTATCTCTAGGTGTATGGCTTATAGGGCCATAGCAATTGCAACACAAAATGTTGAAGGGTCCTTTAAAGAACAATACAAAAGGATATATGATTACGCACATGAGCTTCTAGCAAGAAATCCAGGATCAACAGTCAAAGTTAATGTTGAGGAGAATAAAGGGCAACCAATATTCAAGAGGTTTTATGCATGTTTGAAAGCCTGCAAAGACAATTTCATTTCATGCAGACCAGTAATTGGATTGGATGGGGCTTTCTTGAGAGGAAAATATGGAGGATAGTTGTTAACAGCTATTGGTCGAGATGCTAATGACCAAATGTTGCCTATTGCATATGCTGTTGTGGAGGTTGAGAATAGGGATTCCTAGACCTGGTTTTTGGAGCTACTTATTGAGGGACTTGGTGGAGTTGCAGTGTGTGCATCGTACACATTTATATCTGATAAAAAAAAGGTACATTTCAATTCAGGTTCTTGTTCCTACATTTATATGAGATCAACAATTTTAACGTATTATTTATTTTTATATTAGCAGGGCCTACTTCCAGCCATACAAGAACTCTGCACGGAGTTGATTAACGTTTCTGTGTAAGGCACTTGGATGCCAATTTTAGAAAGAAATTTCCAATAAAAAGTCTAAGGCGTCTAATGTGGAGAGCAGCTACAATCACACACCCACAAGCATGGGAAAGGGAGATGAGAAATATAAAAGAGGTCAACGAGGATACATTTAAGCATTTGATTGCAATTCCCCCCAGTTATTTCAATTTCAATTGCATTGTTTTTAATGCTTAGTCATTTTAATTCCAGCGAAAGTGGTTGTATTCTATCCTAATTGAAATATTAATGGTTGACATAGATATTGGTCAAGATCACGATTTACCACAAAAGCTCAATTTGATACCTTAGTAAACAATATGTCTGAGACCTTCAATAAGTATTACTGCATACAAGGACTAAGTCGGTGATAAGCATGTTGGAGGATATTCGTGTGTACTTGATGAGAAGGTGGGCAAAAAATAGATTGAAGATACAATCAATATCAAGATCTATCTATCCCACGATTATGAACAAATTTGAAGAGTCAAAAATAACAAAATATTGGATTCCTAGGTAAGTGTTGCATTTTGTTTTGTTTGAAAATATGAATATTGTTTGATTATTGTTGTTTAATGTGTCGTTGCAACTGGTCTGCACAAAAGTTATTTGAAGTTAGGCACATTTCACAATTATGTGAGAGGTTTTTTGTCAATATCGACGAACAATCATGCACATGCATGAATGGAGTATAAGTGGTATTCCCAGCTGTCATTCTCTGTCTGCAATGAAGTTTCTAAACCTCAATGGAGAAGACTTCATCCCAACTGTGTTTAGGAAGTCCACCTATGAAGAGATCTACACTTCCATAATTTATCCTATCAATGGTCAAAGTTTATGGGAGACAACTCCATATCCTAATGTGTTATCCCCCCTCGAATAGAATATTTCCAAGCAAGTCAAAGAAAAAAAGAAGATTAGAGCAATGGGAGATTAGAAGAGATGAAACACGACTGAGAAAAGGTGGTTTACATAAAACATGTCGTATTTGTAAGCAAACAGAGCACAATCAAAGGGCTTGTCCGCAAGCAATTGAAATTCATATGGCTCAATTAAGGGAATCCTAACAGCCACGTCCAACTGAAGCATCCTAGCAGCCAAGTCCAGCTGAAGCATCTCAACAGCCAACTCCCACTAAAGCATCTCAGCAGCCAACTCCCACTCAACCATCTCACCAGCAACTTCCAACTCAACCAACTCAGCAACCACCTTCCACTCAACCATCCCAACAACCACTTCCAACTCAACCAACTCAGCAACCACCTCCTACTCAACCATCCCAGCAGCCACCTCCACCTCAACCATTCCATCAACTAACTCCACCTCAACCATCCCACCAACCAACTCCAACTCATCCATCACGAGGTGCATCAAACGCCAAAGCGAAACTCAATACTGGGAGGGGTCGAATACCATGATCACTAAATGTCATATTTGGAAGTTGCATCTGTTGTTTCGTATTTTGTTATCTCATTTTGTAAAAGTTGTTAACCTTTAAGGTCACTTGGCAACTTTTTTAATTTCTTTCCTTGCATGAAGACATCTTTTAATATTGTTACTGAATGGCTGGACCACAACTTTTGTATTGCTACTGAATGGCTGGACCACCACTTTTGTGATGTATTTTGCGTGAACTCAGAACCTCTTAATATGAAATCTATTATTTACTTTTCATTATGAATTATGAGGTCTGATGCTTTTGAATAATTGCATGTAGAATCAGATTTATAATTACCATATGTGGTTTGATGCTTTACGTTATCAATAAATAATACATGGTACTCATGAAATTGTAATGAACTCTTTCGAACTTCCAAATTCATTAATCCAGTTATAAAAATAGTACATGGAAATAACCATCCTAAACAACGAATTCTAACCACTAAAGGAGATTGCAACAACAAATCATGCATTCTTTATCAGCATTGATAACACAATTACATTAACTACAAAAACAAAAATAACCATCCCAATCAACACCTTCATCCATTTCTCAAATATTTTAATTGATTTCTCCAAATTACTGATCATTTTCCTATCACCATCACTTTCTTTAGTCTTCACCAAAATATCAACCATTCCTTCGCATTTTTCACTATTACCACTTTCTTCAATGGCATCTTCACTCCACCATTTAAAGTAATTGCACCCACCATCTTCACTTCCACTCTGCGAAAAAATTAAATAAATAGTTATCCCCTATAGCATTAAAAACCACAAACAACATACCTTCAAACTCTTTCACCTTGTACTTTGAACAACCCCAAAATTGTTTCCCGCTATTTTTTGCTATTTTCGCAGTTCTTATAACTGATTTCTCTCCACAGTAGCAAATCGGTGGTAACCCCAAACTCTTCGATCCTCCAACACCACTTGAAGATACACTAGGGTTCTTCTTCCCCCAACCATTACAAGTGCAAGAGAAACAAGAATGGCAAAGCGACATTTGCAGCTGAAGAAAGAGATGCACTAGCTGAAGAAGGAGGATTCAACGAAAAAGATGAACTAACTTAGGGCTTCAATCACTTTATTTAACAATTGACACATAGGCTACAGACAATTTCAATATCAACTGACACATATCTGTTTTACTTGTCCACTTCATCATTTGGAAACGTCGTTTAAGCAACTTTAACGATTATGGCTGAATTGTTGCTATTTTTCAAAATTAGGGACCCAATTGAGTCAAATAAAAATGGAGGGACCTAATTGAGATTTCGCTACAAAATAGGGACCTCTTGAATGATTTAACCTATATTAAATGTGTGTTTATTTAGATAACTTTGTTATAGGTTTCTAGTTGTGAATAATAGTGTTTTTATGTTCTGGGAGTTTATTTTGAAGAAGAGTCATTTTGAGTAAGAAAAGTTAGTAAAAGTTAAAAATAGGTTTAAACTTTTGGTTGGTCCTCATTTTTGTTCAAAAGTCCTAATTAGGTTATCATATTTGTTTTTTAGTCTCAATTTGATCTTTATTTTTGAAAATATGTTGTAATTTGGTAATTTTCGTTAATACATCACTAACGATGTTAGTTGATGTGTCACATATCAACTCGTGATTTTTTTTTTTAATTTTTTTTTCAATTTTTTTCAATTTTTTTTTATTTTTTTAAAATTATTTTAAAAATATAGAATTGTCACATGTGAAAGGAGGGTGTCCTATCACGTGGCAGCGGTAGTGTGACGTGGTAGGACTATTGGGACAAGTGTCATGTGATAGGTGGCACTACCACTACCATGTTACATTGCCTTTGTCAAGTGGTAAGACCTCCTCATTTGACACATGGTAATTATATTTTTAAATTAAAAAATTAAAAAAATTAAAAAAAGTTACAAAAAATAATGAACTGACATGTGACACGTCATTTTAACGTCATTAGTACTATATATATTAATGGAAATGACCAAATTGTAACATATTTTCAAAAATGAGGACCAAGTTGAGACTTAAAAAAATCTGATGACCTAATTGAGATTTTTGAACAAAATTGATGACCAACCGAGGGTTTAAATCTTAAAACTATTATTATTTCATGTTTGTGAGGTTGGGGATAATGTTGTGATAAGTGGATGAAGTTTTGTAGAGTTTTTATTTTGAACTTTGCTTTCTTGTTTATTCTATTAAGTATGACTTGTTGATTTTAGTCTTTGTGTTGATTTCATGTTGATTATATGCCTACGTGATTGAGTCGTTTTAATTATAAATGAGACTGGGTAAAATAGATGGTTTATGTTTGGTGCGCTTCAAATTGATGCATTGGTGTATTAAAATATTTTTTGAACATGAATGAGCTTATATGGCATAGGTAAGCCTTAAAATAACTTGGATACACCTAATGAACTAGTTTTAAACACACTAAAACTTTTACATATTGGTTATAGTGCTAGGCAGAACCAATGAGTTGTCGGGTGCCACCTGAAAATGGATTCCAGAGAGTTCCAATGTTTGAATGTTGGCGCCAGCTAAATACTGTTAGGTGCCATCCGAAAAATGGAGTATAGATAGCTCTAAGGGTTCTAGCAGTGGGCGCCAAGTTTTGGACGCTGGGTGTGTAGTTTTAGGTGTTGGGCACCACCTAGGTTTTGCTATTGAGCTATCTCGGGAAAATCACAATTACTACTTCATTAATCGTTGGATTAGGCTGAAAGTTTGAAAGATAATTCTTCAAACATGGTTCTTCAGTTTGACCATTGAGATTGTCAATTAAAGATTTGTGGTTAAGAAAATACATCTTGTTGTTTTGAGTAATAAGAGTTTATTTTTTTTATTATGTATTATTAGTGTAATATAATTTGAAGTTTGATTATATATTGTTAAAAAGGGAAACTAAGAAATATGGTCTTGTGTTGTGAAATATGATGTATTGGATATTAGAAATCATGTTCATGATGTTTTGGTTCAATTTATGGTTAAATATGAATTATCGTTAGTAGATAGTTGCTATGATGTATGAATATGAGTTTTGTGTGTATGATATATATGTAATGGATTCTAAGGAGGGAGTATTACTTTGATGTGAAGTGATGATAGTGTATTGAGAGGGAATTTATGTGGAGACTATTCTGGCTCTACTAGTTCAAACTCAAGTAGATGGTGATTTCTAGTGGTGGGAGTCGATGGAGGTTTCTATACTTTTGAGTTCAGTACGAAAAGGACTAGACTTGCAAATATAAAAATTACCTTGGTTATGCTCATGATGCAACTAAGGATCCTAATCTTCAAATTTATAACTATAGATCCTAAGAGGTAGGAGAGAGACATGACAAATGTAGAGCCTTTGAGTCACTAAATACACTTGAATTTAGGAAGTATAGTCAAATGCTTATGTTGTGTTTGAGCCATGAGAGTGAGCTGTGAGGATTGTGTTATGATGATTGAGCCTTGTAGTTGTATTATGATAGAATTGATTCGTGGTAACTATTGATTTCAAATTTTGATGATGGAGTCTGCTTGAAATGTGATTTTGATTGTTTAACCATATTTGTGATAAAGATAAGGAAAACGTGATAAATGGTGGGACATGTAACTCGTTTATATAATGATTATGTATGTTTGATGAAGAATGTTGATTTTGAACTGATGATAGAATTGGCATATGTAGTATTGTTAATTTTCTCTAGCTTACCTTTTGTTTTTGTGGTGTTGTAATACCTATTTGCGATGATTGTATGTTCTATGAGAACAAAGGTGGTAGAGGTACTAGTAGTGAGGCTACAAAGCTTTTAGGATGTTAGAGTAGAACGTATATACTTGTATATATTATTATATTTTATAGTACCTCCTATGAATGTAAAATATTATATTTCTATTGAAAAATATTAAAATAATTCATGGAGAACTATAAATATATTATGTATATGCATATTTCATGATGTTACTATTTATTATTAATCATAAAAAAATTGGTAGTGTGATATATGCTAATTTGGGTCATTCAAAAAGATTATTGATATTCATAATTAAAAAATTAATTTTATGATGAGTTCATATTTTTGATCTCATTCAATGTTTAATTATAGGTATTTAATTGAATTTGTATGCTTAAAGAGTGATTTATTTGACAGTTCTGATAATTAGGCTATTTGAGCTTGTGTGATAAAAATGTCTTAAAAAGTGATTTTTAGTTGCATAAATTATTTTTGGATATTTTAACATTTGTTGATGCAGTTGAAGTTAAGATTAAGCTCATTTTAGGTAGGAAAATAAATTGATTGAAGTTACAAAACACCTTTAAATAAAGGTTAAAATCAGCAAGTTCTGAAAAAATCACTTTTGTACCCCTAAATTACATATACATTGCCCTCTTTCCAAATGGACCACACAAAACCTACTTCTACACCCTTGTCCTATTTCTATTTTCACCCCACTTTTCCACTCAATAATCAAATCCAACCAGATGCTGCCAAGTGTCATGATCCACCATTTTAAATTTGTCCAACTATTATTCGACTGTGGCATAATCCAACATTCTCAAAAGTGGCCAACCAGAACATGTCATGTCATCACCTTCAACCTCCTAAATCCTAGCAGATTGTGGCACCAACAAAGTCTTGCCGATGATGTGAATCAGGTTACCTCTAACAACATCGTCGACGATCACTATGTCGCCGCCATCGTGACGCAACAAACCATCGCGTTCAACCTCTCACCACCTACAACACCACCAATGTGGAATTCTTTATATATGACATGAATTGGGCTAAGCTTCAAGGGTTAGTTCCATTATAATTTTTTAATTGGATTATGAGGTTAGGTCTATAAATTAGTTTGTTCTTTTGATTGTTGTTGTGATTTATTTTCATCTATGTCTTTTGGTTCTTAATTTAGTAAAAGTAGTGATTTTTACATTGTAGCAAGTTAGCACGGTGTTAAATCTACATAACATAATAATCATATGAGTCCATTGGTTTTTAAATTTTAATTGAAAATTTAATTTGGTTAAATCTAGAAACTTTTATATGATTAAATGAGTTTTTACTAATAATTGAGAAGTTACTTTCATTAGAGGTGAAAACTTTTATTAGAATTAATCAAGAAATTACTTTGGTTAATTAGTTTTTTACTAGATATAAAAGGTTAAAGAATAGACATGATTAGACATAGTAATATTTAATTGAGAAGTTACTTTAAATTTACTATCAATAATATATAAAGTTCTTTCTTTTGATTGAGAAGTTACTTTGATTAAAAGTGAGGAAGCCAACAAATTAATTGAGAAGTTACATTGATTAATTTGAAATTTTAAACAATAAATCAATAACAATAATATTTCGAACTATTTTGAAAAAAGCAGTGGAATCAACTTGTTTTCTTTACTATTGTTTCTATTTTATTTTTTATCTTTTCAATTTTATTTGGTTTATTTATCTTAATCCTCTTATAATTTCACTAACTCTTTTGTATAATTGTTATAATAACTAATTTGTTAAAAAATAATTCCGTGTTCGTTGAAAGACGACTTTGAGTTACTTTACCATTTCTACTTTGTTGAGCACTTTTCTATAATACCGAGGTTGATATAGATAAGTAGTATTAATTTAATCGTTTCATGAAAGCGTTATCACTTTACTATTAAAAAAAAATTAGAGAAAAGGTTATAATTAAAATTTTAACTTTACTATTTAGGTTTTGAAAAATATAGTTACGAAACTTTAAAATTTTAATATTTTAGGAAGTCAATTATACTACATTTCAAATAACTAAAATTACTGGATATAAATTTAATTATTTTGCATAAAAAATTCTGTTATTTAATTTCAAATAAAATTTTAAAAATTCCTTAATAACTTTTAATAATTAAAATTAGTAAATTTTAAATTACTGATTTAGCCCAAAAAAAATAATAAACTATTTTAAAATGTTAAAAATTTAAAGATAATAATGATGCAATTAATTAATATAATAAATTAAATTTAATATCGAGTATTCATATTTATAAAGTGTTTATTCTATGCCCTAAAATTTAAAAATATAATTCAATCAAGTTACTAAATTTTAACTTAACTATACAATTTCCGTAATTCTCAATTCCAGTAATACATTTTCAACATTTTTAAAATTAGAAAAATATATTTACAGTAATTTTCAAATGAGTAAATAATAAATTACTAATTGAATCTTAAAATAAATTATAATTTAAAAAACAATTGAGGAAAATATTATAAAGTTTTAAATAACAAAATTAATAAATTTTAATTTTTTTATTTGTTTGAACTATCCATGGTTTTAATGAAACACTTATGACATTTTTGTAAAAAGGTTTAAAAGATTAACAAACTCGAATAACGTTCAAGCAATTAATGTCAATTCGTTATAGTTTCAATAGAAACATTTATACCATTTTTAAAAGCATAAATATTTCAAAAAGACTTAATTTTTTTCTTAAATAATTGAAAATGTTACTTTTTATTTAAATATTTATTTTCACGATATCAAGTTATAATAAAGCATTTATAACTTCTTTTATAAGTTATAAATTTCCAAAAGGTATTTATAAAAAAATGAATGTAGGTTTATAAAAGATAGGATGGAATGTTTATCATTAGGCAACTATACTCATTAGTCATGAAGAAATATTTTTTTTATTTAAGAGTGTAATTCCACTTAGATCGTGACTTGGTTCATCGGTAACTTGGGTTCTGATACCAATTGTTAGGATCGAGCGCTTATTACTAGGTCAACAGTTATAGCTATTAATCAGGCACAACTCTTTTAACTTAAGATTGTAACAGTTTAAGCTTCACGATTCGATTGTGACCCGGTCCACTTGGCCTATGTCACGGGACAATTGATGTCACATGCAATAATCTTACCCCTAGTAATTGTCCTACTAAAAATTTTATTTGGATTGTGACTTGACCCACCTAACCTCCGACATGAGACTATTATACAACCCACAAGAATAATCAGCATTACTAAATTTTTATATAGAATACATAATATTATAAAAATTAAAAGTTTCTTAAAAAATGTTTATAAATTCGATGTTGAAAGAAAATAGTCCAAGAAGCATTTGATTTTCAATTTCTAGTTTCGATGGAGAGAAATCTACTTTGTCATTATTGGGCTTCTTGGTGGTATAGTAAAACGCGTTATTGGTTGGTGATGAAATGTCCCTTATACCCATAAAAAAATAATACAAATCCAAATTTTATTCTCTTTTCCATCTTTCACTCTACTAGGGGCCGCACCCCTCTTTAGTCGTTTGCCCCTGCCACCAACTTATTGAACAGGTTCATTTTCGAAAAAACAAAATTCGATTTTTGTGTTTTTATGCATTTTCCGAACTGGATTTACAGAATTGTCATTAATTGTATTTTTTTAATATATTATAGATTATGCATGTTGCATTTAGAATTATATTTTAAATTGCAAAATCTGAAATATATATATTTTTTAAATACATTACAATAACAAATGTATTTTTTATTTAGAATTATATTCTAAATCGCACAATCTAAAATGTATCACTTTTTAAAATAAATTAGTTTTTGATTAAAAGGACAAAATTATTAATTAATTTTATGTTATTAATATAATGATTTTATAATATATAAACTTATGATTAAGACAAGAGGAGTTTCATCTCAAGGTGATAATAGGTATAAATATATAATGTAAATAATAAGTAGAAAAGATCACGAACAAGTTTGAGATGAGAATGATGTTGTGTGATGGATGCAACTACAAATGGAGTTAATGTACATGACAAATTCTCTTGTGGTGTGGCTCCCCAAAATTTTTTGAATTTTTTTTATTTATACGTGGTATATAGAAAATGATTTTTTTTTTAATTTTTAAATTATATGTAAAAAAATTGATTTTTTTTTAAATTTTAAATAATAAGAATATATATTAGAAATTGATGAAAATTAAATTAGTTATCTTTTTATTTATTTTATAAAATATAATATTTAATGTTAATAAATAATAAAACATAAAATCAAATTTAATAAAAAATAAACAAATTTATTAAGATATTTTTTATTTTCTCTGTCATTGTCTTTACGAGTTTCTTACGTAATTTACCCACTATTTACTTTTACTTATTTTGTTTCTTTTGTTTATGAAGAAAAAAAAGAAGTTGAACACAAATTCATTATTTTGTACTCTCTTTTTTTGTATGCTTTCTTTTATTCTTGAAGAAAAAAAAAAGATAATTCTCTTTTGTCTTATTTGATAGTAAAATATTAGTTTAATAATTAATTTTATTTTTTATTTTACGAGCATTTTGTATATTCATTTTTATGAATATAGAAGAAAAAGTAATGCACCAAGTGCTTTTTCATAATCAGTTTTTAAGTGTGGCTTGATTATCATAGATTTTTCTTTTATTAATTACATATTTCAATTTTTTATTAGATTATGATAAATTATCTATTTGTCTTATTTTTTTAAACATTGGTATATTGATGAAGAAATAAAAAAAAATAGATTAATTATTTAAAATTGATAAAAGGGGAGTATCGTGAGGAAGAAAACAAAAAAAATAAATCTTTGACAAAAACAAAAAAGTCAAATACATCTACTTGATTGATTATCTTTAAGTTGTCTCGTCTTATTTTAACTATTCTTGTTCCTACAGTTATAACAGAAAGATAATTGTCTACAATGAACAAGATTGCGAAATAAAATGGAGGATGAATTTTTTGTCGACAATATGATTATTTACATTGAAAAAAAAATAGCTGAAAATTTTAATATTGATTCAATTATTAATGAGTTCAAGAATATGATGGAAGAAAGGCAATTCTTTAAATGTGTGATTTGTTTTATAATTACTACTATCCTAAATTATGTATTCATTTTGATTGTATTAATCACAACAATTCAATATATAAATTTTGAGTGTATTTTGGCTCTCCACAAATATTGACTTAGATCCACCACTGGTTATTTAGCGAGTTATACAATTCATGTTGTAATTAGATTTTGGGAGGTTGATGTAAGAAACAAAAATTGTAGTTAAGTATTATATTTGGTGATGGTGAAAATTATTTACGATCACAAACATGATTTTTTTTTCAGGATTGAGGAGAACTCAAGTTGATCTCCCAGGTCACAACCAAAACAAGCTTGGGGGACCTTATTCACAAATTGAAGGTATGGTACTTAATTTTGGATTACTGTCGTTCAGCAACATAAGTTGTGACATTGTAAATAGAGGTTTGCTTTCATGCTTTATGGACATGTGACACAGGAACACAATAATTTATGCCTTCCAATTCGCGAGATGACCATCACATTAGATGATGGATTGACATTGCTTTTAGGGATGTCAAAAAAACTCGTACCCGCAGGTATCTGTGGATAAAACCTGCAATGGGTAAGAAATGGATATCCCCAAGTAATGGGTATGAGTATTTTTAATACCCACATGTTAACGAGACGGGTATGGGTATCATAGTATCCATACCCGTGAATACACATACCCACTATACTCTAATTTAAATTAAAAAAAAAACATAATTAAAATATTAATATATTGATTTTGAATGAGTTATTTTTGTATCGATTAGTTTTAAGAAAATTTCATTTCTTTGTAAACTGTCATTCAACATTATGTAAATGGGTTATTTGAACTTTGTTTAAAATTTATGAATGATATGTATTGTATTGTCACTATCAAGATTGTTTTTATTTAAATTTAGTCCCTTCATATGTCTTTTTAATTCAATTTAATCTCCAAATATGTCTCTTAGATTCAATTTAGTCCCCACATTTATCTCTTTGTTTCAATTTCGTCCGCACATATATATATCTTTCATTCAATTTAGTCCTCACATATGTCTTAACTAATTCTTTCTTTAGTTAACTCAAATTAATTAAATTAAATTACATTACATTTTTCAAATCCATACTTTGATTACCTTTTTAACATATAATATATTAGTTAATAAAATTTAATTCACCATTTAATATTAATTGTCCAATTACTAATTATTACTTAATGTATGAATTTAAAATTATTAATATCATACATATATGTAGTTATACAAATTAAATTTTGTAATTAATTTTTCTTTAATTAATTAAATTTAATTATATTTTTCAAAATCCAAACATTAATTAACTTTTTAATATATCATATATTAATTGATAAGATTTGATTTGTGACATCCTATTTCTAATAGAGTAATCTACTAAAATTAAGCATCACATAATTATAATGTAAAGGTTTAATGAATCGTAAGGTACCCAGTTTATTTTTAATCTTATAAAAAATGGATTAAAAAAATATTTTAATTATTAAAAATTATTAGGTCAAAATTGAATCAAATACACATAAGTAGGTACTAAATTGAAACACGAAAAAACATAAATGAGGACTAAATCGAAATCATCACAATGACATCTGATAGTGACACTGACACGTGGCATTACAATGCCACGTGGCACTGACAATGCCACGTGTCACACACAGGGACTTGACACGTGGCATTTTAAATTTTTTTTAAAAAAAATTAAAAATTAAAAAAAATTAAAATTTTTTTTTTAAAAAAATCAAAAAAACCACAGATTGACACGTGGCACGTTGACTAACGGCGTTAGTCAACTCTGTCTGAAAGGGACCTAATTGAAGCAATTTTCAAAAGTTGGGATGCAATTGACACTTTTTTAAAAGTGGGTACCAATTTGACACTCTAGTACCAAACTGGGTACCTTACGATTAATTAAACCTAATGTAAAAGAGTACATGACATGAAGCATACATGTACTAACTATTATAGTTATCCATAGTATACTTGGAATAAAAGCTTAGGCATACCACGATGCCATAAAACATAACACAAGAGTACTATTGTTTTCCAAAAGATTGCTCATAGAGCAAGGAGTTTACAATAAACTAAGGGTTCTTCAAAAGGATCTCAACAGTGAGCCATAACCCAGACCAAGGGGACCACCCTACAATGCATCATTTTCGCCTCTTTGAGAACCACTAGGGGTTTCCACATCTGCTCACACCAACAAAATTGGTGATCATTGCAAGAAGGAAAAGCCATACAAAACACAGAACACAGATAGAAGGGTAAGCTAGAGTAAAATATTTTAACATGTTATCGAGCAAGCAAAAGATAAAACATGTTATAATCAAACAAGGCAGTAGGCACCCAAATCACGTGAAAACAAATATTTACAAGACTCTTTGACTCAATATCCAGATCATACGCTTGATATAGAATTCTAAAGGAAGTATGCACTTGTGCTGGTTTCTAAACTCTGCAGAGTCCAGACGCAAGGGGTTATCACCCAACCACACACATGGTTAATCCTTTAATGTCTTTGGGCCCAATATGTCCCAAGACTAGGACCTCCTGCCACTCTCACCACATAAGTCATTGTGCTCTATGTGAGCATGAGCAATTATTAGAGTTCAGGATACCTTCCTTTATCTAGACATCTCCTATATCAAGGTATACACTAACCACAATCACCAAGAGTTTCCCTTGAAACTCCTTTACCAACAATTTCACATGTCATTATAAGCATTCAATTCTCATGCCAAACCATCACCAAACAAACAAGTCATGTTTTCCATTTCATACTCAACATAATAAGATTTTCATTTCATCTCATACTTTTCAAATGCATACCAATATTCATTCCAACCAAGTCATGGTTCATTTCATAATGACACATTCATTTCAGTCCCATTCAAGCATACATATCTAGCATGGCCACACACTATGAGCAAGGAAAAATAATTAACACAAGCATGGAGCCACATCAGCCAACACAACAACTTCTGCTAGGAATTTTCGCCCAAGCTAAAGGTCCTCGCCTAGGCGAAAGGGTCTCTTTCGCTCAGGCGAGCCCTTCTTGCCTAGGCGAGAGCTCGACAGGGGTTGTTGTAGGGTTTCAGCGAGTTCTCGCTCAAGCGACAACACCTCGCCTAAGCGAGACCACTTCTCGCTCTAAACACAATTTGTCGCTTAGGCGATAACTCGCGCTGGAACCAAGGGCGAGTTCCTGCTACTCTCGCTTAGGCGAGGGTCACCCACTTAGGTGAGACTAACAGGTTTCTCACTTGTTTGCACATGTAGCTCCCTGTTCAACCATGCACACACACACCATACGGATTCATGCAACTATCAACATTATTCAAGCACCAGTAACGTAAAACAAATCAGGAATAAGCAAAATAACTTAAAACATAAACCCTAGTTTCCCTTACCTTACTCAAACTTAGCTAAACGAAAACAAAACCCCAAAGAGAGCAACACAGCTCCAGAAATAGATTAAGGAGCTGAAAAAAATATTGGCACACGAAAAATAATAGGGTTACTAGGACGAACCCTAGGCAGAGCCACAACAAGACAACTAGAAAAAGGAAGGTTGGGTTCTACTTACATGAAGATATGAGTTCAGGCAACTCTGAGCAAAGAAGATTTGCTAACTTGAGGAGGCAAGAACTTGTGTCCTAGCAGAGCTGCTGTTCAAGAGTTTGAGGAAGGGGATAGATCTGTTTTTAGGAAAAGAGACAAGTGAGAGCTTGGTAGGGCTGGAAGGGGTCTTGGGGGTCCCCATAATGGGTTGACCCTAAGAGGCTAGACCCAAACTCTCTCTTAAAACAGAATTTAAATAAAAAAGGGGGTTTCACATTATTCATTATTTAATTAAAGAAAAATTAATCATACTTATATCAATATAATATTTATATAAACTATAAATTTAGTATCAACTTTGAAAGAGACAATATTGCTCGATTTCGAAAAAAAAAATTGGGACTAAATTGAATTAAAAAGACAGATGTATGGATTAAATTGAAACAATAAAACATATGTAAGTACTAAATTGAAATCAAGATAATGACATTGTTTTATCACAAGGCACATTAGGATTAGGGACCTGATATGTGACACACTAGAGACCTGACACATGACAAAAAATTTTTTTTCAATAAAAATTAAAAGAAATTAAAAAACTTAAGACAAATATAAAATAAATTAAAAAAACCATAATTTGACATGTAATACACAATTATTGTTTGTTGTTAGAGTTTTTAAAATAAAAATAACCTAATTGACATACCGTTGAAAATTTGAAACACAAGTAAAACATTTGTTAGAACATAAACCAAATTAACACGTCCCAACTGAATAATTTACTCTTTAACAATTTAACAATTATAAAAGCATACATATTATACAAAGTATAAACATTCTGAAATTATACAAATTATAAAATCAATTAATTATTAGCATAAAAATTATATAGTTAGAAAATTTTATATACAACGTATGAAATAAAATTATATTAAATTTTATAAAGTACATAAATATATAAATTATAAATTTTTATGGAATAAAAATTTGATTATATAAAGTTATATAAACGTATACAGAATTATATAAATTATATAATTTATAAAATAAAGTTATATAAATTACAGTAAATATTAATTTATATAAACTTATACAATTTTTTTAAATTATATAAAAGTATAAAAATTATGTAAGTTTTACAATATTAAATTTACAGAAAACTATCAAATTTAAATAATTATAAAGTTTTATAAACTAAAAATTTTTTATTATGAAATTTGAAAAATTATATAAATTTATAAGTTATATAATTATAAAGTTATAAATTATATAATTATAAATAAAAAATTATATATTATAAAATTATAAACTATATACTTATTAAATTTTAAAATTATGTAATTTATATAATTAATTTTATAATTTTCTATAGATTATTTGTAATAATCTTCATAAAATTCATATAAAAAATTATATACATTAATAAAATATAGTTATATGATAAATTTGTATAACTCTAAAATAATAAAATTAGAAAAAACTGTAAACAATAATAATTATGTTGGAAGGATGATGAAGTCACTGTAAAAAAAAATAAAAAAAAAATGATATTTGTAAATATTCATATCCACTTCTGAAGTAAGTTTGTAAGTGAGTAGTTTAAATAAAGAGATTAGATGATTACTTGAGTAAAAGAATTTACAATAACTATTTTTTTTAATCACAGTTACATATTTTAATTTGTTCCAAATAATAAAATTAGTTTTATTCAATAAAAAAATATAATTAAAAAATCACACCAAATTTTTTGTTATAAAAAATTACATCAATTTGGTAGTGACCAATTTTGAATTGAAACCATTTATAAAATGGAAAAGAAAATCATCTATTTTTGTTTAACTCCTTTTAACAGCCCAAAATTCCGAAAACTAGCTTGGTTTGAAAAAACTTGACCCAGTTAAAGTTAGGACACAAGTCAAAAATGACAACTCTTGCCATGTCATCAAGTTAATCTACGTGTCAAAATATGATTAGTTAATCCACGTAAACGCTCTCTTGCCTCAAAACCTTGCAACCCTTCTGCTCCTATTATTAGAGAATTCACAAAGCTTCATTCTTCTACTTCATACAGTTCAATTTTTTCTTTTATTTAAAATTTTCTTTAAACTTCTCAATCGAATCGATATCTTCAATAAACTGGTAAATCTTCTCTCTATATTTTCTCTTCGATTTGTTCCCGAGAATTCTCAGATTATCAGATCTGGGTCATATTCTGGCTTTGTTCGATCCGCATTTTGCGTAGGTTAATCGTCTCGTGGTTCTGTGAATCTTTGCTCTGTGGGAATGATGTGGAATTCTCGTGTGCTTTGTATGCGGATGAAATTGTTATTGTTCTGATTGCTGTCATTTTAGGGTTTGTTCTTGAATGCTTCTAACTCAACATATTGTTTGAAGGAGAGTGGCTATGCCGGCATGATTTGATTGATTTCTCATCTTGAATTTTTTGTTTGTGATGATTGCTTGTGTTATATGATTTTTACTGATTATCTAATTGGTTTGTCTCCTTTCTTTTAGTCAATGCATGTGCTAATTTTCTGAATTTTGTCCATCTTCATTTAACATTTAAGCAATTAATTTAATTAATAATATATAATTTTTTTTCATAATTCGTGGGACACATGACTTTTTTTCAGATGTGATAATCTTCCATTATTGCATTTTGTCTAGAGCCGAAAGTGATTTGTTTTCCTTTTCTTTTTTCCTTTCTTATATAATTTATATTGTCACTAATTCTTTTATGGATGACTTGAATGTTCATAATCAAAGTAATAAGGCCTCTGTTTGCTGTGTTTTAATGATTTTTCTTATCTACTTAACCTGGGTAGGACTCTTGTACATATAGGAACTACTCCTTGCATCATAGGTTTTGATGATCAGATTTCATGTGAAATTGTTGTAATCTTGCAGTTCCTGTTCCATCCAAACTCCATACAGTGATAAAAAATGGAATAACATCATTAAGACTTGTGATTTCCGGTGTACTTTTGCATTACTTGGTTTTTGTCATTTTAAAATTGTCGTTTGGATGCAGAGGTGTTCTTTTAAAATACAATTTCTGGTTTTCTCCCTTCTTACGTCCTATGACTTTATGGTGCAGGTTAGACTTGTGTAGTCTGACAAGATGGGAGGTGGATTTAGAGTTCTTCACCTAGTTAGACCGTTTCTCTCATTTCTTCCGGAAGTTCAGACTGCTGACAGGAAAGTGCCATTTAGAGAGAAGGTCATATATACTGTGATTGCTCTGTTCATCTTCCTTGTTTGCAGTCAGCTCCCTCTGTATGGAATTCACTCTACAACTGGAGCAGATCCATTCTATTGGATGCGTGTTATCCTTGCTTCAAACCGTGGAACTGTTATGGAGCTAGGAATAACTCCCATTGTGACTTCTGGGCTAGTAATGCAACTCTTGGCTGGGTCCAAGATAATAGAAGTCGACAACAATGTGCGGGAGGATCGTGCTCTCTTGTTAGTATCTTTCTGTGTAACTTATTTACTTTATTGGCGCATGTTTTTTTTTACATTTTTTCTTTTACAATACCTATGATTTAGCTGGTTGTTTCTGTTGGTTTCAATTTTTCATGCAATCATTCATTTAATGACATGTAGTTTATTATCTTGTGCACTGGGTTATGTCTTATGGCTGTCAGTTTTTATGAGCTTTTGCATATTTTGTGAGGTTTTTCCCTGTCATATATGTTTCCTATTGACATAATTTCTTTTCATATTCCAGAAATGGTGCACAGAAGCTACTTGGCATCTTGATTGCTGTTGGTGAGGCAGTTGCATATGTTCTTTCTGGGATGTATGGTAGTGTGGGCCAACTTGGAGTGGGAAATGCAATCCTCATTATCCTCCAGCTCTGTTTTGCCGGTATTATTGTGATATGTTTAGATGAGCTCCTTCAGAAAGGGTATGGTTTGGGATCTGGAATTTCTCTATTCATTGCCACCAACATATGGTAAGTTTTATTATCTTTTATTATTAGTAATAATTTAAATAGTTTATAATTTGTTTCCAGCATTGATCTTGCGTCTCATAATAGCAGTGTGTGGTCTTTTATCAGAAAACTTATAAAGATTATCTCATTATGTTGCAGTGAAAACATCATATGGAAAGCATTTAGTCCCACCACCATTAATAGTGGACGGGGAGCTGAATTTGAGGGTGCTGTCATAGCTCTATTCCATTTGTTGATAACTAGAACGGATAAGGTTCGAGCCCTTCGAGAAGCATTTTACCGGCAAAACCTTCCCAATGTGACAAATCTGCTTGCTACTGTCTTGATCTTCCTAATTGTGATATACTTCCAAGGTTTCCGTGTGGTTTTGCCCGTGAGATCAAAGAATGCCCGTGGGCAGCAGGGTTCTTATCCAATCAAGCTTTTTTATACCTCCAACATGCCCATTATTCTTCAGTCTGCCCTTGTGTCCAATCTCTACTTCATTTCTCAGGTAGTGAAGTTTAAGGATGGTAAATTGTCATCTGGAATAAATTTTCGTTACAGTTTTAACCAGATTTTTTATTGTATTTGTTCAGCTTCTACACCGAAAGTATAGTGGAAACTTCATTGTTGATCTATTGGGCAAATGGAAGGAGTCTGAATATGGAGGTGGTCAATCTGTTCCTGTTGGTGGTATTGCATACTACATCACTGCACCTTCCAGGTAAGAGAAGTGCTGCCCACCGTATGGTTTATGGTTCATTGCAATATAAAATTTCTGCTACTTTGTTATGCCGACATGATCTAAAATTTCAATTCAATCAACTAAATTTTATCACTGTTATTATTTGTTGCTCAATTTCCATTTTGGCACTTCTTTTGCAGCTTAGCTGACATGGCAGCAAATCCTTTCCATGCATTGTTCTACCTTGTGTTTATGTTGTCAGCATGTGCCTTGTTCTCTAAAACTTGGATTGAAGTCTCTGGTTCATCTGCTAGAGATGTTGCAAAGCAGCTGAAGGTACCTACTGATTAACATGCATTTTTTTTTTTGTGTTTGTAACTTCAGTTCTTCAATATAACAATGAGCCTGTTTTCTCACCATTTTGTTCTGTATCTGCATGTTTGAATTCTTGTTTCCCAATTGAATTAGTACTGCAAATATACTCTCAAAAAGCTTGAAGCAAAATAGATATTAATCATAGGATTAGATCTAAGCCAACATATTGTCTAATGTAGTGTTTAGCCTCAACTTTTCTTTAGGCTTCTCTTTCTAAATGTAGAAACGTTCTTGTAGTATTCCTTTTTCAATAACCATGCGCCAAAAAGTTGAGCTTCTATAAAAGCTAGTTAGAGAATCCTCTACTTCAAGAAGGGAAGCCCAAAGTACTTAAACCAAACACTACCTAAAATATTCAATTTTTCTAGCTTCATTGCAACTTTATTGGCAATGTTTTTTGTAAGCTGGTAAGTCTGGTCTTCTAACACTGGCCGACCTCATGGAAATTGATCTTTTGTAAAAATTCGTGAGCTGAATATGTTTTGATGCTAATTTCTCTTGCCTCATAGTATCATGGTTTTGAATTCACAGGAGCAACAAATGGTAATGCCTGGACATAGGGAGTCAAATCTGCAGAAAGAACTGAACCGATACATTCCCACTGCTGCAGCATTTGGAGGCATATGTATTGGTGCCCTGACTGTGTTGGCGGATTTCATGGGGGCAATCGGTTCAGGGACTGGAATATTGCTTGCAGTAACAATCATATACCAGTACTTCGAGACATTTGAGAAGGAGAAAGCTAGTGAGCTTGGCTTCTTTGGTTTCTAAGTTCTGCTTAGCATTTACTGTTGGTGATGCAATTCTCCTTCCCCACCTGCAGTTTTGCTGTGTATTGAGTACTGCTTGTAGGTTGTTTAACACCGTAAGGAAGAACTTTAGATTAGTTTTTATCTTCTCTCTACCGAGGAAGCCCGTAGTATATCACTGTAAACGTTTTTGGATTTTCTCTGAATTGCGTTAATTTAATTTGTCATCATAGTCTGATACCCTGGGCTAAAAGTGGATCTTAATTTATAGTTTAGTTCTAGAAATTACCTGTTATTTCATATTATTTTTCTTGACGTGTGATGCATTAATTTTTCACAAGAATCTTTCTTTGGAAGTGCTAAGGTCGTGCCCTTGTTTTAAGGTTATTATTACAACGTGGGCAGGTTGTCATAAATGGCATTGTTTTGTTGGGGAAAATAAACATTCAAGCCATTATTTCATTGACCATGAGGCAATAGTATTTTTAGTCGAGTTCTTTTTTCTCTTAAAATATAAAATTATACAATGACTCCCACTTCATCTTTCTCCACTCTTTTGACGAATTGGATGACGTGAATACGAGGATAAACAAACTAAGATTGCAAGCAAAAATAGTGATCAATAATAACAAAGGTGATGTTCCAACATTGACTGGGGAACGTGTGATGCAAAGAAAGGAATTTTAAAAAATTACTTTTTTTTCAAGCTACTTGAGTTAAAGAGGTATAAACAAGCTGAGATTCAAATTGTTTTCCCAAATGAACTAATTTTCCCAATTTATTTTCTCAAGTAGACCCATTGCAAGATTGATTTTCAAAATAAAACACTTTACTCTTGATTAACAGAATTCGGTATCGAAGGTCCGAATTTGTACCTGTTTTTTTTTTTGTCAGAGTGTTTTTTCCTCTTAGAATTCGGTGGGAGCTGAAAATGCTAGATTATATGAAAAATATAATTAATGAATTATAATTAAATATAATTGATTATCTTGACCACTTTGTTTTCAAACTTTTAACAGGTAAGCATTATATGGTTTTGAGAACTCTCTTTTTCTCAATACTTACAAATGATCTTAGTTGTTTCCTCAAAAAAGAGTTATTGAAGAATAATCTTTTACATTTTGAAAAAAGTATCATTTCTTAAGGTTATCAAACAATATTGAAAAGTGCTATTGGTTTTTTATATTGTAATTCTCTTAATTGAAGTATTTGAGTGTCTCAATACAATACCTTGTGTTTTTTCTTGGAGGATTTTTAAAGAAAGCTGGTAAATTTTCTTGTACTTGTTGCATAAGAATTCTTGAAATTGAATAATAATACAACCATGTTCCTTTTCTATGAATACAGAAAATTGTCCTATATAATTTGCAATAAAAACATATAACAAAGACAAATACATGAAGAACTATTACATATAAGTTTACAATAAGATTTTCGTTTTCTGCAAGTCCCAGATAATATTCTAGCAAGAAGCCAGACAACATAAGAAAGAAAAGCATTAAAAACCTTTTCTTAGGCTAACAAACTATAACTTTTGTAAATTAAGGTGCGTGCCGAATTGAGGTTGAGCAGTTATGACTGTATTTGGAGCATGAACATATGAAGAAGATAGCTCGAACTTGAAGTTTTGCAGAATGAGGGACAATGCCATTTTGGCTTCAAGCAAAGCAAAGTTTTGGCCAATGCATATTCGAGGACCCCATCCAAATGGGATAAACGAAACTTTACCATTTGTTGCTTTTGAGATTCCTTCGGAGAATCTTTCTGGTTTGAACTCTTTTGCATCATTGCCCCATAATTCAGAATCACGATGTACCAACACAACTGGAATAGTAGCTAGTGCTCCTGCTGGTAAAGTCATGTTTCCAACTTTAGTTTTCTTCTTTAGGATTCTTGTAAGAGCAGTAATTGGTGGGTATAATCTTAGAACCTCATACAAAATCATTGTGACCTGTGAAAATGCCACAAGAAACCGTAATGAATAAATATTAATATCATTCTTTCAGAAGCAAGAGATTTATTTTGAAAACTGATAAAAGTTTAACACAAAAGTATCAATTTCTCAACACTTTTTCTATGCATAATAAATTCAACAAAATATTGAATGTGTGGTAGCAGGTAAACTTGATTTAGTTGAAATGAAATTAGAAAAGGAAAAACAGATGAAAATTAAAGCTTATATTAATGAAAGTCACCATTTTTCTACTGATGAAGATTAAGACTTGTAAGTCACTCTAAGTTATAAGGACTATTGCGATTAAAACTTCAATTTATTATTTTCTTAGTTTATACTTTTTAAGTAACATGTTATTGGTTTAAAATATCTATTAATCAATAAACAATCCACGTCGAATTTTAATTCACCGTTTTTAACAGAAACTCTCTCCATTATCCATTATGTTGTCCATCTATAAGGTTCAAATATGTATAGTTTTAAACTGGTTTAATTATTCTTTTGGTCTATGTTTTTGTTCAAATGTGTCAAATTGGTCCTCTAATTTTTTTAAGTTCAATTTGGTCCAGATTTTAAAAATATTGATGCAATTTGGTCCTTTTTGTTAAATTTTTTAAAGCAAATCAATGATTTTTTATCAAAATTGGCACTATGATTATGTTAATTACATCAATAAAGTAAATTATTATTATTAACAACTTCAATTTTGATGAAAAATCTTTAATCCGTTTCAAAAAATTTAACAAAAAAGACCACACAGCAATTTCTTAAAAATCGGGACTAAATTGAAACTTAAAAAAAATTAGAGGATCAACTTGACACTTTTGAATAAAAATAGGGACCAAAAGAGTAATTAAACCATTTCAAATTTAAGAGCATATATTTAGTTTCTGACATTTATGAATGCTGTATTCAAGTTAAGCTTAGTTGTTTTAACATAAAGTTTATAATTATCCTAAAATTATATTTTCAACTTAGTGATACTTTTTAATGATTTAATGAAAGCAAGATAAAACTCGTACTTACAACTTTTAGACGACTTAATCCATCATAGTCTGGTTCTTTTGTGCCAAAAATTTCCATGACTTCTTCTCTTGCTAGTGTTTGCCAATTGGGAAACCTACTCAACAACACCATTGTCCAATTTAGTAGCACCGATGTTGTTTCTTGTCCAGCAAAATAAAATAACTTACACTCGTTAATTACATCATTGGTGTTCATTCCAAAGTCTTTCTTAAGTCCTTGATCTTCAATCTCTTTTTGATTGGATTCCAATAGTAGCCCTAAAAGGTTATCATTGGAAGCTTCGTTTGTTTTCATAATACCCTCTTTCTTTTGGATAATTCCACGAAGTACATTTCCAATTTCGTTATCAATCTTCTTCATCCTCCTGTTTAATGTAGTTGGTAGAAACCTAACAATGGAAAAAAGAATGATAATGTTAACTTGAATCTTCTTATGATTTATCTTTTTTATTCATCTCCTTTTTAAGTCATTTATCCTATCGATTTCTATAAATTGCAACAAATTAGAACAAAACCTTGTGATCTTCATAAATTCCTCCCAACTATATAACCATGTAACATATATAATAATTGATTAATTGAAAAATTAGAAAGTAATCTCAAAGAACAAATATGGGCGAGCGACATGAAGGATTTATATGTTGTACCTTTATTATTATATATCTAAAGGGTTGAAATATTGAAGTACCACCATGTGTGTATTTTCTTTGTCGAATAAAAAATTGACAATATGAAAGTGTAAATTAATAATTTATTTACCTCCACCCTGGAATATAAATAGATCGAAAGACCTTGGCTGTAAGTTGAGTTTGTTCTTTTAGGAGTTGAAATACTATTTTTCCTTCTTCATAGTTACTTCCGAAAGCTGTACGAGAAATCACATCAGCTGTCAAGTTGTTTAAGAATGGCCACACATCTACCATGCATGATCCTGTTTCGCTCACTAACATCTTCCATTCCTTCATCATCTGGTTACAACTATCATACATGGCAGGCAATACAAGCTGCAAAACATTTTAAACCTTAAAAAAATGAAGATCAAAAACTCACATGCATGTGCAAGTAAAGATAGAAGAATGTGGAGGGTTATTATTTTAATAAACATGGACACAACCAAATAAACAGTTTTTTTTTTTTTTTTTTTTTGTTTGAAAAAGAGTAAAAAGAAAAAAAAAAAAAAAAAAAAAAAAATAAAAAAATAAAAAATTAAAAAAAAATAGAAAAAAAAAAAAAAAAAGTTTTTTTTTTTTTTTTTTTTTGTGGAAAAAAGGTTAAAAAAGGAAAGGAGGGCAACAAAATGAGAATGATCATGATGATTGTGTTACTACTATATGTGGTGAACTTGTTTTTCTCGTGCTTACAAATTTATTAATATTATATCATATGAAAGCACATGGATAATTGAAAGTGATTAAATATATTACACATTACATTGAGAAAGAAATTCTTCACATACTTGTAATGATTTTCGAGTATTAAGGATGAGTAATGAAGGTATGTCAAAGGATGTTTTCTTGCAAATAGTGTAATTATTACTTAGAGGAACTAAACATACTTAAGATGTGTTTTAATATGATTTATGTGCATTTGATTGATGATAGTTATTATGTTAAATGGAAACTCACTTAATGTAACTTGGATATGGATAGAGAAGAAAAATTATAAATTGTATAAGATTAAATCTTTGGTTGCTAAAAATAGTGTAAATGTTATATTTATATATGGAAGTATCTTTATGGCACGGAAGGCTTGGTCCACTACAAAAAAATACAAAATTATTGATGACATTTTATCGATGGAAAAAAATTGTTCGGTAAAATAGAATTTACAAACATACTTCATCAATGGATTTTAGAATTTTAATTATCTCCGAAAGCATCTATCAGTAATCACTACTAAAAAAACTTATATTTCCTGTCAATTTTGTTTTGATTTTTTTTTGTAGAAAATACTTATAAATTTTGTTATGAAAAAAAGATTTGCAGAAAATTTCTGTCAATTTTTTTGCAAAATATTTTGTATAAAACACTTTTCGCAACAAATTTTGTAAGAAATACTTACGAATTTTATAATTTTGTAGGAAATAATTACCCACAAAGGAATTACCTGCCAATTAAAATTCTTAGAAAAAATAGCAGGAAAAAACCTTTTCCTGCAAATTCTTTTAACAAATTTACAAGAAAATTCTCATGTAATATGAGAATTTGTAGTATTAATAGATCTATTGATAATATTTGTCGGTAAATTAGAATTTTTATTGTTGATGGAAATATCCATTAGTAATGGATATATTGGTAAAATCTATCAATAATTTATATTGTTTATTATCGACAAATATTTTCGTTGTTAAATTACATCAGTATAATAAGAGCCAAAGTTCCTGCTTTGAGCTTTAAGCATTATTGTAAAATTCTTGAGCAAATCCATTGATAATTGAATGCTTTTAAAACATGTCAATAAATCCATTGGTAATGAATCTTTTTAAAAGAAATCCATTGGTAATTGGTTTTTCTCGAAATTCATTGGCAATTCTTTTTTTTAATTCATCGATAAAATTGTCAACAATTTTATTTTCTTAAAATCCATTAGTAAATTTGTTAGTATAATGGACATCACTTTTCCTACCAAATGTTACAAAATCTTCATTATAAATTAATTGGAGGGTAAGAAGAAGGAGAGGAGGGAAAAAAAAGAAGGGGAGGCAACAATAAGAATTGCAAAGGCGATGGTGATAGTGACGACAAAAATAGTGGCAGAGGCAACGAAGGAAGAAGAGAACGAGAAAAAGGAGGAGGTGGAAGAGGAGCCAAAGGTAGGAGACACGAAGACGATGAACATGACAATAGACATGGTGATGATGATGGTGGTGGATGAGGAAGAGGAAGAACAAGGAAGAACAAGGAAAAAAAGAATAAGATGAGCATGAGGAAGAAGAAGACCAAAAATTGTAATATTTACTGACAAATAATTAGCGATGAACAAAATGCATTAGTAATTAGCGACAATTAGGCAAATCAAAGTATTATTTAAGAAACATCTTCCCTTAAGGAAGTCATAGTTGTTTGAAATAATGTATTATTATGTTTGTGGCTCATTAATGGTAAAGTCTTTAAGTTGCACTTTGTTTTGTTACTTTAATTGATGATTGTTTCAGGAATCTATGGCTCTATGGACTATGGAGAAATAATTTCATGCTTTGGATGAAAGACAATCAGGCAAAAAGATAAAATACATTCATACTAATAATGGTGGTGAGTATTGTGGACCCTTTAATGTCTATTGGAAGAAATAAGGTATTAGACATGAAAAGACTCCTCCTAAAACTCTCCAGTTAAATGGTCTAGTTGAGAGAATTAATAAGACTTTTGTTGAAATAGTTAGGTCTATATAAGCTTTTTTGAAACAATGTTGCTTAAGCATTTTTAAGGAGTGACATTACTTGCATTTGTGCATGTTACTAATCTTTATCCTATAATTGCAAGGTGAGGTGCCAAACAAAATGTGGTTTGGAAAAAATGTCAAATATGAAGGCAAATAGATATGAAGGCAAGATAGTGTATCTTTATTAGTTACAATTAGGATGAATTTGAATTTAGGTTGTATAATCCTGGTGAGAAGAAGCTAGTCGTAAATCATGATTTGTAGTTTATAAAAGACCAAACCATTGAAGATATTATAACAAGATGGAGAAGACTACCCTTGAGAAAATCTAATTGATTATAATCCAATGTTATTGCCTATTCAAATTTTGGATAGTGTTAGCCTGATTCTCAAAATGATAAGTAGCATGGTGATCTTGATGATCAACATATTAGAGAAGGATTAGAGGTTCTAATATATAATGCTTTAGATGAACATAATATGGTTCATAATGATGATCTTAGAGATGCACCTCAATTGCCACAAGTGCCTACTAGTAGGTCTAACATGCTGAGAAATATTTTTTAAGTATCCTTTTAGTGAGTATGTAACCTTAATTAACGGTGGAGAACTTGAGTGTTTAGAAAAAGCTTTGTAAAGTGAAGAAAAATAGTAGTGAATGGGTGCAATGTTAGATGAAATGAAATCTTTGCCTGATTATCACACTTATGGCTTAGTAAAAAAATGCCTAAGAGAATATTTTTTAGAGAATAGGTGAATTTTCAGGGAGAAACAAGAGACTATTCTACATCTTCAAGGTAAAACGCAAAATTAGTGGTGAAAGACTTTAGATAGAGAAAAAATGTTGATTTTAATGGGATTTTCTTGCTTACGATGAAAATGTTATCCATCATAACTATGCTAAGTTTAGTTTGTTAGGTTTTTAAGGAGGGGGTTTCACTAGGAAGATACAACACCAATAAGATCTGAGCCCAACCACATAAGGCATTGACACCACTCTCAACCCAACACCATTCATTAGGGAGGTTTAACAACAATGCGATGTGAGCCAAAACCGCATAAGGAATTACCACAATCTCTGACCCAAAATCTTAAGACAATTATTTTGTAGGTCTTTTCCTTATATCTTGCTAAACTTTCTCACTTTTATTCAATGTTGACTTTAAACTCCACTTGAATTCCTAATAATCTCTTCCTCAATTGTGAGTCTCTTTCTCATTGGTACATCTCCTTCAAGTATAATCATTTCTAACCACGAATACCCATTAGCAACCCTTAATTATATCATTGTTCCTCATAACGGGGTACACTTTCCTGAAACTTTTGTTAAGAAGACTTTTGATACATGGTCATATTATACTTGTCTGAATTAGCTACCAAGATAAACCATAAACTTTTATAAAATTGATTACTCTTTTGAGGAAAATTCATCAAGGAATATTTAACAACAATGAGACTTGAGTCAAACAGACAAATGATTGATATTATCACCAACCTAAAATCTTAAAATAATGTATTTATATGTTGCTAAACTTTCTCATTTTTACTAAATGTGAAATTTAGCCTCAATTTAAATTTCGTAACTTGAAACCCAAACGTGGCAAAGTGTAGGCTAATTATATATCTAGATTTTTATTTCATAATCCACTTTAATATATTTTTTGTCATATGTTTCGTTATTTATGTGTAGTAAATCCTAACATCATTAGTCTTTAAGTTTTTATTTTTGTAATTGTAGTAAATAATAACATCATTATTTTTTAATTTTTTTTATAATTGTTATGTTTGCATTAAATGTTCGTTTCCATAAAATATTCAAATTTGAGTTTAAAAAATTACAAAAGTACTATTATTATTATTTAATTTGTAGGGACCAGTTACAAACCCACAATTGCATTGGAGTAATACTTATTAATCCGCAAATCTTATGCGGACTAATCCATCTACACATTTTATTATGGACCGAATAGAGAACAAGCAAAAACAGAGTAAATTGGTCAACATCGTCACTCATCAACCAGATAACTCAATTATTATGTCAACTATAAAGAAACTTTATTTATAATATTGACTTAAAAGTATTGATCCTATCGATATAGGGTCTATCAATTTTCTTTACAATAGTATGTTAACTATAAATCTCAAACTACAAATAACATATTACTCTATGAAAACTAATAATAATTATTGGAAATTTAATAAATTTATAATATATAAATGAAATTTAGGAAGATTGAATTAGATTTAAAACTCAATTCTTAATATAGACTTCACAAATCGTGTAAAACAACAAAAAAATATTAGCAAGAAAATTCAAAAAAGAAAAACCTTGAGCTTGACGAGATTAAATGCAGGGTTGATGATCTTTCTGTGCTTTGACCATTTGTCTCCCTCAAGATCTACAAGTCCAGTTATCAGGAACTTTGCAAGTGGAGTAAGGGTTGGCTTTGGAAAATCATTTATCATGTTCAGAACCTCTTTTATTGCTTCAGGCTCCATAATATGCACAGTAATCTTAGGGCCATACCAAAAAAATGAATTCTTACCTACAAAAATTATCAACTTATTTTCTAAATAAGCTTATATATATATATAATAATCATTGAAAAACAAAGATGTTTATTGATGATTAGGTAGAAGAAGACTGAGAAAATTGAGATTACTAATCACAGTATGAACTAATTTGAGCCTTAAAATCATTTGTTAAAGGTTGTATTAGAAAGCATACCAGAAACTTTGACCAATTGATTTTGAAACGGAACTAGGCGAGTTGCAGCATCATCGTCGATGTGTATGGGTTTAGATTGCGCTTGATGCTGCATCGTGTTGATTTCTTTTATGTCTCCGAAGAAAAGCTTGTATGGGTTACCCTTTATGCCTTGTCGTCTGAGGAATCTCTCTGCCCTTTTGGGTTCCAACCACACCCAACTCAGTGCTTTTGTTAAGAATATGATAACAAATGCAACCAAAAATCCAACAAACATCATTGCTGCATCAACTTCCATTTCCGATGTCAAAGTTGTCTATAGTTGGAATGTTTATATAATCTGAAACAGAGAAGAGTCTCTCGACAAGGTTATGCACATGTACGGACAAGAACAACCTCCAAATACTTCACAAAACACTAATATGCTTAAACACCAAAACATGTATCGTTGAAATTTATGGGACAACGACCTCTGCTTTCTGTAAACTTTGTTTCTTTTTCTTTTATAAATAGTTGAAAGAAATTTTTGACGGACAGTTCTAGGTGGAGATAGACACAATGAAAATTATATACTGTATAACAAAAATCAAATTTTGTTGCTCATGTAATATAGGATCATCTATGTCATAGAATAACCAAGTTGGTTTTAGTGACAATAAGAAAAGAGGTTACATGTCACATTTCATTTTTGTTCATTTTATAAACAAGTCAAATGTAAACCTATGACGCCTCTAATAAAATATTCATATCATGTGTCCTTTTTTGTTACTTTATTATTGTCAATTTGATAAAGCAATATTATACTAACTTATTTTTAAAATAAAGAGGTTATTTAAGAGCGCTTAATAAAATAAAATTAAAACAATTATCATAATATTTTGTCGAAAACTTTTAAGTATATTATGTCTATTTAAGATACACCAGTGCAAAGTTACCTCTACTCACGTGTTATATCACACTAGTGTACAAATATCATTTAACGATCAATATTAATAACATTTCTGAAGCACCAGTCATTGGTATTTTGATTTTTGTAAATAATTGAAGAAAAATGATAATCTGACTTCTTAAAAATTGTTCCTTTTTTACTCCCTTACGTGCTATTAGGAGGTGAAAACCTGGAAAAAAAATTGATTTATTTTTATAATTGGTGATGTGGCACTGAATACGTATTGGAACTTAAATCGAGAGAAAACAAAGGGATTAAGTTTAGAGTTTGCTTTGTCTCTCTTGCTCAGAGAAGATTGATCCTCCCTTTCTCCGTCATCTTCTATCTCCATACACACAATTGGAATTGAGATTGGGAGAAAAAGAAAAGGCTAGGGTTTCATTAGAAAGAAAATGGGTTTTGGATTTGCTTCGTCTCTCTTGGTCGGAGAAAATCACTCTTCCTTTCCGCTCACCGTCATCTTCTATCTCCATACACACAAAAATGTAGATCGTTAGACTGTCATCGTACCGGACCAACGTCAAATCTCGTGCCCTCTCCCTGTTGCGACAATGAGGACCGATTTCCCCTATTGCTACTAGTGCAAGGTTCTACTTCTCACTCTCTGTTCTCTCTGTTTCGTTTACTAATGGTGTGGTTTGGATTCTGATAATATTCACCGCCTAAAGAGAGAACTGAGCATGCCTCTTCACCTTTCAAGCATCCATCTAATGTTCCATGTAGTCTGCCCCAAATTGGACAATTTTTGGTGTGTTTGGATAGAGTATTTTAATGAAGCAATTCATTTTATTTTTTGAAGAATTTAGATTTCTTTGTAATGAAATGCTTTTTTTGGATAGAGAAATTAAAAGAGATTTAAAATGCAAGCATTTTTTGAAGTATTTCAATGAGCTAAATTAGTAGAAATTCAAATGCCCTCAAAATAGGTTGAATTTGAAATTCTCCTCACTCAACCTCACATTCTAGACACTTAGGTAGAGTTGTCAGTTTGACCTAGTCCATAGGAGAGTTCGATGAGCCCAACCGACGACTCGATGAGTCAGACGGACCAGGTGGACCCGACAACCCATACGGGTCGGGCGAGATCGATGATCGAGACGTACTAGGCTGGCCTAACGACCCAAACGAGTTGGGCGTGCCCGACGACCTAAATGGGCCGGCATGCTCGACGACCCAAACGGGTGGGCGGGCTTGACCATCAAGAAGGATTAGACGACGAAGACGTGTCGTGCGAGCTTAATGACCCCACAAGGTTTGGGCAGACTGGACAACCTACAGGTGGCGCATAGGCTTGAAGACCCAAACGTATCGGGCAAGCCCAACAACCCGTACGGGCCCGACTTGCCCGATAACCCAGACATGCCCGACCAGCCCGATAACTCAAACCGGCCCAATCGATCCGCCTACCCGACAAGCCTAACCAGCTTGACGACCTAGACGGGCCCGTCAGCTCGACCACCTAGACGAACCCGACAACCTAGATGGGCCCGACTAGCCCAATGACCTAGACCGACCAAACAATCTAGATGGGCCCGTTTGGCTCAGCGACCTAGACAAGCCCGATTGGATCGACGACTTGGGCGGTACCAACCGACCCGATGACCTAGCTGGGTCGGTAGGCCCAACGACACAAACTGGTCGGGGGGACAATGATACAAATGGGCCTAACGACCTAGATGGGTCGGGTAGGCCCAAAGACCTAGTGGGGCCAAGGGTCGTCGAGCCAATATCTTAGACGGGACATATCAGATTGGGTAGTCGGGTACATCCTGCTTATCTGGGTCATCGAGCCCGTTTCCAAATTTATCATGAACTCAAAACATAATTAAGCCTAAAATAAATATTGTTAAAATGAAATTTTATCTCACAAGAAATTCAATTGTTTTATCCAACAAGAAATTTAAATGTAAGGTATTTTAGTTTCTTTATCCAAAATAGTTATTTAGTAAAGGAAGGAAATTTAATTGCAAGCAATTTAAATACAATGTATTTCAATTTTTCAGTATTGTTGAAATGCTTGATCAAAACACAAGGTTACTTTTTAAGTTCTCGTAATTTTTGTCGGTGGCCAAAGAAGAATTATCGCGTGAGTGTGATTATAGGTTGAAGGCAGCGAATCAAAAGCTGTATCGAGATCTTCTTGCTGGGATCGATAGATTTTATGTTCCAATAGTTGTAGATGCTATTTCAAGTAGAAGAGTATTAACTACCAAGCTTGTTTATGGTAACTATAAGAACTTTAACCACTTCTTTTTTATGCATTTTTCTATACAACTTTACATGCAATTTTTTGGTACCATAACTTACATAGCCTGCTTACACACTTAAGTGATGTAAAAGAATGAAAACATACATGGTGGTCGATGCAGCTGCATATCCTGTTTAGATGACAATGCTCTCAACATATATGTAGTAATTATTTGTGTAGAAGATATAGTTTTCCAGATTGGATAGCAAATTTTCCCTATAAATGCTCCTATTTTATCTCATATAATCTGATTTGGTAGTCATTTACTCAATTTTTTTTTTGTAATTCATTAAAAGTTAGAAGAAAGGTATGTTAACTATAAAAAACTTCATGTAATTAATTATATAATTATGTTTGGAGAAATTATCACCTTTAATCAGACAATTTTATGAACACAAATTTGTCCATGTTTTTAATCATTCTTTGGTACTTGTTGAGAGATGCTACTTGTTATGTTCATTAAACAAGGGATGCTTTCCTTATTACTTCAATTTTTTGGTTCAATTGGTGGACAACTATTTATGAATTCTTGATTTCTTATTTAGTTTGACAATCAAACTGTTTACATCATTCATGTCAAATAAATAAAATGACATTCTTGTGAATTAAATATTTTTATTATCTTGCTACAAGAATTACAATTCACAAAGTGGCATCACTGGACTAGGAAACTCATAATCATATTGGCAAAAAGTTATTAGAAGTCATTGATGAAGTTATTTGTATTTTGATTTTTGTAGGCATGTTATTTTGCCATGTGTTTATATGTGTGCACAAGTGAAATATTTAAGGCTATTTTTTGACATACTAACTCTAGCATCACCAATCGGAAAATTCTGGTCCATACATATGAAATTTGAAGTATACTTGATGAATTTTGGTTTAGCTATCTAGTTCAGGTGTTGTTGTCTACGTGAAGTAAACATATATTACTGTTAAAGGACTTGAGTGAATATGACAAAGTAGTTAAGATTTAAAAGGAAAAACTTCACTATATATGTTCTTAGTTCTCACACACATGATTTTTGCGATCTCTTCTTAACTTGGAGGGTGTTTTTAATGCAGATCGATCCTAAGTGGGGTAATTTCTTATTTGATGAAGTTACAAAGACAATCAATCTGATTGATTTCAGGGTAGCACGAGATTACCCTAAAGTATTCGTTGATGACTATTTAAGAATGATTAGTTATATATCAATAACTAAGTCGAGGTTTGAAATCTTCATTGTTTTGAGTCCTATGTCTTTTTTTTACTCAGTCAGACTCGCCTATAGCATAATACACATGTTAATGATAAAAAATGCTATAAATATACGTAACTTTTCATAACTTGTATCCCAAACTGCCTACATGAAAATTTTGATGGGTCCCATCCTAGTAACTAAAGTGAGGATTTTAAGATGGGCAGCAAATTCTTGTGGATTTTTATTATTGTTTATGATGCATAATTGATTAGGTTCTAGCATGTGCAAATGACGATAGTTTTATCATATTTTTCATTCTGTTTTCTTGCATTCATTGTTAAAGAAAGTGTAGTAAATTGCCTCCACTGGGTTCTTTGGTGAAAATGAATAGTGGTGCTGAGGTAATGAAGTGGTTGATTAAGTTTCTTGTGCAATTTTTGGATCTGAGTTGGAAAACAAATAAGCATCAAGTCCAAGAACTATGAGACTAAAAGATAGCAAGAAGTAGTCATTTATAGAATAAATAATAATATATTTTAAATTGTATTGTGCTCTACTTGTATTTCATATTGACAATGGCTCTTGAAGTCTTTGAGCTTTGCATTAGAGGAAATGAGTCCAAAGTAATAAGATAATATTCTTGTAAGCAGTATATCACAGAAACAAGAACTCTGTATATTGAGATTGATGCAGCAGAGTGTTTACAAATAGATTATATAAAAGCTGTAGAGAAAAACTAACTAAAACAAACAAACAAAACCTAACTAGACTAACAAAATATAACCATGGTTAAACTAATAGGCCCCCCTCAAGATGGGAGAAAAATGTTTTCTATGCCCATTTTGGAGAGAATGCTGAGAAAACTGGTTCTGGGTAGAGATTTGGTTAAAATATCAGCAAGTTGGTGATGCTTTTGTATATGGTTAAGCTTGATAGTTCCTTTCTCCACATGTTCACAAACAAAGTGTAGGTCAATATCTAGGTGCTTAGTGCACTCATGGTGGGAAGGATTAGAAGCAATTTGAATGATGGCTTGATTGTCACAATAGATCACTACATAAGGTGTGAAAATATGAAAGTCAGTCAAAAGGTTCTTTAACCAAACAATTTCAGTAGATACAGAAGCTAATGCACGGTACTCAGCTTCTGTAGAAGATTTACTAACAGTCTTTTGTCTCTTGGCTTTCCATGAGACTAAAGATTGCCTAAGAAAATGCAGAATCCAATGGTGGAGCGACGGGTGTCCATACATGAGCCCCAATCAGCATCAACATAAGCATGGATATTACAATCAGAAGCAGATTTAAACAAAATACCCTGGCCAACTGTATGCTTGAGATATCTTAATAAAATATTAGCAGCTGCCATATGTTCAGTAAAAGGTTTAGAAACAAACAGGCTTAATTTATGGACAGTATAAGAAATATCTGGACGAGAAATAGTCAGATATAACAACCTACCAATAAGATGTCTATAAGTAGCAGGATCAGCAATAGGAGTGCCAGAATTATTATGTAAATGTAAGTTGGGAAGCATATGAACAACAAAAGGTTTACAAGCAAGCATTCCACAATCTTCATGCAAAGATAGAACATAATGGCATTGACATATAAATATACCAATTTTTGATTTGGAAAGTTCAATGCCAAGAAAGAATTTTAAATCACCAAGATCTTTTAATTTGAATTTGTTTTTCAGTTGAATATTAATAGAATCAATACAATCCATGTTAGGGCCAACAAGAATAATATCATCAACATAAACAAGGACAGCAACAAAAGTATTATCATGGCCTTTTGTAAAAAGAGAATAGTCATGTTTAGATTGACAAAAACCAAAAGAAATAATAGTATCATGAAATTTATGAAACCAACTGTGTGAAGTGTTGTTTTAAACCGTAGATGGATTTATGAAGATGACAAACCAAAGGAGCATTAGATGTGGGGGTAAAATTATGAGTATAACCGGGAGGAATATGCATGAAAATCTCTTTATTAAGATTGCCATTTAGAAAAGCATTATTAATATCAAGCTGAGTTAAATGCCAATTATGAGAAGTAGCAAGGGATAAAAGAATGCACAAAGTAGTAATTTTTGCAACTGGAAAAAATCAGTACCATATTGTTGTGTAAACCCACGAGCAACGAACCTAGCTTTGTGTTTAGTTACAGTGCCATCAGAGTGAAGCTTGAGTTTAAACAGCCATTTTCAACTTATAGGTTTCTTACCATGAGGAAGGTGTGTGACAGATCAAGTGTTATTCACATCCATAGCAACAAGTTCATCTTCAATGGCTTTTTGCCAATGAGGAATACAAATTGCTTGCTTATAAGTTTGAGGCTCATAATTTTCAGAGATTTGACAAAGGTAGTGTGTGTAGGGAGTGGACAACTTGGAATAGTTAACAAAATTCTGATTAGGATAGGGGATTTTGGAATTAGGAGTGACATTGTAACAATGGTAGTCCGAAAGGTAGGTAGGAAGAATAATAGACCTAGCTAACCTACGAATAGGAACAACAAAATTTGAAGAAGACCAATGCAGTAAGGGCTTTTGGCCTCGGTTGTTTTTGATATTCTACGCCGGTTCCAGAACCGAGGCATATTAGGGTGAGGCCAAAAGGGATGGCTTTTGGCCTCAGGTGTGAACTGAAGCCATAGAGCTACTCTTCTACCTCGTTTCTACTGTGAACTGAAGCCATTGTGTCAACGGTGGCTCAGCCGCGCAATGGAGGCGTTCTTGTCCGCAACAACGATTGTCAATGGTGGTTTGTGAATTTGCAGGGTTCGCGACAATGTTTGCAGATTTGGTTTTTTGATTTGCAGGTTTCGCAATCGCAGATCTGGTAGAGGTGGTCGCTGGTTTCACAATCGACGCCATCTAAGACGATGTCGCCGAGAGGACGAGATGAAGTTAGCAACTTGTGTTGCGTCGTCGGCGGAGCTGAGGGAATACTTTGATGCGTCGTCGGCGGAGCTAAGGGTTGCAGTGGCCTGCGAGGTTCAGTTGCAGGGTCTGGCCGCTGCCGAACGTGGACAAGAATGCTATGTTGACGTTGCCGTTTTGATCCCAGTAGACGCCAATTCCTCCGGCGTGGAAGGGTTTGAAGAGAGAAATGAAAATGAACAACAAAGGGTTTTGAAAGTTGTTTGCGGGAAGAGAGAGAGAGGAAGGAGTTACAGATTGTTTGCGGGAAGAGAGAAAGGAAAGAGTTGCAGATTCGCGGCGGGGGAAGTAGAAGGGTTCGCGAAATTAAAACCCTAAATAAACCCTATGGCTTCGGTTCCTCTAACAACCGAAGCCATATACCCCTTTTTGGCACCGGGTCTTGTTGGACTGAGGCCAAACACCTAATGACTACTTCACTTTTTTAAAAATGCAGACCCTTTTTGGCTTTGGGTCTTGTTGGACCGAGGCCTATAGCACTCTTTGGCACCGATTTTGCACGAACCGAGGCCTATTGTTGTCCTTAGCTTTGGGTGTTAGCTGAACCGAGGCATAAAACTTGGCTGGAATTTCAAAATTGCCACCGCGCCATTATATGCTTCAATTTCTGGCTAACCGAGGCATATAAGGTGAGGTAAAAAGGAAATTCTGCACTAGTGAGAGGCTAGAGTAGGAAAGGGAGAGGGAGGGTTACTATCATTAGGAGATGCAGAGGTAGGAATAAGAAGGTTGTGATCCAGAGAAGAGGTATCATCATCAAGATTAGGTGGATTAAAAACAAGAGTAACATGATTAAAAATATCAAGAGTAGTAGAAACAATATTTTCTTGAAAAGGAAAAATATGCTCATGAAATTTAACACCTCTGGAGATAAAGGTTTTCCTAGTTTTGATATCCAACAGTTTGTAACCCTTGTAACCAATGGGATACCCTATAAAGATAGAAGCGGTGGCTCTAAGACTGAACTTATGTTTAGAGGACAAAAGGGTAAAAGCATGACAGAGGGAACTGAAAACTTTAAAGTCAAAATATAGAGGGATTTTATCAAAAGGAATTTCATATGGTGACTTATTTCCTAAAACAGGGCTAGGGGTTCTATTCATGAGAAACACAGTTGTACGAATGCAATCACCCCAAACATTTATAGGAACATTAGATTGAAAAAGCAAAGAGCGAGCAATGTTAAGAATATGCAAATGCTTACGTTCTACCACACTATTTTGCTCAGGTCTTTCAACATAAGAGAATTGATGAACACCCTTATTAGTAAAAAAATCATTAAGAGACAACTCTTTAGCATTATCGGAACAAAAAACTTTGATGTTAACATGAAAATGATTTTCAATATATTGAAATTTTTTTGGAATAAGCATAATGCAATCAAATTTGTTTTTAAGGAGATACACCCATGTAAAACAGCTTTTATCATAAACCAAAGTTAAGAAATAACAAAAGCCATCATAAGTAGGATAACAAAAAGGGCCTCAAACATCCGCATGAATGATATCAAAGCAATATGGACTAAAAGTATTTTTAGAAATGAAAGGTAAACATTGTTGTTTAGATAGAGGGCATATGCTACAATGATGGTTTCTATCAACCGTAATTAAAGAAGTCTTGGCAGTAAGTAAGTTGTAAACAGGAACAGACAAATGGCCTAAGTGCCTATGCCAAACATCATGTCACAAAATTACAAGAATTAAAATTGACAGAAGGTAAAGATTTTTTATAGAAATAAAAAACCAGAAGGTCGTGATGCGACTTAGCAGTGCCAATCGTCTTTTGCGATTTGAGATCCTGTAAAATGAAAAAATTAGGTTGCATAATAAATCGAAATTGATTCTGCTGAATTAAAGTAAGAAGAGATAATAGATTGAATCTAAATGAAGGAATGTAAAGGACATTATGAAGAAATATGTCCTGAGTAAGTTTAATACTACCAATGCCTTCGACTTTAACTTTGAAGGAATTAGGAAGTAAAACATATGAATTATTCATAGTCACATAAGAATCATACAAAGATTTGTAACAACAAATATGAGATGTGGCACCAGAATCGATCATCCATTGATATGAATTAATAGGGCGAGATTTCTTAGCATATTTTTGTTTATCAATTGGGGGTTTTTGAGAAGAATTAACAGAGAAAGCTAAACTTTTAGAATTATTTGATGATTGGGTATCAATAATTTCTCATTGAGATTCTTCTTGCAAAATTAAGGAGAAAACGTTACCGATATGTGGCAGAGGATAAGAGAGAAGGATTTGACCACATATTTGGGAGAAGGAATCATGCAAACCCATCATGAAGGTCATGACATATTCTGAGGCGGCGTGTTGTTGAAGTTGATGCAGCACATCGCAAGAACAATTGAAAGTGGGTTTGTATCTAGAAAGCTCTTCCCAAATAGATTTGAGTTTGGTATAATAGGTACTCACACTATCAGAACCTTATTGTAGGGACAAAAGTTGACGCCATAGTTGATAGATGTGCGAACCATTTTTGCGAAAGAACCTAGTTCAGAGATCCTCCCAGATCTCATGAGCAGTGGAGGCGAAGAAGATGCTTATCACAATCTCTTTCGAAACTGAGTTGTACAACCATGAGATAACAACGTTGTTCGCCCTTGACGAAGCAACGAAAGAAGGATTGTCGTCTGAAGGGGCGGTTAGGGTTCTATCGATGAGCAGTAGTTTGTTCTTGACGGAGAGAGCAACCCTCATCGTTGCGACTCCAAGTGACGTAATTTGTGTGATCTAAGGGCTGCGAAGTGAGAAGGATGCCGGGACCATCTGAATGATGTAAGAAAAGAGGACATGTGAGATCGTGATGAGGTTCTTTGACGGTGGTGGTGGAAGAATTGTTGGAGGTGGCAATAGAAGCCATGAAAACTTGCAAGTAAAGAAAAGAAAGGCAAAGAACAGAAGGAGAGAACCCAAGGGGAAAAAGAGATTTAATTCTCTATTGATACCATATCACAAAAATAAGAACTTTGTATATTGAGATTGATGCAACAAAGTGTTTACAAATAGAGTATATACAAGCTGCAGAGAAAAACTAACTAAAACAAACAAACAAAACCTAACTAGACTAACATAATATAACCAGAGTTAAACTAATACAGTAGGGTGTGATGATCTTACTCGTCACTCTTTATATAATCTTTGAATTTGCTGTATATATTCAGATTCGAACGTTGTATTGTTCCTAGATTTTGGTGAACATTGAAATAATAGGTAATCTCTTAAATGAAATGTTGTAATCTTTTGGAGGTAGAAATGTCAATAGATTCTTTAGTCCAATTGATTAAACTGAAACTTAGATAATTAATTGTTGAATGTGCATGAGTTTTGGATGATGATGTTGTTGACCTTATGATTCATCAGCGGGAAGGCAACTTTCTGGATGCATGTAGCTCATTATTTTTTTTTTCTATTCTTATTTCTGAATTGAAGAACAAGTTTGATAATTCACGAGGTGGATTTGACCAAATTTGATAAATATGTTAAGACATAGACTAATTTATATTTTTGGATTTAATAAATTGAATTGATATAATTTTGTGATATTCTTGGAATTAGTAAAATCATCTGATATATTGTTTGTGAAATTTCTAGAGCTAGTGAATTGATTTAATACTATTATTATCATTTAAAAAAAGTTAAATAAAATAAATAATTAAATTATTGGTTATTAAAATAGTTAATAACTTTTTTAAATTTTAAAAACTTTTTTAAATTTTAAAATTTAAAAAGGATTATTAAACCATTTTTAAACTAGGTGCTAAATAATTAAAAAATTATACATTTTTGTGATGGTGGTTATTTATACGAACCATAACCATGTTATGTTAATGGAATTTTTTGGTGTGAGAAAAGTTAAACATAGGTATGCACTTATTTGGTGTTCAGTCATAAGATAATGGTAACTTTACATTTTTTTGAAGTTGTTATGCAATTTGACTTAAAATAATAAATAAAGTAAGTTAACATGTTACTCATTATATAAAAAGACTAATGGTACACACCAACAAGATTTTTTGATGCGAAAAAAGTTGAGCATGGGTATGCACTTATTTTTTTTTCAATCATTAGATAATAGTAACAATACATTTTTTTAAGTTATTTTATAATATGAATTAAAATAATTAATAAAGTAAGCTAACATGTTACTCATTATCTAAACATACTTATGATACATACCATGAATGAGGGGTCATTTATAAGAACCATGATCATGTTAAAAAATAGAACATGGGTATGGACTTATTTAATGTTTAATCATCAGATTATAGATAAATGTTTGCCCTCATTTAAAGTAGGCGAGCACATAATATTGGTGTGGTGAACAATCACATACCAAACACTATTACTATGTCAACAAAATAATACTTAAATCAACATTTAATATATCAAGGGTCAGCAATTAATAATTCTAGAGTTATGATATTTGTCATGTGGAGTTGTGGACCAATTATCCCATACCAGATTTAATTATGTTGAATATAACTTCCATAAACCTTAGTGAAGTGTTTTAATTCCCTGAAACTAGTTTACATGTTGAATGGCTTACCACATACCAGAGATTGTTATTGTATGCAAAAAGAACTACTTAGGTCACCACTTAATATATCACTGGTCAGCAATTGATAGTTCTAGAGTTATGAGGTCTATAATGTGGAAGTTGTAGACCAATTATCCCGCACCAGATTTCATCATGTTCAATATAGCTTCCATATACCTTAGTGATGTGTTTTAATTCACCGAAACTAGTTTACATGTTGAGTGTCTCATCATAGATATAGATTGTTATTGTGTGAAAAATGTATTGTGCATGTCAACACTTAATATATCAATTGTCATCACTTAATAGTTCCAAAGTTATGATGTCTGTCATGTGGGAGTCATAGACCAATTAGCGAGGTATTTTAATTTATTAAAGTTGGTTTACATGTTGAGTGCCTTACCACATATTGCTACTACGTGCAAAAAGTACTATTCAAGTCAACATTTAATATATTAGTGGTCAATAGTTATTAGTTACAAAGTTATGATGTCTGTAATGTGGGAATTGTGGACCAGTTATTCCACCACAAATTGTTATTGTGTGTAAAAAAAATTTAAGTTAGTTTATTGACATATATTCTTTTGTTTTTTTAATATTTAATTTAATTTCAAAAAATTTAACATTGACTTAATTAAAAAAGGTTACAGATTAATTTAACTTATCTTTTGATGAAACAATTTATTGGAAAAAACATACACACTTTTGCTGATTAATTTTATTAAAAAATATATTAAAAAAAGTACATTTTTGCAAAAAAAATATACATTACTTACAAAATTAAAAATAAATAACATTAGATTAAATAATAATTTTATGTTATTTTTGTTTCTCCAACAATTTATCGGCACTAATGTTTACATTAGAGAATCACATTAAGTAGGCAATTATGAATACAATAGCAATCTTTTCATTCTATTATCAATATCTAATGCTACTAATCAATAGATCACGAACAAGGAAAAACATGTAATAGTTCTGATTTTAATCATGACCCCAAGTGGCACCATGCTATAGCAAAAAAAAATGTCATAGATTGATTCTCGAAGTTCTTTGGCAGCTACATTTTCATTCATTGTTCTTAATCTTCTCTAATCTTATACCATTTTAGATTCCTTTTGTCAACTACATTCTTTGTGCTCCAAAAAAGTATGTGCTTCCTCTTGAATGCACGTTGCTGCAATTGCTAGTTTCCTCTACAAGTAATTCCCTATTTCCTTGGAATCCATTCCTGTTAAGTTTGTTTATAGGAACAACTTGCATCAAAACATCAAAAGGTTACTATAATGGATTTCTTTTCTTTCTTGGCATAACATTCATATAGATATGAATTAAAGCTACCTAATTTGTTATATTTTTAACCTAAAAATATTATTTAAAACATTAGAATAACCGAGTAAAGGGATTATAAAGTCCTTGAAATTGTGAAAAATAATAGAGATGCAAAATTGCATCGATTGACAACAAAAAAGAGGAAGGTAAGGGATTAGTAGTACTATGGCCACCTGATGCTCATGAAATTTAGAGATAAGAAATAAGATGAGGGTTTAGGAGAATACATTTGAAATTGCTAAGGTTGCGGGGATTGTTGGCGAATGATTGGCATAGTCACATAATCACCCAACTTCCCAATTTCTACAATCCCTTTGGAAGTGCCCAAAGACCACGTCTTACCTTTCCCAACACCAACAAATATGAATACCAACTATAACAAATTCAAGTACTATGTTGGTGTTTTACTTGAAATACCCTATTTTTTCATAAAACACTTTCTTTTAGAAGTATTTCAAAAATAGAAACTGCTTATAAAAAGGAATATGATATTTAAAAATGAAACAGAGAGGGAGAAGCAGGACCTCGCACTAGTAGCAATAAGGAAAATGGTCCTCATCGACGCAACGATGAGAAGGTGCGAGATCTAACGTTGGCTCGATACGACGACAGTCAGACGATCAACGTTTCTGTGTGTATGGAGATAGAAGATGACGGTGAGTGAAAGGGATGTGCGATTTTCTCCGAGCAAGAGAGACAAAGCAAACCCAAAACCTATTTTCTTTCAAAAGAAACCCTAGCCCGTTCTTTTTCTCCCAAGCTCGGTTCCAATTGTGAATATAGAGATAGAAGATGACAGTGAGATGAATGAGCGATTTTCTATAAGCCAGAGAGACGAAACAAACTCAAAACCTAGCCCATTATTTTTCTCCCAATCTAAGTTCCAACGTGTATTCAATGCTACGTTAGTAATTATGAAAAAAATCAAAATTCTTCCCAAAATTTCACCTCTCAGTGACACGTAAGGGAGTAAAAAACAAGTAACTTTTAAGGAGCCAGATTATCATTTCCAATAACTGAAATATTTTATAAAAGTTAGGGAGATGTTGTCTAGAAAATTTGTGATATAGTGACTGTTAGTCTAAGAACCATCATTAACATTCTCCAAGAGGACAATTATCTACAAAATCGTCATCATTTTCTTAATCGATAAATATGGTTTTGGTCCCTAAAATATTACGAAAAATTGGAAATGGTCCACGTTATAATTTTGTCCTCATACAAAATATCCCACTTTATTTTAGAAAATAAAAATAAAAATAAAATAAAATTAATTATAATAAATAATCCAATACAATAATATATATTAAATTCTAAATTACAATAATTAAAAATATAAAACAAAAATAATACGTGCGAGATGGCTTTCTAAGATACACCAAGGGCTATCGCCAAATCTTGTTGACCATCATCAAAAGCAACTCATACTATAGAAGGCTAAGGCCATAGAACCACAAAAGCAACCACATCTTGTAGGAAGCTAAAGTTAGCATCGTAGAAATCACCAACACAACAGAGACTAGTATCCTCCATCAGAAAGTCAGAAAGTCATTGTATTGCAGACGCCTAGAACATCACATAGAACTAATCATTAAAGCAACAAAATCTCCTAAAATCATATTAAATTTCTATAACCAAAAATCCTCTATAAAATGAGAGTAAGTTGATAGATTAAGGATTGGAAAATTTGTTAAGAAAACTCTGAGAAAACGTTTCAAAATAGAGGGCAAAGTTTAAGCAAATTTTCAAAAATTCGGAACATGATGTATAGGGCTAAGATCAACATCATCAACCATAGAGCCTAACAACACCACAAACCATCCTCTGTATTTGAAATCAGTAATAAAATATTCTGGCTTATATAATTTTTGTTTCTCTCATTTTGTACGCGAATAATAATAGAAGAGCCACATAACCCTTTGAGCATAAACATGAAAAATACCTTGATCTTTACCCAGACACTCACATATTTATCACATGTTTTAAGATAAATTCCCACAACCATGATCTAGAAAAATCTTCAGACTCCCATCACAGTTGAAGACGACCCCCTTCGAAGCACACCATATATGTCTCGAAATCGTGGTAGGGCCATTTCAGAATGGCGTATGAACTACCTCAGCAGAATCTGAGTCATTCCCTCTCAAAATCGCACTTGAACCCCTTCCGGGAGGGCAAACCTGTAGTCACGTCTGAGACTGACTTTCTTTCTTCCCCGGAGTCATGTTTGAGCGATCCCATACAGCTTAACACCATCCTTTGCAGCTAGCTTTTTTCCTCTTTCATAGGTTCCCTTGGACTTTTAGGAAATATGTTTCTATTTCTTCAATTAGTATATTCATTCTCGTCCTAGGACCAATTTAGATGAACTTCTAATTTTGTTATCTTTATTTTAACATTTTAAACCATTTTAGATACACTTCTAATTTGGTCGTCTTAAAATTATTTGAAATAATTTTATTTGTACTTTTGATAGTTTTATTTTTTTACTTTAACATTTTAAATCACTTTAGATGTACTTCTAATTTGGTTATCTTTATTTTAACATTTTAACCACTTTAGATACACTAATTATTTGAAATTATTTTATTGGTACTTTTGATAGTTTTATTTTTAGTTTAACATTTTTAAAACATTTTAGATGAATTTCTAATTTGGTTGTCCTCATTTTAATATTCTAGATCACTTTAGATCCACTTCTAATTTGGTAATCTTAAAATTATTTACTTATACTTTTAAGAGATATTTCATTTATTACTAATATTTTAACAAATTTAAATGTACTTCTAATTTGGTTATCTTTATTTTAACATTTTAACCACTTTAGATACACTAATTATTTGAAATTATTTTATTGGTACTTTTGATAGTTTTAGTTTTAGTTTAACATTTTTAAAACATTTTAGATGCATTTCTAATTTGGTTGTCCTTATTTTAATATTCTAGATCACTTTAGATGCACTTCTAATTTGGTAATCTTACAATTATTTACTTATACTTTTAAGAGATATTTCATTTATTACTAATATTTTAACAACTTTAGATGTATTTCTAATTTGGTTATTTTACTTTTACATTTTTACAACCACCCTGGATGCACTCCTAATTTGGTTATTTTAAAATTATTTGGAACCTTTCTTATTTTATGTTACAAAATATTATATATTAAAATAAAAAAATTAATATTATTTCTATCAACAAGTGTTTTTTAACAAGAGTTGTGCAACTCTAATTCTTCATTGCACCCGACAATACGTAGGAGCGAGACACCATCCTTGTCGACCTAAATAAATATAAAGTTAATGATATTATGTTATATTAGTAGTAGTTTTTTTTTTTGTTAAATATGTTTTTGGTCCTTTAACTTTTATTGAAAAATTGATTTAGTCCCCCTTGAAAATCTTGAACCAATTTAGTCCCTCATCTTTAGATATGCGTGGATTTAGTCCTTTAAACCAAATTTTTGTAAGTTTAGTTGATGTTTCAAACGCGTTTCTCAACTAACATTGAAGAGAAAATATGTCAAACAATGTAAATAACCTAAAATACTATAATGAAATGTGTTTGAAACGCCAAATAAACTTATTAAAATTTGGTTAAAAGGACTAAATTCATGCATTTACAGAGTTGAGGGACTAAATTGATTCGAGTTTTCCAAAAGGGACTAATTCCAATTTTTACTCAAAATTGAAGGACCAAAAATATATTTAACCATTTTCTTAAGTAAGATTTTGTTTGAGGTGAACTAAATTTTCTTAAGTTTACTAATTTCTCTATTTAATTAGAGGCAACCATGTTAGGATAAACATAGTGGGGTGCTAGTACCTTTCATACACATAATCGACTTATAGATCCACAATTTGGTTTTGCGAACCATCTCTTTATTAAAAAGTTTTTTTCTAGTACTTCCATTGAATAAATATTGGTGATGACTCCATTAAAAGATGGATTGTGATCCCGTCGTGGTCCTAGTTGCGACAGTCCTTGCTTGAAAATTTGGCATTGTTTGGTCTCTATGCTTTCAAAAGCATTGGTTTTAGTCCTTTGTTTCTAACAATGTTAAAGTTTATCCTACATGGCAAACAACGTTCCAATTTAGCTTTAAGAACGTTGACACATGTGGTGACACATGTGTTGCCATGTGTTATTTCAATTTTTTAATGAAAATCATTTCTTTAAAAAAAAAGACTACATCATCTATTATTTTATTAAAACTAATGTTTTTTTTTTTAAATTGAATAAGAGTGTATGAAATTGAATTAGTTGGGAGTTTAGGTTTTAATTGATGAACAACATATTTGGAATCCGTTCACGAAGCATTTTGAGAAATTGGTGGTGAAATCCTAGAGTTCTATTCAAAAGGGGTTTGTTTGTTCAATTAACAGATTAAGGTTCAGGGTGTAGATCATGAACAAAAGGTGGAAGACATTTTTTTGGATTAGTGTATGTTGTTGTACCTTTCGAACTATGAGGAGGAGTTGTGGATCCAAGTTTGCGACATCATCATACTCATACTAACAATTGGGATATTTATAATTGGGACTAAAACTTTGTGGGGGGAAATTATTGCTTCTGAAAGCAACTATTGTGAAGAACAATCGAAGATGTTTTTGAAGATGTAGAAACTAGGAAGTAAGTAATGAAGGTATTTGTAGTGTTTAGATTTGTGGTACTTCCAATGGGCTTATGAGGTAGAACCTCACATGGAAGGACAATTAGATAAATAAATAAGAATAAAGTGTTTGTGGTAATGAAATAATGATAAGTTGAAGAGGAAGTTACTGGAAGAGAGAAAAATGGATCAAATCAAGATATGGTTTTTTGTAGTATTATGAGTGTTTACTGATATATTTTGTGTTTTATTTCTCCTAAAGTCCAATTGGAATAGGTAGTTATTGAATAGGTAGTATGTAAAGAATGTTATGTATTTCACTATGTCTATAATGATAAAGGTGTTTTATATTTTGTAATTAGTTTCTGTATTTGTAAGTTTGACTTGTTATCAGTGTAACGTCCTAACCGGAAATTACTTATTTAAAATTAAAATTAATAAAAATATTAACAAACAACATTTTTTAATAATATACTATCCCAAAACGAGGAAATATTTAAAACTTTAGTTTATACACATCAAAAGTTAAAATTCGTAAATACATTCATGCTTACAAATACAAAATAGTTCATAATAACTGATTACAAATATAGTCTTATAAAATCCATAAAGATAATCCCAAGTACAACTCCCATGCTAGCCCACTCCAACTTTAAGTATTCGCGTGCTCACCTACATCAATATCTGCTCCCACGTAACGAGTTACATGATCATCGTCAAACACACATAGATAGGGTGAGCTCAAAAATAAAATATACATCACAAGATACATAATAATAACAAAATTAAAACCCCTAACACTTTTGATACTCTCCCATTTCAGACCCAACATTATCATCTTCCTTTGGACGCCTCTTGATTCAACACCCTTTGATGATTACATTGATCGATCCTTGCTGCCATGAGTGTCTACTCGCCCCTACGACTACAGTCCACCACCTATAGTCCACACGTGGGAATAAATTTGTCACGACCACTATCTACAACACCAAGTGAAGTTCCCCAATACGAATTGCAGTCCATATTTGTCCCAAGACTACCAAACTCGTCGACTAACACCGAAAATGGCACTCTTTAGGAACCCATCCGTACGAGCCACGATCTCGCACACTGCATTAGACTTCCAAAACCACTAGGCTACAACCTCGAGTGGCCATGTGTTACCCAATACAAGATGCACTCGTAACTGGGCCCCAACAATGCATCGCATCAAGACCTTCATCCAAAGTTGTATAGAATCCTCAACGCGATCCAACTCTACACCCAAAATCGCCTGGCGCATCACTCACATTGCTAGGTGGTTCCTTGCGATTCCCTCAAGCCGCTAGGCGCCACGCACCTTCTAGTGCCTTTGCTAGAAAACTCCGCCTGGTGAAACCTTCCCTACCACCAGGCGCCATGCGAGTACTGTGGCCACTGCCACTATTTTGGGTCTCTATCGCTTGACAACTCATCCAACGTTGTTAGGCGTCATACCAGTAGCGTAATGCTATTGGTTTTTGGTACTTTTGAACAGGTTCTAATGAACCCCAATGTAACATCCCTAGGGAATATTACTTAAAATAAATAAAAAAATGAAATAATTATAATAATAGTTATCTCGATAAAAATCCCAATGCGGGAAAATTTAAATTCATTAAACTAGCACGCCAAAATTCATAACTAAATCCATATAATGTTATAAGTTCCCAAGTCTTGTATTTAAAACATAAAATACACAGGAGTAAAATCCTAGCTCTAATCCCACTGCTGGCCCTCACTCCGTCGCCTAGACATCCTCAGCATCACCTGTGCCAACATCTGCTCCCGTGTAACGAATCACACGATCATCGCCATACACAAACACACAAACAAGAAAGAGTGAGCTGTGAAAATAGAATAACAGATATATAAAATACAAGATAACCTCATATACCCAACTTATCAATTCTACTTATTTCTTGGCCAAGACCTTAACCCCAAGGCTTTGTAGCCTTCAAAACACACAACTGGTTAGCCTTGGACTCGGGAACATGATGCTCACACGAACCTGCCCGCTCGTGGTCCTGTCTCTATGAACCTCCCCGCTCATAGTCCTGCTCTACGGACCTACCCGCCTGTAGTCCAACACATGTGATCCACCAGCCCCGTACCTCCCCGCACGTGGCATCTCTCAACGTGACCACGGAACATACGAACCTACCTCGCTCGTATCCCCACGTGAGAGTAACTGGATATGAACCTCCCTGCTCATATCATCACATGTCATTCGCCATCCATGAACCTACCTGCTCATGGCACAGCATCTCCCGATCCAAGCAAAGTATCATTGTTAATTGAACAACACACCAAGAAAGTAAAGAAGAACAGTATTTTCGCCTGGCGTTGCCCACGCGCCGCCAGGCGAAATTGCTTCAGACCACCTGGCGGTATTCACCCACCGCTAGGCGCCAGCGTCGTTCCAGTGCCCCCTGTTTCCTCATAACCGCCTGGCGGAGCTCGACGTGCCGCCAGGCGCACCTCAGTACTAAGCGCTCTCCTATTACATCCATCGCCTGGCGGGTATCAGTGTACCGCTAGGCTCCATACCAGAACAACACCTTCCTGCTTTGTGGTACCTTAGGTAGTCTAATTTACAGGATAACTCATTTTCATGACCAAATAGGGACTTTCATATCAACTGCTCTTTGTGGTTAATCCATCCATTAGTACACATAATCAAGTACCTATACTAAAAAAAATGATTAATCCATCTAATCACTTTTGTTCAAGTAACAAGAATAATATCATACCATAACGATTCCATTCCTCCTATGAACTTGCTAGCATCCAATTTCTTAACACACTGAACTGATCAAGCTTTCACTTCCTGTTGGACATCAATACCTTATAATTTCGCCCTTCCCTTCGACTCACTATATGTATATATGTAAAATCTACCACTTTTCCACCTAAATATCCTCCACTCAAGCTACTCCGCTTCCCCAACCCCTCACTCATAAATTCTCTAGTTTTCACTATACCAACTACTCCATCACCACATATTCCTTCCCCCTCTCGCACTATCCATAGCACAGCATCCCACCTGGACTGCTACACGCCATCGCCTGGCGGCCAGCATGGAGCTGCCAGGCGGCATATCAGATACAGACCTCATCTCGCATTTTCCCTACATACTCCGAGATCTCAACTCCCTACTCTTCTCCCACGACCGCCACCACATATTCATTCACAACATTTTTACCACTCGTTCTGACCAATATCACTTTATTCGCATTCCATGTTTCCAATTACATCCTAATTAGCCCATACCACCCAAGATTTACATTCATTCCTAGGTTTCCACCCAAACTACCCATACACGAAAATCCAATAAATTCACAAGCATTCCAACATATCAATTTGGAACGATAAAATATTATAGATATATATGTATACAATAATTGAACCTCAGCAATTGGTTACATTCACCCAAAACAACATCAAAATCATCAACCAGAACTCGAACAGCGTCGCGCCGCCTGGCAGGAACTCATCGCCGCCAGGCGATTCAACCCAACATAAGAACAGTTGCTCATCTCTGATGAGCTGCCTGGCGATAGGGCTTGAACCACCAGGCGATTTCTGGGAAAAACCCAGAAACCCAATCAAACAGTGCAGAAAAACGGGTGAAAGGCATGTAGTTTCAATCACCAAAGCACAATACAATGTATATGTATCTAAAGCATCGAAAACAACTCCCCTTACCTAGATTCCTTGCCAAATTCGAATATGTATGCCTATCCCCTCACAAAACCTTCTTAGCCTTTGTTTCCAGTCCAATCCTTGGTGATTTCAGCCCCACCACTTCTCTCAATCAACCCCCAAAACTCTGAAAAACCCTTGCTTATGGTGAGTACGAATTTACAGTGCACTCTTTCTCTTCTTATGACCTTCTCTCTCACAATCACTCTCACTTATTACCCTTTTAGTGCCTTACACGAATTTTTAATTAAGAATTACACCAATGCTAGTCCAATGTTCAATTAACCCTCTGTTTTCCAGCCCTTAGGTTACCTCTCCTTTGGCTGCTAAGTTTCTAGCCCTTTCACATTCATGCAAAAGGAAAATTTGGCAAAAAGAAATTATTTAGTTCTCACCCAAGGTTTGAACCCACACTCATGCACATACCCAACCAAGGCCAAACCATTCAACCAATCCATATTTCATGATAACTCCTACAAGTCTAGGAATTTATCATCACACCACGCATTCAATATATAATTACATAAAAATGCATAATTTAAATAACATCCAAGTGACATACATAGGACTCGAATCCAAGTCCTCACACATAATAAAAGTACTCTCAACCACTTGAGCTAGTACTTTTCCACATCATAGTCCCTCACATTTATTACTTTAAATGTTCTCGCTACCCGTCCTAATTAAATAATTAAATTAAATAACTATTCAATTTTCCCGGGTCTTACACCACATCCCACAGCACACAATTCATAACACACTTACACTTATCTAGTCATAACCCTATGACTGAATCACAATACAACATATTCACGGTTTCACGATTGAGGTCACACTCTTAATTAACTATGATACAATCCGTTATGCACTCATCATTTTACCAAATAAAACATACCCCAATTACTTAAATAAACAACACACATTACACATAATTACAATCTCCAAACATGCACAATCCATATCATAGTCAAGACAGAAACCTTATTTTGTTATGTGCATTTATCTCAATTATCACCTAATCAAACATAATTCATTTTATAACACATGCATGAGTTTCTTTCCACCCCCTTTGCCCAACTAATCCAATAAATCCCAAGAACGTGAAACACAGACAAAAATCTAGATATCCTTTTGTCTTGATGTGTCGCTTAGCAGCAGTTCATTCGTCGCCAAGCGGTGCATACAATTCTGGGTTCTGCACAGATTTTTCCTGCGCCATTATTGTAAGACCCGTGGAATTTAATTAATTAATTAAATAATTAATTAATAAATGCGGGTAGAGAGAGCAATTACTAGCTCAAGTGGTTGAGAGTGCTTTACTTATGTGAGAGGACTTGGCTTTGAGTCTTATGTTTGACATTTATGTGTTAATTACATGATTTTTATATTTTTACATGTATGTTCATGTTGTGGAATAATAATGGTACTTGGATTATACTAGTTAGTAAGAAACATGAATTAGCATGATGGTTTGGCATTGTCTTGTCATTGGCATGGTTGTGGGTTCAAGCCTTAGAGAACGCAAATTAAACTTTATTTTTGTCATTTTGGGTTTTAGGTTTGAATTTGAAAGGTTAATAGAAACCCTAGATGCATGAGCAGCCAAGGGGGGGCTGAGAAACGGATCATAAAGGGTCAATGAATGACAATAAACATCACCATTAAGCCTTGGATTCGTTTTTGTGTTATTACCTAGCTTTAAGACACCTTTAAAAGGCCAATGTGAGGTAAGGAGAAGGGTTTTTTGGCAAGTTGTATGTGTACTTAGAAAGTAGAGCACGAAAATTGGAGAGTGGTGAGGTTTGAGTGTAGAATTGTGGCTGATTGGAGGAAGAACTAAGAGGACTTTGGGTGAGCAAAGAGGAACTTTAGTGGAATTCTCAAACTTTTAACAAGGAAACCAGGTTAGGGGAGTTTTACTCGCTAATTTATATGTGTATAAATATATGTATGATTGAATGTTTATTTAGATGCCTCTGTTGGATTAAAAAATTGTACAATTTCACGTTTATGAAAATTTTCCACAAACCGCCTGGCAGGCCTTCAAAGCCGCTAGGCGGCTCATACCACTTTCTGCAATTCTAGGTTCTTGGAGAAGGAACCGCTTGGCGGCATATACCCAGCCGCCAGGCGACACATAGCGATGCACCAGATTTCTGGGTTGGGATGAAGCACCTGGTGGTAGTGAGTGACCCGCCAAGTGGCGCAAGCAAGTTTTGGCTCGAATTAATGTTTTTGTGATCTGGGCAGTTTCTGACAGGTGGAAAAGCTAACTGTAATGATTAACGAATGATTTTTATATCGTCAATGTACAATTTTAGGCATTAGTAGGCATAAGTGAATGAAATAGTGGCTAAGTGCCCTAGGGTCGAGAATTGGGGTACAGTTGTGTAATTGTTTGAGATTCTTGCTGGATATAATTAGTATTGAATTGGAGGACTGCATTGTTGGATTTCTTGTGCCAAGAAGAGAGGGAATGGAAGAGAGAAGCGAAAAAGGAGTACACGGGAATGTTGGCAGGCGTATCAGAAACTGGTTTATTTTCCAGGTCTGATACACTGCCTGGCAGAAGACAGGTTACCGCCAGGCGACAGCGTTGCACTAGTGGCGTTCTGGGGTTTTGGTTAGGTTGGTTCAGACTAATTGCTGTGATGGTTCGTAGATAGTTCGTGGACATGAAGAGGTGTGAAGTAATTAGTGGAAAGAGATGAATTGGGTACCTAGAAGAGAGGAGAGTAAAGTGTGGTTAAGGATATAATATTTGAACTATAGGGTAGATAGGAAAATAAATCTGTCCTATAAGGGTTTATGGCTGAAATACAAATACAGAAGTGGTTGGTACAATTTAATCAGGTTAAGTAACAGGATAGGGTCACATGGTTGTGAGGGCTTAATGGAGGGAATACTCATAATATAGTCAAGAGATGATATATAATGAATATAAGTTGTATTTGGTTGTTGGGAATTGTTACCTAATCTTAAGTAAAGCAACTCACTAGTATGATAGGATAAGAGGGCTTATACCGGTAGAAGCAAATTTTGGTGATATAATATCCATTGAAAAAGTGTACTTTGGGTGTGCAAATGCATGAATTGAGTCTTAACACCTGAGTGGAGTTGAGAGAAATCAGAGAAAACCATACTTGACTAGGTTCTGGTATGGTGCCTGGCGGCGAGGTTCAACCCGCTAGGCGATAGCAATGAAACAGGGAGTCTGCATGGCGTGAGGCGCCTGACGATGAGATGTATTCCGCCAGGCGATAGCGGCAACATCTGTAGGGTTATGGAGCGTGGGCGCCTGTTGTGTTTGCGTGTTTTTAGGCGCTTGGTGTCTGACGGTACGTGTCCCCCGCCAGGCGGTCTGGAAGCTGTAGCGTCTAGCTGTACGTGTCCCCTGTTAGGCGATTTGGCTGATGTGAGTCCTAGTTATTGGACTTTGAAGGGTGATCTACAAGGCCTTTAGTGATGCTTCAAAGGTAAGATTGCTGGGTTCCTTAAGTTGAGCTCGGAACGTATCCCTTGAGTTGAGCTCGGGATAGGGGTTAAGCACGTACATTCCTCGAGTTGAGCTCAAAATGGCATCCCTCGAGTTGAGCTCGAGATGGCGGATGAGCACGAGGAACCCTTGAGTTGAGCTCGGGTTGGCGAGTGTTGCCGGTGTGAGTGTGCTGGTTGTGGCCAGTACGGATGGGTTCAGATAGATTGCCCTCCTCAGTAAATCGCTGACGAGTTTGGTAGTCTTGGGACATTACAGACTATGTTCGTATTTGGGAACTCCGCCTGGCGTTACGGTGTATGATCCATGGCATTGGTCTCCGCACGTGCTTTGTTGGTTGTAGCCGATAGCTTTGACAGCAAATTACCTTGGGGTAATCACTATAAGAGGTAGAACACAAATGATCTGGTTGTGGCCAGATGATAGAGAATAGAGAAAGATATTGTATTTTGGTTAATTGCAGAAAATATAGTTATATAGTTGGTTATATGTTTGTTTCTATGATATATGTTGATTTCATAAGCTCACTTTATCTGCTTGTGTTTGGCGATGATCGTGTACGCGGTACACGTGAGCAGAGGATGTTGATGCAGGTGGTGCTGGTGATGCTTAAACACGGAGTGAGGGATAGCATGGGAATATATTACTATGTTTTATTGATTTTAGTTTTGGAAATGATATGTAAACTTTTGAGAGATATTTGAATATTGTTTCACTTTATGAACTATGAAACAATGTTTATTTATACGGTAATAAAAGTTTTAAATTCCCCGCGCTTTTGGGGAATGAGGTTTATTCATAAATGCGACATCTTTATGATATTATTAGTTTTATTTATTTAAATCAGTAATATCCTAACGAGATGTTACAAGTACGAACCCTAATTTCCCAATCATCAATTTTGTCATGCATTTTAGCATCCCTTTAGTGTTCAATTAAACTTATATAATTCGTGCTCACTCAAATTAATATCACTCTCATGAAACAAAACCCTGATCATAGGCAAAAAATCATATCTCATCATCTCCAATACAAACATGAACCCTAATCCCAAATTCATGCAAAAATACATATCATGATCAGCCAGAATTTCACGTACAGGCATTCAATCCTACCAATATTCACACCAGTACACATAAGACCTTAATTCAGACTTCACAACACAGTTAGAAAACATAAGAAATCATCTAACTAAACCACCAATTCGCGTCGCCTGGCGAAACCACACTGCTGCCAAGCGGTTCACTTGAGAAACCTAGAAAATGGTTCTGAAAGCATACATCGCCTGGCGGATCTTCAACACCGCCAGGCAATTTCTAGAAAATTCTAGAAACATGAAAACTCAAGATAAAAATGGCAGTATAATACAATCCAATCATCAATTACTATGCACAATCGTATAATTAAAGTTAAAAGACGGAGTGGAACTCCCCTAACCTGGATTCCTTGCACCAAAAACGTTCTAGCTTTCTCCTTGACCTAAGTTGTCCTCCCTTTGGTCTCCCACGCTCTCGTCCTTCAAATCACTCTCAATTTTCCTTACTTTTCCAGCCCTAAACGAATTTAATTTAATTAAAACGAAATTAAATTCAAATCAATTCCTTAATTGGTCCTTAATAGCTAATCAATTCAAATTAACCTTTCTCCAGCTCTTCATCTTTTCATTTCGTTCCTAAGGCATAAAAAATGTTATGATTTTACTCTAGCCAAGGTTTTAACTCATAACCTCTTAACTACCAAGTACATGCACAACTATCAAGCCAATTCATGTTTCTTGGTTGTTCATACTTATATATAATTTCATCTTAATACTCCAGTCTCCAACATACACACATGTAAAACAATAAAATAATTAAATTAAAAACTAATTGGCATACTCAAGACTTGAACCCAATTCCTCTCAGACACAATCAAGTCCTCTTAACCATTTGAGCTAGTACTTTTCCACATCATAAATCCAAGTATAAATGTCATAAAGGCACTCACTACCCACATTTATTACATAATTATTTATTTAATTTTTTAAATTCCCCAGGTCTTACAAGTTTGAGTTGTTCTTAGTCTTTATGTTATGATGAATAAATGATACATATCTTTATAAATTTGAGGTGTGTATTAGTCCTTATGATCTAATTCTGATTAAGCATACAATTGACATAATAACAAACGCATATTGAGAGTCACATCATAAAGAAAATATTATACTATATATAATTGAGTCATAATGATAGTGGTGGTCCAAACAAGTTAGTCATATTTGTCCCATAAAGTTTAAACAAAAATTTATACAAAGTTCAGAACAACAAAGTAAAAATTATAATCCAAATTAATGGTGTGTCGTCCTTCACTACAACAAGATAATTCAACTACCAATAAAGGTCACATGGGTTGTCTAGAGGGTTTGTTCGAACTGGCTTGAGAGCCTAAAATTGTTGTGGCCATTATTGTTGTCTTAGATCTCCTTCCTCCCCTACTACTTGATGTGTGTGAGGTAGTGGTTGGGTAGATCTTAAGTTTGTCTTCTTTGTCATTCCATATGCACATGTACTTCAACTTGCTACAATCTTTTTTTTTTTTTTTTTTTTTTTTCTTTTTCACTGTCATTCATATGCATTCATTAGGATCAATGTACATGGTAGACATTCTTTACCTTGTTGGTTTTTCTATTTTTGTAACCTCTAATGTTGTGACCATATTGTTGACATTTACTACACTTCATCTTAAGTGATTTTTTCCATACTTTGGAGTGACTTACATTTTCATCAACTTCTCTTCTTCTTAATTTTCTAGGCTTCCCTAGAAGAATCTTATATGTTGGAGGAAGGAGTCGGGGTGCATGTGTTTTAGGCTATGACTGATATCCATTAATGGGTAAAATTTGTGACCCATAACAAGCTTCAAAGGCATCTCTCTTATAAAATGGATGCACATAATCGTACGTTGTTCTAATTTATAATTAATTAAAATAATGACATGTTTACAAGGTATCCCAACTAAATCCCAAAAATAACATGAACAATTGTGGTTTGTAAGATCAACAACAAATTTGTCCATTATAAATCCTTGGGTCACTTCAAACATACCATCTCCAGTTCAAACAACAATCCAATTCCCACTTTTTTTGTACTTCCCTTCAAGCCTTTTGTTTGGCTTAGGCATTAGAATTAAAGAATATGCACTTAACTTTTATCTCCATCAAATAACACCTTATTCACTCCATCATAGTAATTACTGGTTTATCCCTAACTAACAATATAGTTTTATTCAATGATTCAGGCAGGTTATGCATAAGCACATCACACCTAGGATATACACTAAAGGCATGCTTACACCAAGATTGGTCTTCTTCAATTCCTCCATCTTTGCTTCCCAAGCTTAGTAGTAGGTGGCTTTTGTAGCCGCCATCATGAGGTTTCGAATGTGTATCCCTCTTCCAAATCTCTTCGTATAGTTGTTGTGTAGTTGTCTTAGAGAAAACTAATGCTCAACTCCATGTAGGATTTCATCAAAGACTTGCATCAATCATTACAAAGAATAAACAAAACATTTATTTTGACATACAAGTATTACTCATCAAATAACTCATTCAAGTCAATTTAAATGTACCTTTTACTTGTCAGAAATAAGAACTATGCGATTGCTCTAGACATCCCCAATGTCATCCAACAACAGACTAAGAAACCATTTCCAATTCTCTTTACATTCATTTTCCACCAAAACAAATGTGAGAGGAAAATATTGGTCATTTGGGTCCCTTGCAATTATCACTAACAATTGGCCTCCATAAGTGGTTTTTAGGTGGCATCCATTAACACTTGCAATACACATTCTTTTCAGCTCTGCCACATAGTCATAAAGTAGTGTATATTGTTACTCCCCATCCCCCCTAGAATCTCTAAGGCCATTTGTTTTTATTTTAATGCCCTCCACTATATGACTTCTTTATATCACAAATTATCTTAGTTGTAGTCATCTTCCCAACATTTCTAAATTTCTCCACTACTACTTTTCAGACCCAATCCTTGTTTACATTTTGATTCCCAAAAATTCTACCAAAGTTTTGTGCATCAACCAAGGTCTTCACTCGAAATGTATCACTTCCTCCAACTTTCCTACATAAAATAAAAAAAACCTACACTTCCTTTTATAAAAAACTCAAACTCTAATGGCATCATTCTTAACAAACATGATCTCTATCCAATTTAGTTCCTTAAGAGTTTGTTTAAACTCCTTCAAGGAACACAACTCCATCCCCTATCTGAATTTGAAGTTTCTACATATATCTTCAACTTTAAACATTGGATACTTGTGCACACCCTTGCCTTCACAATCCACATCACTATCTAATTCATCAATATTGTTGGTGGCATTTATTTCATGATTGTCACCAATTTGGTGTGTGTCAAAAGAACCAACACTTTCATTGGTTTTAGCCTTCCTTTTTCTCCCTTTTTAAGACAAATTTTTCAACCTTTCAAGTACATCTCTTATGTCCCTGCATGATGTATCATCCTTTCCAAACCATCATCATCTCTATGTTGTTCCTCTTCACTCTCATCCAACTCTTCATCGTCATGACTAACAACACCTTCCTCCTTAGATTCAACACCACTTTCATCATCATAGCAATCCTCATCAACAAAGACATCATCATTCCCACCTTCTCCTTGTCCCCTTTCAACCTCCACATCGACATCCACATCATCCATACCAACAACCACCTTCTTAGCATCCTTAGCTTCAACCTGTACATCCTCATCATTCACACCAACAACCCCTTCCTCAGCTCCCCTAGTTTCAACCTCCACAACCGCATCATTCACATTAGAAGCATCTAAAACCTCATCATTCACATCAACAACCCCGTCCTCAACATCACTAGCTTCAACCTATACACCCTCGTCTTTAACATCAACAACCTCTTCTTGAGCACCATCCTCAGCACCACTCTTTGATCCTTCAACAAAATCATTTATCGAAGTTGTACTAACCAAATGGTTAACATAAATCTCTACCTCTTCTTTCTTGTTTTCTACATATTCAAACAATTGTAAAGCATCCCTATCTATAGTTGGATGCCTCAAATCTCTATCACAAATTCACTTGTCCATCACATTTAAACTTGTCTTTCACGATCGACAATGACTTGAAGTATTACCACCTATCAAGATCCACTCCTCGCACATGTTGTACCCCTCATACATACAAGTAAATACCGCATTGAACGAAAACAAACAACACATACATCATCACACAAAACAAAAACCTAAATGCAATGAAAACAACCAAAACTCCACTTATTTTATATCAACCATCATTTTCAACAAACAATCCAACTTTGTTCCTTATCCAAAAAACCCTTCCTCTACTTGGGATGCAAACAACACCTCTGCCTCTATTCGTGACCCACCTTTTGTTTGTGAAACAACTTAGTTTGTCAAGTGAAACCCCTCAACTCATTTAATTTCACTGAATTTCAATGAGTTTAATTAAGCACATCATTGTAATGAAACATTTAAGTAGTGCACTCTTTTAAAACAAATTGAATTTCATTAAAACAAAAAGTGAAACATCACATGACAAATTGAAATGTCATTTGTCAGGTGGGATAAACTTTAACGTTGTTGGAAATGAGACACTAAAACCAATGCTTTTGAAAGCATAGGGTCCTAACAGTGCCAAAGTTTCGAGTAAAGATCATTTCCAATTTTTTGTAATACTTCAAGGACCAAAAAAATATCTATCCTTTCCTTCAATTATAAATGAAAGTTTGCATTTTCTTCCCTTGCATGCAATCATTTTCTCTATATTCCTCCATTTCTTCTGTCATGTTCTCCGTCAAGGTCTTTCATACATCTGCTTTCATTGTCCCTAACTAATAGGGTGTCCCTTCTACTCCACATTCCCCACCCTCCTTCCCTTATTGGATGTCGCGTGCTCTTCTTTCCCCTTCAAAGACCACCGCTATCCCCTACCCTCCCTACTCACCTATCTTAGGTTGCCTTTCCTTTATTTTTGGGTTAGGTTTTCTTTTAAAATTGTTATTCTTTTATTATATTTGATTATTTATTAATAGTAAATTAAATAATTTAAAGTTAAATTGTATTTCGGATCTTAATGTAAAATATATTTTGTAGAATTGAAAGAATTTAATTATTGAACATGTTGGTATTGAGTCTGGGGGTTTCCAACTCCTAGCAAATATTATTAAACTTTTGGAAGTTCATGATTAAGTGTTATGATACCTAATTTCTTTTAGACTTGTTCATTGAAAGATCCGTAGTTTCTCATTTGAGATCTAATATTGATAACACTGTCGTGAAGCGATCAAATTAATACTACAAAATTATAGTAATGTTAGTAAGAAAATAGTAAGGGTAAAGTAACACAAAGTCGTCTCCCAACAAACACGGAATTGATTTCTAACAAATTAGTTCTTATAGAAACTATACAAAGGGTTAATCAAATAAAATAAGAAATAAAGTTGGAAAAAGATAAAAAGATATAAAACAATGATAAAGAAAATAGATTGATTCCACTACTCTTTCAAAATATATTCATCATTGGTTATCTAAAGATTATTGCACAATTAATTATTCTTGTAGATTTGCAAATTAATCAATATAAATTCTCAATTAATTTGTTGGCATTCTCACCATTAACCAAAGTACATTCTCAATTAAAATTAAGAACTTTGTAGATTAGTTATAGTAAATTTAACCAAAGTACATTCTCAATTAAATATTACTATGCCTAATCATGTTTATTCTTTTACCTCTAAAATCAAGCAAAAAATTAATTAACCAAAGTACATTCTTGATTAATGCTAGTTAAAGTTTTCACCTCTAATCAAAGTACATTAAAAAAATCATTGGAAAAAACTCCTTCAATCACATGAAAGTTTCTAAATTTAATCAAAGTAAATTTTCAATTAAAATTAAAAACCCTTAAACTCATATGATTGGTATGCATATAGATTAAAACATCTCACTAATTTGCTATGTAAAAACCATTAGTTTTCACGTGATTCAAAGATAAAAGATATAAATGAATTAAAACTCCAACAATAAGAAAAAGAACAAATAAATTATTTCATTCTAACATCAGAATCTATAATGAAATTATAGTGGAACCAACTTGTGAAGCTTAGCACTCCATAAAATCAAAATAAACGAAACATGTCCATTAAATCAAAATAAAAGAAACATAGAAGAAGAATGGACATAGAAAGAAATTAGGCCCCCAAAGGGTTCCTAAACTTTGAAGTTCCCAGCTTGTTTTTTTGTCTCGCCTTGGTCTCTTTATATGGGACTTGGATTAGGCTTTTCTATTGCTAAAATCTCTCAAATATCTTATAAAATAAAGATAAAGATAAATATTATTAATCTTTATAGTGATTATGAATATTTAAAAATATTTGGAGAGATATAGATTATTTGACAAATATAGCTGGTTGCAAATTTTATGGTATAATTAAATGAATTAATTATTTAAAGATATCTTATAAATTATGACCAAATAATATTCGCATTAATTTTTCCAAATCAACCCTTTGTGTCTCTTCCAATTATCTTCTAAATAATCCAATATCTTCAACATAAAATATCTAAAGATATATTTTCCCAAATTATCTTTTATCATACAGATAGAGAAGACTGCAAGGTCCATTTTTTGTTGTCTATTTTCTCTTCTTAGCTTAGCCAAACTTCTTCACTTTTTGAAGCTTTTCACGCCTTCTTAATGCAATGGTTGATTTGGATTTTTGTGATTTTGATAATTTTAATCAATTTATTTTGTACTAACACACCTCAAAATATCTAAAGAATATTTATGCAACTAAAAAGCTATTTTTAAAATATTTTTGTATCTCATGATAAATAAACCCAATTATAAGAAATCTCAATTAAATCAATCTTTTAAGATCAAAAATTCAATTAAATCCCCAAAATTAAATATTAAATGAGGGCAAAAATATGAACTCATCAAATACATCGATCTCTTATGTATTCATCCAATTTTAAAAGTATTCCAACACCATGTTAAACTTTATATAAAACCTAGTGGAGGTTGTATTGATAGTAATTCACTACTAAAAGTTCTCATATTACATGAAATTTTTCTTGCAAATTGATTAAAAATCTTTGCAAAGAAAATACTTTTTCTTGCTATTTTTCCTAAGAATCTTAATTGGCAGGTAATTCATTCGTGGGTAATTATTTCCTACAAAATTATAAAATTCGTAAGTATTTTTTACAAAATTTGTTATGAAAAGCGTTTTATACAAAATATTTTGCAAAACAAAATTGAGAGTAATTTCTTGCAAATTTTTTTCATAACAAAATTTATAAGTATTTCCTAAAAAAATCAAAACAAAATTGGCAAAAAATATGAGCTTTTTTAGTATTGATTGTATTGGATCTTGCGTTGTCCGATTGGACAACGCAAGAAGTAATCACTTTTTGATAGTTGATTATTACATAACTTATAATCAACATTTCATATATTTTACTTAATTTTGGTTCATTGCATTTTGTGTTGATCTTGCCAAAATTAATTTTGTTTCACTTCATTTTATGTTGATCTCACAACTTGAAGACCAACGTGAAATGTTGTCAAGATTTCATAAAATACAACGGATGATGATTACAATGGATGTACCATTGAACTATAATAAAAATGAATTTTTTTCAAATATGATGGGTCATACCTTTGTTAAAATAGTGAGATTTACATGCATTGAACAAAACATAATTTCAATGAAATACCTACAAAACATAGATATAGGTTGAGTTAGATTAATTTAGTGCATATAAGTGATGATTATAAGAGAGGGGTGGAAGAATATCTACAGTTTGCACAACGTAATGTCGTAGTATAGACAATACAATATGAATGAGAAGTCCTTGTGTAGATAGTTTGAATAGGAGGAAATTACATGTTTATGAAATTATTGAATATCTTTTTGCGATGGATTTCTTAGAGTGGAAGGCAAATTGAAGGACATGATCTGTGATGGTGAATTGTTACACATGTCGAGCGTGTGCCACACATAAGAGTTTTTTGATTTGACAATGGACGACAGATTGGAGGACATGAACTGTGATGTTAGACCAGATACCTTTTCTCAAGCAATGTATGAAAATATTTCTAACAATGGTGAGATTTCGTTATATGTTAGTTCAACTAACGTTATACGATTATTAATAGTGTTAAGGTTGATAAATTTAAAGACAATGAATGGATGAACCAATAAAGTATATGTATGAACTATTTCGATATACAAAGAGCGTTCTTACCTAAAAGTCACACATCTGCTATATTTGTGTCCATGTTACAATTGAAAATTAGATGACTTATCAATTCATCATTAAAACCACACATGTCACACGTACTTGCCACCTTAATTTTCCTATTATGTAGATTACTAAATCACTACAAAAAAGTATAATTTTAATAGGGGTTTCTTATTTGGGGTTGTAATAACCCCTACTAAGACATAAACATAATAGGGTTTTAGTAACCCTCTTTAAGTTTTAGGGGTTTTATAAGAAACCCCAGTAAAATTTAGTTTCTAATTTTTTTTTCTCAAAAACCTAGAAACAACTTTGCTCACGTTCCCTCTCATTTTATCATCTCCGCCATCTCCGTGTGCCTCTCATCAAGACGTAGTGCCTTACCGCCATCTCCGCCATCAAATTTTCTCATCAAGACGAAGCAATGGTTCTTCTCTCTGATTTTCTTTTCTCTGATTTCTTCCTCTCAATGTTCGCTCAAGGTTAGATTTCAGTTGCGTCATCGATCTTTCAATTGTGCCTCACCGTTCTCCCTACTTTCAATTTCTCCTTTGCTTTCAATTTCGTGTCACTACTCTTTCAATTTCATCATATGCTTTCATTTTCATCTCATTCAATTTCGTTTTCCATCTCTTGTCAAGAAAACTCGAGCTTCCAACAGCACAGAGCACCCATCTCTTATCCATTCTCTGTTCCCAGTGCTAGTGGTGAGATGTAAGGTTAGATTATCACACTTTGGGTAAAACATTCTACTAAAACCCTCGACTAATTAATTGTAAATGTAAAGCCTATGTGAACATTAACCTAAACAGAGAATTCAGAGACAAAAAATAGAGAACACTTCTTATTATGCTTCAAACCTTAGCCTAGATAGATAGCTATCTATGAATGCCTAGAATGTGGTTATATTTAGGTTCTTGTTTGTCTTTATGAGCAAGTAAGAATGATTTACGTGGGGAAAGAAATTATTTTGAATCCAAGTTTGGTATGTGAGATAAAGATGTATAGAGTATATAGAAATGATAATGGAGTGGGTGTGTTAGAGTAATAGAGTGGGTAGTTGGTTAAACTGTGCAACTCAACCTGCTTTACGAATTTCCACCAAAATTAATAATAAGTGGGATTAGTTTCTTTCTTAAATTAAATACTAGGATTAAATAGTCATTTAGTCCTAATTTTGGTCAAGTTTTTTCAGTTTGATCCTACTTTAGAAATTGTTTTCAATTTGGTCCTACCTTTCGTAAATTTCATTCAATTAGATCTTTTTTCTTAACTCCGTTTAAATAGTTAACGGAAAAATGTCCAGTGTGGTTCAGTTCTGTGACGTGAAGCAATATTGAATGACGTGGTTGTTATTTTATTGTGCTGGCCTTTTAATTTTAATCAGATAAGTTTAGGGTTTATAATTTGTCAAATTGGGTTCAGGGATTCATTTGGATTTGGAGATTTCTTTCAATTGGAGATTTCAGAGGGAAGTTGCAAACTTCTGGTAAAACCATTAGTGGAGGTTAAAACCTCCGGCAATTGCCAATTTATTGATTATTACACGCCATGCAAAATATTGAGTTGAGGGTAAAGCTTTAGTTTTTCCGAAAGAAAAAACATCATACCAAAATTCTTCCTAATTTAAATTTTATATGTACTTATTTCACGGTGTAAACTTGTGTTTCTTCATCCTTTCATATCCACTCATCCTCCTTGTCTCTATATAAAGTACTCATATCTGTTTCTTTCATCAGCTTAATTGCTCACCATAACCTTCTGTCACTCAAACTACTCTCTTCTTCACACACCAGAAGCCACACTAGCCTCCCTTCACTTAAATACCCTAGTGTACCTTCCTTGGAGATTACATTTGTAAACAATGGAAATGTCTCTAAAATCATTTCTTCTATCCACTCATCAATCAAAAACTTTATTTTATTTCCTAAACCTCTCTTTCATCCTATACTTTTATCAAACCAGTTATCTTTGTACCCTCCCCACTCGCCACATATTTTCCTAAACTTATTTTTATCATGATTCCACCTAATCTCCATGCCGAAAATCTTATAGGCAACTCCTCTTCCTCTCAAATTCACTGTTTAACATTAACTATAATTCATGTATTATAACCTTTTGGACATTATGGGCATGTCTTTTAAAAGAAGAGAAGGTATACATGAGAATAATCCTTCAACTTATTATGATAAACGGGGACATTATGAGAACCTTGGTTCTAAACACGAAAAACAATGAATTAATCGGAACCTTATTTTCCTTATGAGACTATTTTAGAGGAGAGTTTTCTCAATTAGATAAAAGAACCTCATTTCCTTTCCTCTTTGCTAAAGCCTTAATTGTATAAAGAAGCTTGGACATTGTGTACGGACAAAGTTTTACCAAAAAACTACATTATAAATATTTGAAGTTTAATATATCCAGGGAAAAACTATCCTATATAATTTGTAATGAAAACATAATAAAGAAAAATATATGAAGAAACATTTCATAGATTTTTGCAATAAGATTTTGTTTGCTGCAAGTCACATGTCCCAGATAAAATTGTAGCAAGAAGCCAGACAACATAAGATATATAGAAAAGCATTAAAAACCTTTTCTTAGGCTAACAAACTATAATTTTTGTAATATAAGGTTCGTGCCGAATTGAGGTTGAGCAGTTATGACTGTAATTGGAGCATGAACATACGAGGAAGATAGTTCAAACTTGAAGTTTTGCAGAATGAGAGACAAAGCCATTTTGGCTTCAAGCATAGCAAAGTTTTGGCCAATGCATATTCGAGGACCCCATCCAAATGGGATAAATGAAACTTTACCATTTGTTGCTTTTGAGATTCCTTCTGAGAATCTTTCTGGTTTGAACTCTTTCGCATCACTTCCCCATAATTCAGAATCATGATGTATCAACGCAATTGGAATAGAAGCTATTGCTCCTGTTGGTAAAGTCACATCTCCAACTTTAGTTTCTTTCCTTATGACTCTTGTAATGACGGTAGCCGGTGGGTATAATCTTAAAACCTCGTACAAAATCATTGTGACCTATGACAATGACACAAGAAACTATTATGAATTAACATTAATAGCATTCTTTCAGAAGAAAAACATTTAGTTTTAAAAGTTTAAAATAATAGTATCAATGTATCAACTTTTTAGTGGATAATAAATTGAACAAAAATTTGAATGAGATGTGGTAGTACACAAATAGATCTTTCGAGGAGGGATCATTAATGAGATATAATATCAATAAGATACGAGTCAAATGCATACATAAGAAATTGACACGATCTACAACCCAAAATCTAAAGACATTGAATTTGTAAGTCTTTATTTTTATATAATGTTCAACTTTCTCACTTTTACTCAATGTAAAATTTAAATAAACTTAGATTTTCAAACAGTAAACATCAATTAGTTGAATTGAAATGAAAACAATAAATAAAGACATTAAGATATTAATGCCTTTATTAATGAGATGAAGATTAATTTGATCAATAAATAATTCATCAAGAATTTTAATTGACCATTTTTAGTACGAAATTCTATCCACCATGTTTTTCATCTATAAGTTCAAATTGAAAACATGTATACTTTAAAAATTAAGAACAAATATATAGTTTTAAACATCCATGAATGTTGTATCCAGGCATAACATTTAGGTTTTGATGAGCAAACTTTATGTAGTTTAGATTGGTGCAAAAATATGCACTAAAGAAACGGAATACTAGAATTTTTTATTGGTGTAAAAAGTATAAATAGATTAGAATACTCCAAATATTCTTAGTTTATTCTTTTATTGATAAAAAATAATATTGTATATTCAAGTTAAGTTATATCGTTTTAACATAAAGTTTATAATTATTCTAAAATTATATTTTTAACTTAGTCATACTTTTTAACGATTTCAAGATAAAAAGTGATACTTACAACTTTGAGACGATTTAACCCATCATAGTCTGGTTCTTTTGTGCCAAAAATTTCAATGACTTCTTCTCTTGCTAGGGTTTGCCAATTGGGAAACCTACTCAATAACACCATTGTCCAATTTAGTAGCACTGATGTTGTTTCTTGTCCGGCAAAGTAAAATAACTTACACTCGTTAATTACATCATTGGTGTTCATTCCAACATCTTTCTTAAGTCCTCCATCTTCAATCTCGTTTTGATTGGATTCCAATAGTAACCCTAATAGGTTATCATTTGAAGTTTTGCATGTTTTCATAATACCCTCTTGCTTTTGGATTATTCCACGAAGTACTTTTCCAATTTCGTAGTCAATCTTCTGCATCCTCTTGTTCAGTTTTGTTGGTACAAACCTAACAATGGAAAAGTGAATGATGATATTAACTTGAATCTTCTTTTGATTTAGCTTTCTAATTCATTTCCTTCTTTTGTTTTTTTTTTTTTTCTTATAAATTCGTATTGGACATCATTATACCCTTTCATATCTTAGCTATCCTTATAAAGTATAATAATCATTTGTTTTCACATGCAAAAATTTATTAATAAACAAAAAAAAATACAAAAAAGTATGGGAGGTTAAAATAAATCATATAATAAAAAGTAAACAATTTTAAACCCATTATGAAAAAAAAAATCAAGTTATAACCTATATGGCATCCTTCTTTTACTTATTTATGTTAATGATTTTTTCTTTTTAAATTGCAAGAAACACTAAAGAAACATAAATTTAGCTTCTAGATATTATCGTTAGTCAATTTCTGATACAAATAGGGTTGACTTAGTTAACTTTAATACTATGTTAAAGATTAGTTTAAAAAAAACTAAAAAGTGTAAAATTATTTTTAATTTTTTAATAAATAAATATTTGTATTAATATTGGACTAGTATTAGCTTTAACAACACTAAGTTAATTTTTTAAAACAAGAAAAGTTTAAAAAATGTACAATTATTTAAAAAATTATTAAATAATGTGTTAACATCATATTAACGAACACTACCTAAAATAAATATTAAAAATGAACAAAATTAGCGACTTGACAACATTTACTATAAGAAAATATGTAATTTTAATAATATTGACCTATTTAAAAAATAAAATATTGTTGGTTACTAAAGTAATCACTATTATGAATAAAAAAATTATAATTGGTCTCTAAATTGTTCTAAATTGGTTTATAAAATTTAGTTACCAAAGTTTTAACTACCAAAGATAATTGGTCACTAAGCATAAGTTACCGATGTTTTTACTACTAAAGGATTTGGTTTCTAAAATTAGTCTTTAATTAATTAGTGATAATTTAGCGACCAATTATATTTTTTTATTCATAATAGTGACTATTTTAGTAACCAATAATTTTTTATTTTGTAAATTAGTATCTAAGTTGGTCACTATTAACTAAAAATTTTTATCACTAAAAGTGATTGTTAATAAGACATTTTCTTATAATGATTAACCTTATTTAAAATTTTATTAATTTAAGTTAATGTCAGCTAATAAAATGCTAATAATAGAAAAAATAAATAAATAAGGTTAGTGTTAACATATTTTTAATATTTATATTTATTTAAGTTAGTCTCAGCTAAGTTATATATCATGAATTTATGTGTGTTCTTTACATCGAATAAGTACAATAAATTCTCTTCTATCTAAAGGTTCGATATTCATAAATATGCTAACACTCATCTATCTCATCCATTCTCATTTGTTTCATCCAAGTACATCTTCTTCATCTACATTTCTCATCTCCTTCGTCCACATTCTTCTTCTTAATTCTTTCATGCATACTCATTTTAATTCATATTCATCTCTTTCATTCACATTTATCTTCTTCACTTGTACTCATCTCCTTGATCTATTGAAATTGTTTATTTATTTTATTACATTATTTGAAATGGGTATTGAACATGTCAATCAAGGATCGATCCAAATTAAACTAATATTAAAAATAAACTTTATTAAATCAGCTCAAGTGAAAGTAATCTTATTTATTTTTAATATTTATTTTCCGTAGATAAATATTCACTCTAATTAAGAAACATGAAATTTTTTTAACTCAATATCTAAGAAATAAGGAACAATATATAACTGACTTATTCAGAAAATAAAATTATAAAATAAATCCTAAACCCAGGACACTAAATGCTCTAATTTGAAACCCAATTAAGTTCAATGAAATAGGAATCATCATTTTCCTTCTCAAAATCCTCTTTTGCAAAGAGAGATTTTTAGTTTAGACAGTCCTAATGAATTTTCAAACAATTTTAGTTTTGCATCAATAAGCCTTAATTATTATCTATAGGGTTGAAATATTGAAGTACCACCATGTCTGTATTTTCTTTGTGGAATAAAAAGCTGAAGATATATGAAATTGTAAATTAATAATTTATATACCTCCACCCTGGAACATAAATAGATTGAAAGACCTTGGACGTAAGTTGAGCTTGTTCTTTTAGGAGTTGAAATACTATTTTTCCTTCTTCATAACTACTTCCGAAAGCTGTACGAGAAATCACATCAGCTGTCAAGTTGTTTAAGAATGGCCACACATCTACCATGCATGATCCTGTTTCGGACACTAACATTTTCCACTCCTTCATCATCTGGTTGCAACTATCATACATGGCAGGCAACACAAGCTGCAAAACATTGTAGACATTAAAAAGATGAAGACATCGAGTGAAAAATATTCAATGGAATGGACTAGGGTTAAAACGAATAATGATTTCATTTTTGTGCTTGAATTTGATTAGGAAGAGAACATTTAGGGCATAAAAGTACGTGCAAATTTCATTTTACAACTCGATTTTATAAAATTGAGTTAGATTTAAAGTCCACGTCTTAACGTGATATATCGAATTATGAGTGTCTATCCTAATAAAGTTTGTTAGTTTGCTATTTGTTGGGTCTATTGTTTCACCCACTATGGGACTGTTATCAAATCACTTATTGATGTCTAGTTTCACGTAAGTATATGTCTCGACATGAGAAAATGTATTATAAGTCTCATTGACCAACTAAGGTCAATTCACAATATATAATTAAATGCATATTTCACTTTACAAGTAAATTTTATAAGGTTGAGTTAAACTTAAAGTTTTTTTTAACAATTATTCTAATGAGTTAAAAATAATATTGGAAGCACTTGAAGCTTTTGATCTAGGGTTTATCTATTTTCACTATAATAGTATCCTGCCTGAAAATCTTAAACCTCAGAGAATAGATTGCTCCAGGAAGATTAATAACACACCCTTCACAGATCATAGATCATGAAACAATAAGAAATTTTTGCAAGAAAGTTTGAGAATAGATGTTGAGAAAGAAAGGAAAAACCTTGAGCTTAGCGAGATTAAATGCAGGGTTGATGATCTTTCTGTGTTTTGACCATTTGTCTCCCTCAAGATCTACAAGTCCTGTTATCAGTAACTTGACAAGTGGATTAAGGGTTGGCTTTGGAAAGTCACTTATCATGTTCAGAATCTCCTTTATTGCTTCAGGCTCCATAATATTCACTGCAATCTTAGGCCCATACCAGAAAAACGAATTCTTACCTGCAAAATTTATCAACCTTTTTTCTGATTAAGCATCAAAATAAATATATAAATACATATAATCATAATCATAATTATTTATTCAAGGTTAAGGTACAAAAACACCGAAAAAGTGAAATTTACTAATCACAATATAATTCGGGAGCTAAAAACTTCTTTCACTTTAAAAAAATCATGAGTTAAATATATTTTTAGTCTTTCAATTTGATGCAAAATTAAAATTTGTTTTTATCTAAAATTTTGATACATTTTGATTTTTAAACTTTAAAAATTAATATATATATATATATATATATATATATATATATATATATATATATATATATTTACTTATTTATATTAAATTTTTTTACGTATGAAATGGTATAAAAATTTATAAGAAATCACTTTTTAAATCTTATAAAAATTTTGAACAAAAACAAATTTTACTTTACGTCAAAATTGAATGACTTAACCCTAAAATTATATACCAGGTATTAATTATAAGAAGAAATACCACATTCTTTGACCAATTGATTTTGAAATGGAACAAGGCGACTTGCAACATCATCGTCGATTTGTATGGGTTTAGATTGTGCTTGATGCAGTATGATGCCCATTGCTTTCATGTCTCCGATGAAAAACTTGTATGGGTTTCCCTTCATGCCTTGTCTTCTGAGGAATCTCTCTGCCCTTTTCGGTACCAACCACACCCAATTCAGTGCTTTCGTTAAGAATATGATAACAAATGCAACCAAAAACCCAACAAGCATCATTGCTGCATCAACTTCCATTTCCGATGTAAAAAGTGTCTATAGTTGAAAGTTCAACGTATGCATATTTATATAAAGTGAAGCAGAGAAGAGTCTCTCGACAAGGTAACAAATGGCGCTGCATGTTTACGCACATGTACGGACAAGAACAACCTCCAAATACTTCGCAAACGACACACTAATATGCTTAAACACCAAAGACATGCATCGTTGAAATTTATGGGACAGCGACCTCGGCTTTCTGTAAACTTTGTTTCTTTTTCTTTTATAAATAATTTAGAGAAATGTTTGACGGATAGTTCTTGGTGTAGATAAGACACGATGAAGATTATATATTTTACAACAAAAAATCAAATTATATTGTATAATTTTTACTCAACTGGAGTAAGATGGAAACTCGTGTAATAGGATCGTATCTTTCAGGTACAGAAAAAAGAAGAAGTTATGAAGTCCTTTTTTATCCCATAATTATCATAAGCTTATTTAATTTTATCATTAAAAAAAATTAAAATCGTCGTTAAGTTCAAAGTTTTATTTCAAACCTCAGGAACAATACTCTAGACTTATTTAAAATATCATTAAATAAAATATAATTAAATAATTTATATAAACAAATAATTAAAAAGGATATAATTTTAATAAATTTTGTTTTATAGTTTTTTTCTCTTATTCCTCTTCTAACTCTCACACAGCATATTCTACAATCTCAAATTCGTGGAACTTCATTCTTACAACGTCTCTCAGCTATGTCACACAGTTTGATTCAAGTTTTGGGAAAGGGTGTTGTACCACGAAATTAATATCACCAAGCCCATATCGTGTTGAAGAAGATCAAGGATCTCAGAGACATTCTTTCCCATTTTCATTTTCATTTTTCATATTCGTGATATTTTATAGACTTTGGAAGTCATGATATTTAACAAAGTTTTCAATCCACAATAGTTAACGGAAGTTTTTTAACCCACACAAATTAACGGAATTGTTCAAACCTCCATTAAGTGCCAAATGATACAAAACTGCAGTCAAAGATAATTTTTCAATGAATGATGAATTTGAATTTTCAACTTTATTTTTTTATTGTTCTTATGTTGTCCCTTCAAAATTTATTTATGGTCATTGATTTTAAATTTTAATATATATTAAAAAAAGTTAAGTATTAAAATAATGCATTTTTAATGTTCTGTAGAAAACTGCACCAAAATATCAAAAGATCTGAATTTAAGATTTGTCCGGTTAAAACTATAACCATATGTAAATGATATATTGACCAACCTCCATTAAATCCATATTTTCTAATATAATATATTTTAAATTATTTTAATGTATTTTTATTTATTTTTAATTTTTTTCATTAAATTTATGATAGTGATGTTAATCTAATGTTATGTGATATTTATTATTTATGTGACGTGTAATTGTCATTTTGTTAAACAACTAATGACAATTATCATTTATTATTCATTATTCATGTATTATGTACGTTCTTATTGTTACGTTGTCATTATCAATTTGATATAAAAAAAAAAAAAAAAAAAAAAACTATCTATTAACTTATTTTCAAAAATAATAAGACCATTGAGAACATTCAAACGTGAGTATGTATACATATATCGAATGATATAAAAGTAGAATTAATGTCAAAAAATATAAATAATTAAAAAAGAAAAAATATAAATAATTAAAAATTATATTAGTTCAGTCTTCACCATAATTAAGTCAGTTCAATAAAAAAATAATTTCATTTTTTTTAGGCTTAAATACCTTTTTGGTCCTCATTTTTGTAGTGTTTGTTGCGGATGGTCCTCGTTTTGACAAAATGTTTAAAATGATCTTCATTCTTACCGAATGTTTAAAATGGTTCTCATTTTCGTAATTCATGTTTTATTTGGTCCTTTTCTGTAACGCCGTTTAAATCATTAACGGAACATTGTTTAAAATAGAATTAAGAAAACCTTAACCCACAAGCAAACACAACCTAGAAAACCCTAAACTCACTTACCTCGTTGATGATGATTAACTAGAAAATTGAAATGAAGAGCGCAACTGCAATCCAATTATAAAATGACAAGTATTAGCTGCTTCCTCTGCAAATCCGAGCTCAAGAAAGACGAAGGTGAAGAAATTTCCCTAATTGCAAAATTTCTCCTAAATTGAAAGATTAACGTTAATTAGCCATATGTACAGTACACGTAACACACCCTAATACAAACCGTGTCACCTGTACAATGCTCCGTTAATGATTTAAACGACATTACAGAAAAGGACCAAATAAAACACAAATTGCGAAAATGAGGATCATTTTAAACATTCGGTAAAAATGAGGACCATTTTAAACATTTTGTCAAAATGAGGACCATCCGCAACAAACACTACAAAAATAAGGACCAAAAAGGTATTTAAGCATTTTTCTTACTTTCAATTTTCCATTGCTCTACTCTACTATTTAGATGTTTCTTTGTTAAAGTTACCAAGTTATTACAGTAACTGATAACTACCACACATGGATGATAAATTAAAAAGTGTTGTATTTTATTGTCTAAAGCAGTGGAGTATTGATAAGAAAATTTTCTTGGACAATAATTCTGTTAATAATATACCTTGTAAGATATTTTAAAGGGTTAAATATGTTTTTAGTCCTTCAAGTTTCAGTGAAATTTAGAATTAGTCCCTCTTCAAAACTTTTGATTAATTTAGTCCTTAATCTTTAAAAATGCGTGAATTAAGTCATTTTAACCAAATTTTGTTTAGTTTATCTGACGTTTCAAGCGCATTTCATGATAATATTTGAATTGTTTATACTGTTTGACACATTTTCACTTCAATGTTAACTTAAATATTATCATAAAATGTGTTTAAAATGTTAAATAAACTTAACAAAATTTGGTAAAAATGACTAAATCCACGCATTTCTAAAGATGAAGGACTAAATTGGTATAAAGTTTCAAAGAGGGAATAATTCCAAAATTCACTAAAACTTGAGGGGGCAAACACATATTTAACCATATTTTAAAAAAGTCATTGTTGTGTTCACAGAAATTTATTATGATGTTGAGTTTTTTAATGTTCAATGTTGTGCTCATTTCTTAATTTGATAGTTCAAGATGATTTAAAGGTTGTTGACAAAAGTACTTCATAATATTAGAGAGTGTTAAGTATGTTAAATCATTGGATGGAAGAACACTCAAATTCAAAGAATGTGTTACTGATGTTGGCATAAGCATCGGCTTGAGATTAGATGTGACTACAAGATGGAATAAGATATAAAAAGGCTTTTGAAATTCTCAATGTGGTTGATAGAAGTTATAAAAATTGTCCATCTTCTGAGGAATGGAAAGGGAAGAAAAAATGTATCAATTCTTAGAACTATTTTATGAGATCACAAACATCATGTCTAGTTCATCTTATCCCCCTTCAAATTTGTATTTTATAGAAATTTGAAAGATTCAATTAATCATTGAAGAGAATTTGATGAATGAAGATGTCATTTTAAAGGCAATGGCTTTGAATATGAAGGACAAGTTTCAAAATTATCGAAAGGAGTACAATATTGTGTTAGCTTTTGGAGCCATTCTTAACCCATGCTAACGATTGATTTTATAAGGTATTGTAATAAAAAATTAGATCTTCTGACTTATGAAAAGAAAACTGAGAAAGTGTTAAAAAAGTTCAAGATATTGTTTGGAGAATGTGCGAAGAACTTGTCTATCCCTAATGGTTCTCTTTCACAATCTCCTAAAGAATTTATCTTATTTAGGTAAGCATTTTATACTTAGTGTTCACTATTTTCATTTTTTCTTGTTTTGAGTTGATAATTAATATGTATGTAACACATTGTAGGATTTTAAAATGAACCAACATTCCCTAATGAGAAAGTGAAGACGTGCTTAGATGAACCAACATTAGATGATGAAGAAAGTGAAGATTTTGATGTACTCAAGTATCGGAAGACTAATGACAAAACATTCCCTACACTATCTATAATGGCTCGAGATATGCTTACTATTCTCATTACTATTATGGCCTTAGAGTCATCTTTTAACAAAGGTAGGCATGTACTTTCCAAATATAGAAGCTTTATAATTCTTGATCATGTGCAAATGTTGATTTGTATTTAAAGTTGGTTATACAGATTTTATGAAAACCCTAGTGGTAAGTTTATATATTATTGTTTTTAAAATTACTTCACATTAAATAATTAACTCTAGAGTAGTAGTTTGATTATCTTTTAATTGTTTCTGAGATAGATGAAGTTGTGCATGGCATTTTTGGACATGAGGGAATCGTTGATGAGTCTAAACTTCTTGAAGATGTTGAAGATTGACAAATTCGATAACTACTTCACATGAACATGCTTTTAACTTCGGTTTGCTTCCAAAAAGCATTAGTGTTTAATGTAACACCCTAGATGGATATTACTAGATAAAGCATATATCATAAAATTTCTTTTGAAATTAAAACATTATATAAAGTTCCCAAGCGCGGGAAAATTTAAAACTTATCTCACTGTAGTTCAATCACACTACTCCGTCTTTATTACATGTCCATAATAGAGAAAAAACATCATAAAATTTATTACAAAATGCATGAAAATAAAACGTAGAGAAAAGTCCCCTATCGTTTGTCCCGTGTGACAAGTCACACGATCATCGCCAACCACAAACAGAAAGGGTGAGCTGAGAAACAAAAATAATACAATTAATAAAATAATAAACATTAAGCCTCACCCAATCTATCTTAGCCGATTTTTAGTTTATTGACTTCTTTATAACATTACGCCCCAATCTCATAACCTGTATGAGAAAGATCTATTCACAACCTTGGTCCTTAGGGATTTATCATGCTCCCACGAACCTACCCGCTCGTGGTCCAACTCTACGGACCTCCCCGCCCGTAGTCCAACTCTACAAATTTGCCCGCTCGTAGTCCAACATGCATGAACACCTACTATGAACCTCCCCGCTCATAGCAGCCTCAAGTGTGAGCACGGAACATACGAACCTCCCCGCTCGTATCCCCACACAAGAGTACAATAGATACGGACCTCCCCGCCCGCATCAATCACGCATCTCAAATCTTCGTTACAAACCTCCCCGCTCGTAACTAATCCAGCATGTCCCTAACCAAGCCATCAAACTCATCCATGCAAATCCATCTGCAATGGATCCTTGCCCCTGCACTATCGTCTGGCCTTGCCTAAGCCCGCCAAGCAAGATTGTGCTCCAACTAACATGGCGGTAATCCCATGACACTAGGCGCTACGCGCTAATAGCCCCTCTGTTTGTGACTTATCGCCTAGCGGAAGCATATCTGCCACCATGCGCCACACCAGTAAAATGAATTCTACTAGTTTAGGCACTGTAGAATTGATCCTAACACATTAAGCAATCATATCTACACACCTAAAATACCAAGTGCTTATTTTCACAATTCAAGATACCTCCAAAATAGTACCAATAATTTAGTTAGTTTTTTTTTTTAACAGCAACGACCATATGAATATGAAACAATGACAACCATCCAGATTTAAACAACAACAATATCAAATTTCTGATAATTTTAAAGAACCCTTCGAAATCATAACGCCAAAAATAAATCTATTTTATTTATTTACGTTTCTTGTAAGACCCGCGAAATTTAATTAATTAAATAAATAATTAGTGAATAAATTCGAGTAGTAGAAGCCTGTATGGCATTAAATTCTGATTGGTATGATGTGGAAAAGTACTAGCTCAAGTGGTTGAGAGTACTTTGATTGTGTGAGAGGACTTGGGTTTGAGTCCTATGAATGTCATTTATGTGTTATTTAAGTATTATTGTTTTAATGATATGATTAATCACGTTTCTCATGATATAATGCTTGAATTGTATTAGTTAACATGAAACATGAATTCACATGATGCTTAGCATTGACTTGGCATTGGTATGGTTATGGGTTCAAACCTTAGAGAACCCAAATTAAACATTATTTTGGCTGCAAAACAGACCATAAAGATCCAATAAATGGTAATTAACAACATCAATTGTGCCTTAACTCGTTTTTGGTAATTAACCTAGTAATAAGGCACCATATAAAAGGCCAAATTGTAGTAAAATTGAGAATTTTGCCCAGGCGGCTCATACCATTCTTGTGTGTTTATGGGTTCCCTGGAGAAACCGCCTGGCGGTGAAGCCCTGTACCGCCAGGCAACGTAAGCCTGTAACCCGTTTATGGGTTTCTCTAATGAATTTCCGCCAGGCGACGCGAGCCATGTTGGCTCGATTTTGTGATTTTGTGCGTCCTAGAATGGTTTTGATCGGGGGAACATTAAGTGGTATTAGTTAAGGGAAGATAAAACATGTATTTCATTGATTTTTGGTGTAATTGATGGGGAAATTCAATAGAACAGTGAAAATGCAGTCTTAGGGTTTTGATGTTGGAATTTTGGTAGAATGGAAAGTGATAGTTGTTATTTTTTAAGATCAATTTCTGTTGAAATTAGCTAAGGTGATTCTGGGTGTCACTAGAGTCATGTTCTTGGAGGGAAACAATTACGATGGAAATAGGAAAGCATACATATAGTATAGGAGATTTATCGCGGGTGCAGAAAAGCTGGGAATTTGCCCAAAAACTTATGCACCGCCTGGCGGCACGGGACCTACCGCTAGGCGCCATCTGAGTGGCCTTAATTCTATGTTGTTGTAAGAGACAGAGCTGGTTTTGGGAATTTAGTGGTCTAGGAAAGGAAGGAAATAGAGTCAGAGAAATGTTGATTGGTGAATTAAAAATGCGTTAGTAGAGGATTGAGTTGAGATAGGAAGAAATGGGAACTTTAGCAAGTCAATAAGTGAGTTTGGATGGAAAAACCAAGGAGAAGAGGTTGAGGCATTGGAAGTACCATTAGGTCCCAAATTAATCCAGAACATAACCACCATTTTTAGAAGTTGAATATTGAGTTAAGAGGGATAACTGAATAATGGTAAACCCAATTGTGTTAAGAGTTGGGGATGGTATAAAACTGCACAATGAAAAGTGTTAAACCTGAGGGTATGAGTGGTATACCTAGGGAAAAACTCAAACTAGTGATACGTTTGTGATTCAATTGACATTGAGTAAATTGTCCTGAGGACATAATGAGAATTGGAAGATATAGAGATTAGTTGGTGGCAATGATACAAATATTAAGATAATTGACTTCTGGAAATGTGCAGGAGTAGATGGAAGATTAGCATTCGAAAAAGTGCAGAAAAAGATCAAGTCAGGGACTGTTCTGGTATGGCGCTTGGCGGCGTAGTTCGAATTGCCAGGCGGGACTGACTGTTCCAGGAAGGAGTTTAATGCGTGGCGCCTGGCGAACATGGGGGTCCCGCCAGGCGGTATTTGGATGTAGAGAATGCTTTGAGGTGCTTGGCGCCTGGCGGTACGTGTCCCTTGCCAGGCGGTTTGGAAGCTGCTAGTGCCTAGCGGTACGTGTCCCCCGCTAGGTGATTTGGCTATTGTAAGTCCTAGTCGTTGGACTTTATAGGCGTGATTTACGAGACTTTTGGTGATGCTTCAAAGGTAAGATTGCTGGGTTCCTTGAGTTGAACTCGGAACGTATCCCTTGAGTTGAGCTCGGGATAGGGGTTAAACACGTAGCATTCCTCGAGTTGAGCTCGGAATGACATCCCTCGAGTTGAGCTCAGGATGGCGGATGGACACGAGAAACCCTTGAGTTGAGCTCGGGTTGGCGAGTGTTGCTGGTGCGAGTGTGCTAGTTGTGGCCAGTACGGATGGGTCCAGATAGATTTACCTCCTCAGTAAATAGTTGACGAGTTTGGTAGTCTTGGGATGTTACGAACTATGTTCGTATTTGGGAACTCCACCTGGCATTACGGTGTATGATCCGTAGCAATGGTTTCACGCACGTGCTCTGTCGATTGTGGCCGATAGGTTTGGCAGAAAATTACCTTAGGGTGATCACTAAAAGAGGTAGAACACGAATGATGTGGTTGTGGCCAGGTGGTACAGAATAGAGTGAGAGACTTCATTTTGGGTCTTTGCATGAAATAAATATATATATATATATATATATATGACCACTTATATGAATATCAATATGATTGTATGTTAATTTTATTAAGCTCACCCTATCTACTTGTGTTTGGCAATAATCGTGTGCGCGGTACACGTGAGCATAGGATGTTGATGTAGGTGGTTCTGGTGATGCTTAGACACGGAGTGGGGGATAGCATGGGAGTCTTTTTATTATTTATATTTTGAAAATAAATTGTAAACTCTTATGAGACGTTTTGCTATAATTTCAGTTTTATAAACTATGGATTTGGAATTATATGTGGTTTTTATTGTACGTTAATAAGAGTTTTAAATTTCCCGCGCTTTTGGTAAATGAGGTTTATTCATAAATGCGATGTCTTTATAACTTTATTTATTTTATTTACTTTAAATTCGTAATATCTTGACAGGATGTTACATTTCCTCAACATTTACATCCACACACTATTGAATAAAACTTTTTCGTTACACCTAAATAAATTCATGCAGCCTATGCCAATCACAGTAACTTCAATCCCTGCTCCAAACGTAATAACTTGACCCCTAACCCCTTCTTAATTTCTAACATCAAAGCTAAAACAAATTCACCTATAAAGTTGTATGCTACAATTCCTTCTGATACAAACACAACTACATAATCACAAAAGTAAAATTATATCATTAGCTTTTATATATAAAACTCAATTCGTACGTATGCTACAATCCTCTTTGACACAAAACCACCACATAATCACCAAAGCAAAATGATTTAACATA
>Ga0214544_1000148_pt1 | contig 104752 bp, 42 predicted proteins | sample CNSS3metaG_FD_160074 | JGI IMG/M metagenome (GOLD analysis project Ga0214544, IMG submission 160074) | Root nodule microbial communities from cowpea collected in UCLA plant growth center, Los Angeles, California, USA - CNSS3 | ecosystem: Host-associated > Plants > Roots > Nodule | place: USA...
ATTACATAAAATAATTTACTGATAAATTTATGTTATATGTAATTTTCACTTTTACGTTTTACCTTAAAAAATTAATTTTATATTATTTGTTATCTCTTTTCAGGTACATATTATTATTTGTTATCGACTATAGATAAGACAATTTCATAATATTAAGGAAAGTGCAAATCTCACCTTACAAGTTGGTTTTGTGATGTTGAATTAGGCTTAAAATCCACTTCTAACATTGGTATCAGAGTGAAGTTAGAGCCTATCCTACTGAACTTTCTTGGACATTCTGTTCCACCCGCTATCCGACAGCTAGTTTTGTGAGATTGAATTAGACTTAAAATCCATTTCTAACAAATTTAAGAACATATGAATATCTATATTTATTTTTGTTATTGTTCTCAAATGAGGTCATATAGAGTTACTTGCCTTTTGAATAGTTACTGAATTTATTGATTTTTCATAAACAATCTCACATATCGGATTTTAGATGATGTGAATGTGTACTGAAGGTGAAATTTTAATGTGTTTTGAGTTGGATGTAAAAATGGTGCATTGAAGGTGAATTTTTAATGTGTTGGGTTGGAGAAATGAATTGTGAATGTATTTAAGACTGAACTCTAAATAAGGATAGAAATATGTACAATAATGTATGAAAAGTATAATTTAAGACCTGGTCTATTTTGTGAAGATATTAATGTTAAAGTTGTATTCTTATCTGTAAGCCTATTTAGAGTGGTAGACTCACTTAGTCTAGTGTGTGTTGTTGACCTTTTTTATAGACCCTATTCCAAATAGGTTTGTTTATAAACATTTTTTTTTTCATGCTAGTGCATGCTTTTATGGAGTCTAAACCAAATCTCCAAAACCGACCTATGTTAGATAGTTTAACTAGGTTTAGTAGTCATTTTTAGTCAAAGTTAATTTTGAGCATAATGCAAATTTAATTTGATTTTGCTTGTTTTTATCTCTATTTGAAGGACGATACAATTTTGATGAGTGAAATAAAAGGTTAAAATTTTGGTTGTTTTAAGTTCGATCAAGATCCTAACATGCTTGAGATATTATGAAAAATAGATACACAAATGTAAAAGACAAAATTATACTTGCTATTAGAATTATTATATATCTTACTTACCTTTTATTATTACATTGGAGATATATATAGTCATTATACTTGAATCAAATTCTCTAACATGACATAAGAAATTTTTGGAGTGATAATTATAAGTATAATAATGAAGTTTTAATTTCAACTCCATTGGTACAATATGTTGGGAATGTATAATTTTTAATTACCAACATATATTTTTGTCAAAATAAAATAAATGTTAATGTTTTCGTTTTAACTTTTATCATGTAGCAGTAAAATCATCAATAACTATGTTGGTAATGAATTTTTATAAGTAAAAATCTATCGGTAACTAAATTTTTTGAAAATCTATCTTGTAAATCTGTCATAAATAAATTTTTGAAAATCTTTGAGTAAAGTATTTTTTAAAATCAACTATTAATTTCATTATTTTTTAAAATCAACTATTAATTTCATTAATAAATCTAGCGATAAAATATACATCAATTTTTTCGTTAAATTTAACTAAATGCGTATTATATATTAAATGAAGATGAGTGAGAAGAGAAAGATAATAAGGGGAGAAGAATAAGGAGAAATGGGAAGATGAGGAGAAGGAAGGAGAGGAAAAGGTGACGTTAGCAACATCAATGACAATGGCATTGGCAGCACCGACCCAACAACGACAAACTCACCAATAGAGGCTGTGACAAAGGAGGAGGAGGGAGAAGAGTAAGAAGACAAGGAAGAGGATGAAGGGATGAGGAGGAGGAGGAACAGCCAAATGTAACATCCCATTTTTTGTCTTCTTAAGATCTATAACTATCATGAATAATATAATTAAAATAACACTTTATTTCTGCTTTATTTGAACCTAAATGAAAATTACTATTTTGCAACCAACAACTTTATTGAAATTGAAAATAAAATGTAAAACACGAGCTATAAGATTGTCCACATATGTCTCGATCTTTACCATCCTCTTTGGTATTATGCATATTCCTCAATACTTGTACTATCATATGTTTTTATGATAAATTCCAATCATCACAAGTAGAAACCACGATCATATAACAAAAGGGTGAGCTAACATAAAACAAACATAACCATAGTTTTTGAAAATAATTCATATTGTGTTTAAAATCCATTGTATTCAAAGAACTATCTTTTTAACTATGCTTTAAATAGTTATTTTTAAAGTTAGTTTAGAACTCATATAATGTTTAAATAATTTTGAACCGATTGGGGATTGACTATATGTCATCGACACTAGATAAGTACTCCCAAACCTTATTGGTAGTAACACGAAAGTCGCTACCACTCGGAAAAACCATGTAGACACTAGACAAGGTCTTCTCGATCATACTAGTACCTGTGTGGTAGTAAAATACCGCTCGGATCGACCTTAGATTTTATTTACCCTAAACACAAAGGTAAATAATGTTTGAGACAAGTAAAGTGAGGTTAAATTGTGAGTCAATATTTATTAATTTTGCTACGATAAAGACCTACCACTCTCCCAATAAATAGAGGAAGAAGTAATAATAATTAGGTTAGCTTTTCTCAGTGAATTAACATTGTTTGAACCTCAATTGAACTCTTTGTTGGAACACTTTTGAGAGATAATTTCCTCATCTTCAATGTTGACCGAAAACCTATTGTAAAGACCGAGACCGATAACTATACAACCAGAATCGTATAGCAAGGATTAATAAAGACAATGCAGAGTAACCTTAGAAATTTCAGGGTTGTGCAAGAACAAGTTTAAATAGCGTATAATTAAAATTAATAAAAAAGTGTGAAGAGAAAATTTATTAAAATAATTAAAATAGACAATAAATAAGGAGTTTTTGTTAAAACTGCAAGTAAAAGTGTAGACTACGGACCCATGAAATGATCGTATATTGGAGTAGAGTATTGAATATGGATCATGCACAAATAAAATTGACGAACTATTACGCCTCTTACTAGCTACTTTTTCATATCGGTCTATAGTATATATAGTTGCGACTTCAAGATAATGACATTAATGTGTTTTCATTTTGGTGGAAAAGAACATCCCGTAATCAGTTATTGGAGAGTATATTTGTGAGTTGTTTACCAGAATTAAAAGTTTTTCATTGCTCTCATGCTATTTGTGAAATTCTGTGTGCTTCTTGTATTAATGGACGTGGAGAAACTATAAACTAAATAAAAACAGTGAACCTATTAATTCAACTTAAAGACACAAACATAGTTTTCAGTTTTTGGCTCTCAAAAAACTTCACCAGTAGCAATGTAGAGCATGCATCGATAGGGGAACTCAGAATCTACAAAGATTGGCCTCCAACTCATGAGCATTAACTGAACACCAAAAGGTGATACCTAGATAGCTCAATACAAGAATGATATGATTCCAAAGGGAACAAATTTTGGCTTCTAGCATCATCGTCACAAGATGTATGTTGAAACAAACAACAAACACCAATAGCGTATCTTCTTCTTATCTGTCCCAAACTACCTTCAAATGGTTGTTAGTTGTTACATACTTTTCACCACCACTTGCGTTATCATCTATAAGTCTCCTCCATTTTACTTCCTGCACCATTCTCTATTGAAATTTAAAAAATACACAGCAATAATCAAGTAACGCACACCATGTGTTTGTACTTATGTCAGTTAATCTTGGCTTAACAATTTATGAGTGGAAAATAGTAGAAGCCGCCGGAAAGAAAGTGTGAGTGAGTGGTGTGTGTGTCTTCTTGTAACAAGTGTGAGTAGAGTGATAAATGAAAGACAAGGCAATTACAAGTGTCTCCTCTTGTGCCAACTCAGCAAAGTAGCACTGAAACATTGCCTCTTCCTTTCACCGTTTCTCATTCAAATAAATTGAGCTCACACTTCACTCCACTCCACTCTCACACTCACCACACCACCCTGTGTCGGAGAGGGAAACCAAGAATGACACAACCACTCACCATCGTCGTTTGCGTTCTGTTATCGGTAGTGGCGTGTGTATCGTGTCTGAACCAAGAGGGGCTTTACCTGTACCAACTCAAGCTCTCTCTCGACGACCCTGACTCCACTCTCTCCTCCTGGAACCCCAGGGACGCCACCCCTTGCAACTGGTATGGTGTAACCTGCGCCGGCGATGCCTCCAACACCTCTGTAACAGAACTCGACCTTTCCGACACCAACATCGGAGGCCCATTCCCCACCAACATCCTCTGTCGTCTCCCCAACCTCCTCTCCATAAACTTCTTCAACAACTCCATCAACCAAACCCTCCCTCTCGACATCTACCTCTGCCGCTCTCTCCGCCACCTCGACCTCTCCCAGAACCTCCTCACCGGTCCCCTCCCCGCCACGCTCCCGCTCCTCCCCAACCTCCGCTACCTCGACCTCACCGGCAACAACTTCTCCGGCCCAATCCCGGACTCCTTCGGAACCTTCCAGAACCTCCAGGTGCTCTCCCTCGTCTCCAATCTTCTAGAAGGTACCATCCCCCCCTCCTTGGGCAACGTCTCCTCTTTGAAAATGCTCAACCTCTCTTACAACCCCTTCTTCCCGGGTCGGATCCCTCCGGAGCTCGGCAACCTCACCAACCTCGAGGTTCTCTGGCTCACCCAATGCAACCTTGTCGGAGTCATTCCAACCTCCCTCGGGAACCTCAACAAGCTCCAGGACCTGGACCTCGCGCTCAATGACCTCTACGGCTCCATCCCCAGTTCGCTCACTCAGTTAACCAGCCTCACGCAGATCGAGTTGTACAACAACTCGCTCTCCGGGGAGTTGCCTCGGGGAATGGGGAACCTCACCCGCTTGAGGCTCCTCGACGCCTCAATGAACCACTTAACGGGGAGGATTCCCGACGAGCTTTGTTCTTTGCCGTTGGAGAGTCTTAATTTGTACGAAAACCGTTTCGAGGGAGAGTTACCGGCCAGCATTGCGGATTCCGAGAATCTTTACGAGCTTCGTCTCTTCGGGAACCGCCTCACTGGCAGGTTACCGGCGAATCTCGGCAAGAATTCTCCGCTCCGGTGGCTGGACGTTTCGAGCAACCAGTTCTGGGGACCTATTCCGGCGACGCTCTGTGATAATGGTGTCCTTGAGGAGCTTCTGGTGATTTATAATCTTTTCTCTGGCGAGATTCCGGCGAGCTTAGGCACGTGCCAGAGCTTAACACGTGTGAGGCTCGGATTCAACCGGTTGTCCGGCGAGGTTCCCGCCGGCATCTGGGGGCTTCCGCACGTCTATCTTCTCGAGCTTGTCGACAACTCGTTTTCGGGTTCCATTGCGAGGACCATTGCGGGTGCTGGGAACTTGTCGCTGTTGATCTTGTCGAAGAATAACTTCTCGGGAACTATTCCCGATGAGGTTGGGTGGTTGGAGAATCTCGTGGAGTTTTCCGCCAGCGATAATAAGTTTACTGGCTCGCTTCCTGATAGCATTGTGAATCTTGGACAGCTTGGGATTCTCGATTTTCATAATAACAGACTCTCTGGAGAGTTGCCGAAAGGGATTCATGCGTGGAAGAAGCTCAACGATTTGAATTTGGCCAACAATGAGATTAGTGGTACGATTCCTGATGAGATTGGGGGTTTGTCCGTGTTGAACTTTCTAGATCTTTCCAGCAACCGCTTTTCCGGGAAAATCCCTCACGGGTTGCAGAACCTCAAGCTGAATCAGCTTAACTTGTCTTATAATCGTTTGACCGGTGAACTTCCTCCTCTCTTGGCTAAGGATATGTATAGGTCTAGTTTCCTTGGTAATCCTGGCTTGTGTGGAGATTTGAAGGGGTTGTGTGATGGTAGGGGTGAGGCAAAGAATGTAGGTTATGTTTGGCTGCTTCGAGCGATTTTTGTTATAGCCACTTTGGTTTTCCTTGTAGGTGTGGTTTGGTTTTACTTTAGGTATAAGAATTTCCAGGACGCCAAGAGGGCGATTGATAAGTCAAAGTGGACGTTGATGTCGTTTCATAAACTGGGTTTTAGTGAAGATGAGATTTTGAATTGTCTTGATGAGGATAATGTGATTGGAAGTGGTTCCTCGGGTAAGGTTTACAAGGTTGTGCTTAGCAGTGGGGAGGTTGTTGCTGTGAAGAAGATATGGGGAGGGGTTAGGAAGGAGGTAGAAAGCGGGGATGTTGAAAAGGGTAGGGTTCAGGACAATGCTTTTGACGCGGAGGTTGAGACTTTGGGCAAGATCAGGCACAAGAATATAGTCAAGCTGTGGTGTTGTTGCACCACCAGGGATTGCAAGCTCTTGGTTTATGAATACATGCCTAATGGAAGTCTTGGTGATTTGCTGCATAGTAGTAAAGGAGGGTTGTTGGATTGGCCAACAAGGTATAAGATAGCTGTGGATGCAGCAGAAGGCCTCTCTTATCTGCATCATGACTGTGTTCCCCCAATTGTTCACAGAGATGTGAAATCAAACAACATTTTACTGGATGGGGACTTCGGTGCGAGGGTGGCTGATTTTGGAGTAGCTAAGGCGGTTGAAACCACAGCAAAAGGAACTAAATCCATGTCCGTCATAGCTGGCTCTTGTGGCTATATTGCACCAGGTTAGTTAGCAGAATATTTTTTATTTTTTTATTTTTTTAATTGTTGATGAATTTAAGATGCATTTAGTTTAGTAGTAGTGATTACTTCTGCATTTGGGGCTTAACTCGTAGTATATGGCGTGGCGGGTCACTAGTAGTTTGATTGTTGGTCCATTACTGCTAGAACTAGAAGTGTGCGTCTTATCCTCCTTACACCCTACAAATCACGACCGTAGTTTCCTGCATGGGCAATTGTTTTTAATGTTTTTGTTGCTTAGTGACAAGTTGTTTGCTTTTTTTGCTGGCATTATAGATCTTTGTACTGATATTGTGATTAGAATATAGGTATAGGATATTACATTGAAACTATTTCTTCGGAGACAAACATGATCCTTTTCTCCTTCCTGCTGCAGAATATGCATACACGCTCAGAGTGAATGAGAAGAGCGACATATACAGCTTCGGGGTTGTCATACTGGAGTTGGTTACTGGAAGACGCCCGGTGGACCCTGAATTTGGGGAGAAAGACGTAGTTAAGTGGGTGTGCACTACCTTGGACCAGAAAGGCGTGGACCATCTAATTGACTCAAGGCTTGATTCTTGTTTCAAAGAAGAAATTTGCAAGGTCTTCAACATTGGACTTATGTGCACTAGTCCTCTTCCTATTAACCGGCCTTCAATGAGAAGAGTAGTGAAGATGTTGCAAGAAGTGGGCACAGAGAACCAAACCAAGCCTGCCAAAAAAGATGGGAAGCTATCCCCTTATTACTATGACGATGCCTCGGATCATGGAAGTATTGCTTAATGAATACTTGCTAAGTTTGGACACTATTTGATGATCCGGAAGGGGGGAGTTCGAAGCTTCTCTTTTACTATAAGCCAGCTTCCCTCCATGTTTTCAGCGCACGCTTTACAAAGTTGACTAAAGAAAAGAGAATTAGAGAATAGGATTTTTTTTTTGTGGTGGAAAATAGAGGCTTGAGGAATTTGATGTTTCTATAAAAGTATGTCCATATCAAGAAGCTTCCCTACCAAAATTAAATTTGCGTTTGCATTACAAACTTGTATTCAGTAATCAGAAATGATATTTCCATCTTTCAAAAGTTCTTTTTTGAGTACATTTAATGGAATGACTTTTAGCTGACACTGGCATGGGCCAGGGGAGTTTTCAAATTGCAATATCAATGTGACAATGACTTCCAAATCCTGTTTTATATTTTCTATAACTTTAAATCTTTTGGTTCTAGGAGGGTGCTTTTCAACCTACGAAGAATCTGAAATGGGGAAAACAGAAACCACAATTAAGGTAAAGGACAAAACCCCATTTAATAGCTTCGAAATCCTGTAAGCACACAGTATAATTATTTCAGTTCCCTCCTGTTAGGTGAATGTATAGCCTGCTCATGCTTTTAAATGCTTATAATTTTGTAGATGTTTCAGATTAAATGTTTTGACAGTTCTCAGCTTCAGAATTTACTTCTCACAGTGCTCAAACAAATGTGCTGGGTACAGCTACAAGATCTGAGTCAATGATGTTGTTAGCCAGGCTTGTCTCTGGTCCCTCTCTTTAAATTTCTGGTTTCGTCCATTTGGGTTAACTTCTATTTTATTTGTTAATAATTAATGGTGACGGGTTATTAAATATTTTTATGCGATATTTTTGCTGCTGCATCTAGCACAGGAATTGCACAAGTTCTTATTATATCTAGTGGTATTGAAGGAAGGTAAACTAAATTATTGTAGGATTGATCTTTAACCACTCCACCTTTTTAAAATTCTCTGTAGAGTAGCAAAGCACCCAACAAATCACTGATTGTTGAGTTTCTTTGGCTTTGTTTTGCTTTGTTATACGTGTCTTTAATTTCTCTGATGACTTGTTGCTACAATGCTCCATAGTTCCTGCCAAATGCATCATAATTCGCCCAGCTTTTCATGGATCTTGTTTAATGACTCCAGAAACGTGCCAATCATGCATGTAGTTTTGAAAATGCATGGGTCATTAATGTTTAGGTTGTAGGACCATGCTGTGATGAGATGGTTCAGTCGCTTACTATATGTCTGTATTATTCGCAAACGTACCTCTGCTATTTCTTTTCCACGATCTTTACCAAAATTTACTCATCCATACCATAGAATTCAAATTTTCTATCCAATAGTTTGGTTATTGAAATAAAATGCTAACAAGTGGTTATCCTTTCACTCTCATTCTCATGAGTGGATGATATTGTGAAACTTTTATTGCATTTTTGTGAAGATCTTTTTTAAATCGACCCTTCAACCTAGCTTCCATGATATTTTTTGAATTGGATTGTGAATTTGGACTTATTACCTAGATGAATTAGTGTGATACTTAGATATATAGTTTCTCTAATAAATTTTATGTAAGTTAGCTTTAATTTATGAAAAAATATCATTTTCCACATTTTTCATTTTGCAAAATTTCTTATGAGAAAACTTTCCGAACGTGTATAAATGAAAGTTTTCAACAACTTATGACGAACTAATTCTTGTGAATTCAGTTTATTCTCTTTTAAAGCCTTGGTCTCACAGAAGTTGAATCCAACGTGGATAACGATTTGAGGATCTATTTGTTTTCTGTTTTAATGTGAGACAAATGCTCTTTCTTGTCCAAATAGTGATCATTTATGTACGTACAACTTGGTGGAATTTTAATCCTAATCATATTCCACCATAATTGAGCTAAAACTTTTGGAATTCAAAATTGGAAGAAGGTTGTTGAAGTTGGGTTCGATTTTATTAAAAATAACTTTTAGAGAATAATTTACTTCTATATAAAATTTAAAATACTTTACAAAATAAAATTTTAAACAATTCTTTTGAAAGTTTAAAATTTTATTAAAATAATTTAATAATTTAAAATTATAGAATGTCAAATTATATTTACATGGTAAACATTTGATCACAGCATAAGACATACAACATTAACTAGTTGGCCTGCTAAAATATACAAATAACTAGGCCCATGAAGATAAGTAGTCCCCATTGTGGGCTCCCTTTAATTTTTCTTATACATTTTCTTTCTGCACTCCCATAAGTTTTTCTGACACCCATACTTAGTGTTGTGTATTATATTCACCATGTGTTGACATTTAATGAATAGAAAGTTGACATTTAATGAATAGAAAGTAGGCTCAAATATATTCTAAAATTAGCGAGCTTTGGTTTTGGTCATTATAATGTAATATAGATATATTTTTTTAATTTTATAAAAATTGAAATTATCTCTTTTAATCTTTATATATTGTCTGATTTTTTTTTCTTTTAATAAAAATTATTCATTTTAAAATAGATAGATAACATTTACTTTACGAAGCCTGAGAATTTTTCTTAAAGTATTCATATTTATATTATATTACAACAAGTCATGTAAAATATTTATTTAACTCTAGACTGAGCATATAACTTTGATATATATTTTTGTTTCTAAATTTTAAAAAATAATTGGATATAATTATTTTAATTCAACAACATTATTTTTTGTAGACTTATCTTTTGTAAACTTGTTAAACAACCTTTTTAGACTTATTAAACAACGACTCAGAATAATATTTAAATTTGAACATGTCAGTAAACAATTCATACGCCAACAGAAAACGTGTTTGTCATGTTAACAAAATTTAACGAAATTAAATTAAAAAAATTATATTTATTTATTTTTAAACTTTAAGATAAAATGTATCAAAGTTTAGAAAATTTTAGTTTTACGTCTAAATTTAAAAATTAAAAACATGTTTAATTCTATCTTTAACTTAAAAAATTAAAAGAAAAACGTTACAATAAATAAAATCAAAATTAACTTATTTTATATAGATTAAAATGTAGTCATATTTTTAAAAAAAAGTAATAGTGAATTGTTAATTTTATATTGGTAATTTTTATATTATAGATCAGAATATATAATCTAGAGAGTGTTATTCTTTTGTCCTCTTAGTTAGATTTTTTTTTTAAGGTGCGTTATCTTATTTGTGGAATTAGCTAGTTATTTTCCTCTCATTGATCTTAAAATTATTCTTTTTCTTATCACTAATTTGGACTTTAATAGTATTTTAAAAACAAATTAAAAAAAAAACTAAAAACAGTCATATATGAACCATTTATTGTAGATTCAAAAAATAATTCATATAAATACATTTGTTTATTTATGTAAATTCCAATTATATACGATAAATATTTGTAATGTAAAATGGATACGTAGTTGTTACTTAAAACTTAAAAAAAGGTGATTATTATCTTATCCACTCCATTTCCCACAAGCACTCAGATAATTTTTAATACATTATAAGATTGATTGGATTATTTGAATAATCAAACTCTTAATTTAGTTAATTCAATTTTAATTGAATTTTTATGATTACAGAATTATTGTAATATTGTGTGTTGGACATTAGTAGGAATGTAAAATGTGTTTTTTTATTAAACGTTAAAATGTTATTATCTTGGCCATCACTAAGATATTACGAGTTCAATCTTAACTGAAGTGTTGTTAGTTCGATATAATCTTTTAAATTGATATAGGTTCTTTTATATTAAAATAAATTATAATTATCTTTTATCCATATAAGTAATTTATTTTGTACATATAGGTTAATATTATTTTTCAATTCAAATTTGTTTTATTCTTTTTATCAATAATGTGTACAATCAAATATAGATAATGTCAATTCATAATATAAATAGTAATATTTATGTGAATGCAAAATCTTACATTACGAGACAGTTTTTAGGGTTGAGTTAAACTTAAATTTTACTTCTTAACATTATATCAAAGTCATGAGTTAAAATCTATTTTTGCAAAATTTGATATTTGTTGGGTCTATTGTTCCATCTGCTATCAGGTTGTTGTCTACTCCCATGCACAAAATATATGTCTTTGTGTGAGGGGTGTGTGTTGAAAGTCTCAAATTGACTAGAGATAAAGCTAATTCATAATATATATTATTGAATGTAAAATCTCACATTAGAAGACTTAAGTTAGGCTTAAATTTCATTTATTAAAAAATAAAATTAGTGTCAATTGAACTTTATATTTATAAAGGTATTTTCTTTATTTAGTCAATATTTTTTATTGCCTTTAATAAAATCATGTTTTTACTAATTTAAATTATTGTTTTTTAATCTATACATATAATGGACATTTCTCTTTTTCGTGTTCACATTTATTTTCCAATTTTACTCTTCAAATAATTTTTTTCAAAATTAAAATAATTATTTTATAAATAATACTTTTTTAAACTGATCATTTGTTTAAATTTAATCTTTTTTTTAATTTGATATGTTTTTAAATTTATCTAATTTTATATTAAAAATCATCTATAATATAAATAAAAACTAGTTACAGTACAATTATAAGAATTATATATAGTTAATTTTATAATTATAATAATAACAATAATAATACTTTTATTATTTTTTATTATCATAAAATACATATGCATAACGCATGTACTTTCAGTTGATGATAATAAGAATTATTTTTGTATATTATTAAAATTATTTCTCTATCGGTCTGTATTAAGTTAATTTCTGAACTAATGTCACTTAATTTTTTTTTTCAACGAATTTGATAGAGACATTTTTAGTTGATTTTTCCACACTCGATATTTTCAGTGGGAGGGAGTGTGTTAAAGACGTAACTTTACCATCTTCTAGCTTGACTTATTGATCCATATCCTTAACTAAACACTTATATCTTTTACTACTTTATCAATCATTTTTGTACATGTATTTTAACACTTACATTTTTACTTTTATTTATTTTTCTAATTTTAATATAATATTTCATTATGAAAACGATTGTCAAATTAATATAGATAAATAAAGGTGGTGCCAAAGAATATTTCAAACTATCATTTGGATTTGTATCTCTTGACCTCCAACCTATCCATCACCCCTATGGTCATTGCTTCTGTGCCCTTTGAAAAAATGAATTTTTGTGCCATTCTATGTGGATCAAACGAAAACATGTCGTATGTAATAATTTTGAATTATGTGACACGGTTTTAATTGACAGTCATAACTACAACTAAACAATTACAAATATATTGTGTGACTTGTCATTCAACCTAGCATTTGCCACCTAGTCTTCGTTGGTGGTGGCTTCATCCTTCACACCTTACCACCTCTCCATCCTCGTCCGCATCGTCCATTGGTCAAGTCAAATATGGGTCTGTACCTGTCTGCATGTTTCGTCACCGCCTTTTCTTATGCCTATGACGACTGTCCCTAATGCAATGATGTCAGTGGCTTTGGTCTGCCTCCTTGACACAAGTGGAGGCCGACCTGAGAAATAGTGTCTACGTCCCCTACAACATGAGCCTCATTGCTTGTTTCAAAGTATTTTAGACCTATTAGAGGCAATCTTGTCATTAGAGAGTTCATCTGATAAAGGACTATCTCAAGATTCCATACAAGAAGAACTTGAAGATGAACCTTTACAATTTAAACGATCTATGACAAAGACAATGAGCAAGAGATTGGAAGATCAAATATATTCAAGGCTCCTAATGCTACAAACAATTGGAAATTCAAAGGATATGAAGATCATGACTTGGAGCATATTTGAAGGATAATTCTTAGGAAAATTTGTTTATGTTTTTGGACTTTGAGTTTTCTTTTAGAAATTAGTTATGTTTATATGTTTTTGGACTTTGGGCTTTCTTTTATAAATTAGTGTATGTTTTTGGACTCGAACCTTCTTGTAAAGTTCTCAAGTTTTTTAATGGACACTTTTAGTCATATATTAAATTTTATTTCATTAAAGAGAAGATTCTCTTTGTTCTTAACTTAGTCCTCAGGTTCTTATTAAAGATTAACATCTTGTGGCGAATCTTCACTTAACTTATCAATCTGTTAAATTATGGCGTCTTTTATCTCTATCTTATTCTGTATTCTTCTCTGATTTATTTTCATTGTACCTTTGAAAGATTGAAATTAAGAAACGATCATATTCTTTTTTGAATAAAATCATATTACCATCGAATTGGTCGGTTTCGATTGTGCATTGTTGGGGTGCTCAAGGTGGTAGGAGGAGCTTTCGGTGACAAGTGTGGGTGGTGACACTTTGTCTCTTCGTCTTCCTATCACTAAATACAATCGGATGGTAAGCTGAACGAGTGCCACATTATTTTAAATTATTGCAACAAGAGATTTTTATCGGATATATGTGGAAGCACTTCAAAACTCCGTTTTAAAGGAACATCAAAACCTCGCCCTTCACCTAAATAATATAGAAATCCCAAAACTTTCAATCGGGTGGTAAAATTACAATTTAATTTCCTAAAAGTCTCGTAGGAATCACGTAGTTTTTCTATATAAAATATAGGTTAACTATGTCTTGAGATTAATTAAAATTGACTCAAAAAATACTTACAAACACCTTACTCGCTAACTTAATCTTCACGAGAACAAAATTGAAACCGAAATCTGAAATATAAGTCTTATCCCAACGAAGTAGACACAAAAACCCTTGTGTTATGTCGTGTCATTTTAAAGTATCCTTTCAGTAATTAAAAGCAGGGTGGCTCAGCAGCCAACAATGAACTTCCACAACCAAATCCAAAACCTCTCAACTTTCTCACCAATCCACCCCCTTTTTTCAAACAAATCCACTATTTTCGCTTTGACACCTTCTATTCAACGCTTTCATCTCTCACCAACTTCTAATCACATATATTAATTCCCATTTTCCACACTTCTCTTTGACATGCCATCCAATCTCTCCCTTTATTCCACTCTCTTCCCTTTTTGGCTACTCAATAACCCAACATCACAAGCAAAAGAAACTAATCTTTTCTGCAACCCCAAAGTTAATAAAACAAGATCTCAAACAATGAACCACGGGTACATTGTTTATGATTTGGTTATGGTCACTCTATCCATGTCCCTCATAATTCTCGGTGCTGTCCTCTTTCTTGCATGCAAGAAGAAGAAACCAGATGAGTGTGAAGAACCCGTTGCCGTGAAGCACTGTGCTCGAGTGTACTCATTGATGGACATTGACGCTGTCACCGATAGCTTCAACCCTGGGAGAGTAGTAGGAAAGGGTCCTCTAGGAACCGTGTATGCTGGGGTGCAGGAGAATGGAGAGCTTGTGGCTGTGAAAAGGATCCATCCCGTGCTTGTGCTGAGCAACGCAGGGCTAGGATTCTCATCAGCGTTGAAATGGCTCTCTTCAGTTCAACATCCCAACATAGTTCCTATAATCGGATTCTCAGAAGCACCGGGCGAAAGAGTTATAGTGATGGAGTTTGGGCGCATGATGAGCTTGGAGTTCTGTTTGCACCAAAACGTTAATGGGGCATCGCTTTTGGATTGGAACAAGAGGATTAGAATTGCAGCAGGAGCAGCGAGAGGGCTTCAGTATCTGCATGAAGTGGCAACACCAAACATCGTACATGGGCGCGTCAAGTCTTCTAATGTTTTAATTGATGTCAACTTTTGTCCGAGGATTTGTGATTATGGTCTCAACTTTTTGGAAAAGAGAGAGGTAGTAGGTTATGTGGATGATGAGTATTGCGATGAAAGAGGGGGTGGTGTAAGCAAGGAAAGTGATGTTTATGGTTTAGGAGTTGTATTGCTTGAGCTATTAAGTGGTAGAGGATGCAAAGAAAGAGTGATAGTAGAGTGGGGTTTGGGTTTGATAAAGGAATTGAGTTTTGGTGAAGTTTTGGATCCTAGGTTGGTAATTCCTTGTGACATGAAGAATGTGGTTAGATTAGCGAAAGTTGTTTCTGCTTGTGTTGGGAATTCAAGGAAGTGCAGACCTTCCATAGGACAAGTGGCTACTATTTTGAACAGCTTAGAGATGGAAGTGTGCATATGATGGAGTCTCGGAGGAGCTACTTGACGATGAAGTCTGATACTGAATTCATTGATACCTTAAATTTTGGAGAATGGCGAAGGAGACACGTTACCCAAATGGGAAATAAAGTTGGTATGCGTTTCTCATCTCTGTAAAATACTTGTTTATAATAGCTTTACACTGACTTGAGATGCTAGTGTTTTGCCTGTAAGTGAGGGACTTTGTACCCAAGCTATTACGACAGGTTCAGAAATTTCAAAATCAAAACCTTAATTGAAATAGAAGTTGCACGGTGGTTTCGTCATTTGTGACAATTTATGGTCTACTTTGGTGCCAATTTTAAGTCGGATAACATATTTTGACTACTAAATATTTTAAATTTTGACAACTTATTTTATAACTTAAGATATTTTTTAAGTGTTTTTTGAATTTAGAAAAATAAAAAAAGAAAAAAAGAAAATCACTTTAAAAATATCACTTCAAATTATAAAAAAAAATTGTCAAAATTAATTGTTAAAAAATTATTTTTCTTCTTAGTCTAATGAATTTTATCTGTAAACCTCTATTGCGGTTTTAAAATGTATCTATAAAGATTAATGTTTTAAAATATTTTAAAATATATTAAAAATACTTTTATAGTAACATTAATGTATTAATGTATTGTTAATATTCAGAGTTGATAACACTAAAAAATAATTTGATATTCTTTTGTTTTAGCACTGAAATTCATTCCAAATTACTTGATATAAAAATTTTATTTTTAAGTGCATTTGAAAATACATATTGATGCATAATTTACAACATATTTTTTATTCAAAAATATATTTCAAAATTTTAAATAATATAATTTAAAATTGTTTTTAGATTTGAGAATTAAAAATATATTTTTAGATTTGATAATAGATTATGAATCGTATAATTTGAAATATATTTTTTGTTTATAAATTTTAAATATGTTTTTAAATTCTAGATGACACAATCCAAATAAATTTTTAAAATATGCATGTAATCGTCAATGTTTGTAATCCATGAGTAATTTAGATTTTTCTCGCACACATTTTGGTAGAGGAAGAAAGTATGTAGGTGCTAAAATAAATTGCCTCAAAATTAGGCCCAATTTGTATAAATATCCAGTAAAATTATCAAAGATTTACAAGCCCATTCAAACTTAACTAAGGCAATTCTTTCGGCACCTTCACACTTTATCCCTGCACTTTGCGGAAAAGGTTCAAATGATTAATAGAACTAAAAAAAGTTATTAACAATTAATTTTAGTAAGTAAAAATTATTAATAAATGATCAATAGATAATAATTTATAAAATAAAAAATTATTGGTTATTAAAATAATCATTATTATGAATAAAAAATTATAATTAATCATAAATTAATTAGAAACTGGTTTAGAAATCAATCAAAATACTAATAACTAATATTTAATGACCAATTTTTTTTGGTAACTAAATTTTAGTAACTAATTTAAAGATTAATTATGTTCTTTTTATTCATAATAGTAAGTATTTTAGTAATTAATAATTTTTTATTTTATAATTAGTTTTTAAATTGGTTATTATAGTAACTAATAATTTTGATTACTAAATTAATTAGTAATGAGACATTTTATTTAGTATAAATTCTGTAAATTGAAGATCTGTTTGGATTATACAATTAGCCATTAAAAAAAATGTAATATAAATTGTCCAATTCAAAAGTATATTCTAAATTGTGTAATATGAAAATATAAAATGCATCTGGGGATCTAAAAATATATATTCCGAATTATATGTAATTTATAAATATATCTCAAATTATATAAATATAAAATACGTTTTCAAATTTCACAATTTGAAAATATGAATAATAGAGGATTCAAACCTTTTAAATTTTTTCTGTGGAGTAAGAAATTGCCCTGAACTAAATATAAGGTATATTTGCAGTAACACTGTGAGTATACGCACATAGTTTTCATATCTGTGGTCTAACTCAAATGATTCAAGAATGGATATACTCTACCGGAAAAGGACGAAGATGAAACAAAATTTTATACCTATTAATTATGAGAATCAGAACTAATTCTTAGTTTACAAATAAAAATGAAATAATAGAAACCGTCCCGTTCTTGCTTAGTTAGGTTATATTTAATATTTTATGTTAATTTGTACATAATAAATATTTTTACGGATTCCAAATATTTATTTTAAAATTATATATTCTTTAAAAAACGGTCCGTCCAATAAAAATAAAACAAAGTCCAAAATCAAATTTTAGATTGAGTTGACTTGGTGAATAATCCACAAAGTTAGTAAGAAAAACCATTTCATCCACGGGTCAGCATAAAAATCCATGTTAAAATTTTACTAAAAAATTTATATTCGCACTTACGTAGGTTTTACCACTTGTTGAAATTTTCAAAAATTTTGAAAATATAAGAAATATATGTAATATATTATAGAAAGAAATATATTGTTATATTTTATTGATATGATATATATATATATATATATATAAAAGCAAAATATATTAAATATTAAATATTAAATATTTAAAATATCTCACTCATAATCTAAAATAATAATTAATTTATAAAATTAAAATATATTTTTAAAACTGAAATAATTTTAAAAAATTAATTTAAATAAAAAAAATATTAAATAATATTTTCAACACAAATTTAATCACAAACTTTTACCTAATTACAACTAGTTAGAAGGGAAGGGAGAACCACTATAGGTAACCACATTTTGTAGCAAAACAATTACTACAAAACTCAGAAATATACTTCACAATAATAACAATAATAATACGGTTATAAAGAATAGTTGTTGCAGATTAAATCCCTTTCTATGTTTACGAGTTTTGCAGTTCAACTCGTTTAAATCATATTTTGTTTAGTTTAAATCTACCCTAAGTTTCTAACCGTTAACAGAATAAGTAAATAATCTTTTTTTTTTTTTACTACTTTTTAATAAAGAAAAGTGGCTGACGTGTTGGTTGATCTATTTAACGTTTTAATTGAAAATAACAAAAAGAAACTTGTTTAAAAGGATAAAATATCTCAAAGTAAATATTTTAAAATTGGATAAATGACTGAACCGTAGTTAATAGTATTTTTGAAGCAAAAGTCTTAAAAGTCTTGCATTCACACTGAATAATTGCGTCTTTGTTGTCATTTTACGAACGTGGTCCAATTGATATTTTCTCTTAGAAAATGACACTCAATGAAAGCGAATTTCCTACTGTAAAATTAACATTCCCTTAATTAGTAAGGGTACTAGCAACTATAGAACAAAAATCATTGGGAATTTCATGATGATACATGACAAAAAAATGTTCACAATACTTTGGAAACCCTTCCTTACACCACATATAAAACCCTACATATGGTCAACATCTTTTCTTTTGGATTATTCATCGCTTTTGAGCTTGAATGCATGGACGAATTTGAGCTTACAAATTATCTTTTTAAGTTTTCTTTTCTTTTCTTTTTTAATCAGAAAGTAAATAAAAGTGAAGACAAATGTTATGTCATGTTGAAAAGTAGAAATTTCTATATAAACTCATGGTATCATTCCAAAAGGATGAATAAACAAATATTGGTGAGTCTCATATGTAGGGGTGACAAATTTTATGTGGAATATGTAAGAACAATTATGAAAGGAAATATTATTGGAATAAAGACAAACCAGAATGTTGTAATTGGAAAATGGTTTGGAAATGTTGAAAAATATTGTCACTTTTAAATCATCAATATAATCATATTTATTGAACATTATATGATGAAAGTACTTGTTATTTGCTAATTAAAAGATAATTCAAGGACATAAAAACTTATGATAATTGATAATAGCTGATAAAAAAAATGATAATTGATAATTGTTGTAGCAATCATATGAATTACTTTATATATATATATATATATATATATATATATATATATATATATATATATATATATATATGTATGTATAAACTTTTGTTAACAAAGATTCTAAATTTGACTCAAAATTCAAACTAAGCAATGAGTATATTAGAGTAAAAGACAAGTGAAACATTAGAGTTAAAAGAAATAAGGGAGTAAAAGACAATGATGAATAACTTTTGAGCATAGTTATTTTATTCAATTTGAAAATCTAGAGTGCAGAATTGTTTTATTAAGAAAAAGAATTGTTATAGAGAAAATGATAAATAACAAAAGTATTTCACTTTCTATTAATAATGAAGGAAAACTTAATTTGTTCAATAAAGAAAAAAAATGAATATAGTACTCTCTATCATAAAAAACTTGGACACTTAAATTATTATACTTTTATGACACTTTCTCAAAAGAATAGGTATTTAAGTTACTAAAGATTAAGAAAAATATGAAGTATAAGAATATTCTATTTTAGGAAACCATCTCAATTTTTAAATTAAAGGAATTCAACCTATAATCTAGATACTTACACTCACACTTAAAGATTTAAGCAATAACCAATAACAAGAAATTATTAACCAACAATTGAATTACCACATACTTCAACATATATGGTTATGGATAAATTACGCTAAATGAGGTGATTTTTTTATTTTAATTTAATAACAAAAGACTACAAATATTAAATAAATTAACATTCTAATTAGTTTTGTTACTGTACTTATAAACGATTTCAGTTTTAAAATGATGCTTTTTTTGGTCAGCCAAATTTTAACATGATGTTTTGCAACAAAAAAAATATATAACATTTATTAAAACAATTTTATTAATAGATGTTTAACTTTTATATGTTACATATATAAAAAATATAGTTTATTTAGAGAAAACTTAAAATAATAAATTAATATTTCATTAAAAACTTAGAAAAGAATCAACTCAGATCTTTTAAAGGCTAAAACTGCCGTCGGCATTATTTTCTTTTCTCACTACTAGCTACTTTAAAATGGTGGTCCTGACAATATCTAAAATAAGAATATCAGTAATACATTTTATATACTCTTTTTTTTTTTACGAAATACACTAAATTATTAAGAATTACATAATTTTCCCGATCATCTAACATATTTTTAACCTGTATTAAATAATAGCCACAATTAAAATTCATCCCAAATTAATGGTATAATAACTTAAACAATACTGTTCTGTAGTGATCCTTTTTCTAATTTTAACTTGAAGGTTCGCTTAAAAAGGATTCTATAATTAAGGAATCCCCTTTTTTTGATGATCATTCTTTTGTTAATGCATGAACTTTAAACACAACCTTTTGTTTAACCATACAATTCATGCTTTACTCTTTAATCTTTCATGCATTGAGATAATTAACTCCCTAAAATTTCATAAAAGCGTATTTATTTAAAGTAACATAGATAATGAAAATTAACGTCAGTCATATACAAATTTCAACACGTAAAAACAGTGCATAATATACTTCAAAATATAACGTTTATGTATTTATGCAAATTATTGTGAGAGTTCATTCATATATGTATTTTAGAAAATGGAAACGTGTAGCTTAGGGCAAATCGCGTGTATACGTGGTGTTTGTTTCTACGTTCGTATCCATGCCATGGCGCATATCACGTTTCGGTATGTTTTTTTTTTTCTTCTCCTTTTTCTCACTACCTCTTTCTCCAAACAAACAACCCTTATCTACAGTAACTGAAAGGCAACTGAACATTTTTCACACCTCAAAGTCGTCATGCCTCATATCTGAAAAAAAAAACATTATCAAAAAGCCCTAAAACCCTAAATCCAAACGTTAAAGTTTTCATAAAAAAACAAATACGTGTAGAGCTGAAGCTTAATGCCCAAGTTTCGTGTTGCGTAGCTTCTTTGAGAAGCTGAAAAAGACGTGTCGGGTTATATAGAAAAATATCAACTTGCAAATTCTCAATAAATAGTTATATATGTTATACTAATATGTCTTCGTACTTAGATACTCAAAACCATTAGTCCCATCATTCCACGTCACATAAATTTCAAAGTTAATTGACAAAAACGCCGCAACAAGGTGTGGCATCATGAAAATGTTCAACAACTTAAGCTGCAAGCGTTAATTTTATAAATAAATAATATGCTTAGCAGATTCTGATATTCATTCACCCATGTCAGATCAACAAAATCACGTAGAAAAAACACGAAGGTTCATACTAAATGAGAAGTTTGAATAATACTAATTATAATACCCTATGCGTTGGAGTGTGAATGAGAAAATAGAGAAAGAGAGAGTTCGTTACTAAAGAAAGTGTACGTGGAGAAAGGGGATAAAAGGGTATATACACTGTATATACAGCATTTTTGTTGGTTGGTGCAAAGATGTATATTATATACATTAATCATAAACCGTATTGTTTATGTTACATTCTTTGTCGGTTCGTATGTATATGTCTGTGAATTTTTACAAAGCTTTAAGGACACTCTAATTTGACACTGCAGCTGAACTCCTAACACGCACACATGCTCTTGCTAAAAAGGTGAAATGTCTAAGAAGAATCAGGTTGCCCCATCTCCACTCTTACCCACCACCGTTTTCTACCTTTTTTTTTTTCTTTCTTTCTTTCTCCTATTTAGTGTTCTCATAGTTCACACAAATATTATACTTCATTTTCTTTCCTTAACCAATGTAATTAATCCTTCATGTATAACAATAACAACTTTTTAACTCACTAAGTCAAGAGTTAAAGCTCATAATTTCGTCCTTGATCCAACCGTATATACGGGGCAAGCAAACTTGGCGTCCAAGCATCCTTTTCTATATGTAGAACCCACTTTTGAGTCCCACCTTTCTTTTATCGGTTATACCCTTTGCTCTCTCTCTCTCTCTCTGAAGAAGTTGGTACAGTGCAAACAGTTTGGAAAACCAAACCTAGCTGAATTATACATAGAGAAAAATACATGTAGGAGAAGCAAAAGTGGGATACCAATAGAATCGATTTTCTCCCTACCAAAAACAAGAGGTGAATCGGGAAAAACTTGTCTGGAAAGAGACAAGGGTATATGAGCTTTATCTTTTCCTTTTTGTGTTTACTTTTTCTTTCTTGGTTATATTATTAGGGAGCTGATTTGTAAGGAGGTGTGAAGGAAATCAAGGATCTGTTTTTGGATATATGGGCATATAGAAGAAAGAGATGACATGGTGCAATGACTCAGACGAGGAGAGGGGAATTCAACTGCTTGCGCCCACTATTACTCCTGCAACTAACAACAACACAAAACAAACCGAAAATCGCACCATAACTTGCCCCTCATGTGGCCATAACATCGAATTCCAAGATCAGGTACTCAAGAAGAGGTTTTCATTTTATCTTTCACCACCATATGTTATGTTATAATAAAAGCTTTTGGTGAACAAAACCTGGCTTTGTTTATGCTACAAACTTTAATTTATAGTTAATTTTAATGTCTTTGGGCTGCATATGAATGAATAGACCGGAATCAATGACTTGCCGGGGTTACCGGCTGGTGTGAAATTTGATCCGAATGACCAAGAGATATTAGAGCACTTGGAAGCAAAGGTACTTTCTGATGTTCCCAAGCTCCATCCCCTCATTGATGAGTTCATACCAACGCTTGAAGGGGAGAACGGGATCTGTTATACGCATCCAGAAAAGCTTCCAGGTGTTTGATATTTTTATTTTTCTTTCAACCTTTTTTTTATTAATTTTGCCGTGTGTTTGATGCTTCTAGTTATAAGCTTACATTTATTTTTTTCCTCTATCATATCTATAGCAATTTCCCTAATTTTTTTCGTCTCATCATCTCTATCTTCTCTTCACCATAATCTACCATAAAATAGGGTAAAGGTTTACAATTTTTCGGATGGTATGTAACAAAAGTTGTGGTTACGGTTACGATCGAATTCATTTGTGATTCCTCGTAACCAGTAATTACGGTTAAAGTAACTCCAAAAACCTTGATATACGCTACGGTTTCAAACCACGGTTTAGAGGTTTGATGCATATTTAGTGTTATCTTATCATTCATGAAACAAGGTTCTAGTGATGAAAATCAGTTTGCTAGAAAAAGAAAAGAAAGTTAGCTTAGTGGAGAAAGCATGCCAATTCGTTTATACTTTCTACAAATGAAATAATTATGTAAAAATGTGCTATTGTTTTTGAAATTCTATGCTTGTCATGGAAGATATTCTAAAAGTAATATACATGGGAGGCTATTTTTGTGAAAATTATGGGCGAAAATGAACAGATACCCTTGAATAAGATATTTTACCAGTCGACTAAAAAATATTTCTGGCTTTGTTTTTCTTGAACTTATAACGTCGCAATACAAATTTTCACTCTTTAGGAATATATGTGTCAGTTAGTCTTTTTTTCTTCGAAGAAATCGAGAACAAATGGGAGGAAAAATAATTTATTTGTGTTGTCAATGACTACCAAACTCAATGGTGGCATCTCATCTTACATTACCCAAGTGTCATAAGTGAATGTATATATTCTTTTCCTAAATTCAATACTTTTAGAAAGAAAAAAAAAATGCTGGCAATTGATACGCTCATTGATGTTTCTTTCCAACGTATTCTTTATTTATTGGATGAGTTTCTATTAGGCTTACCAGATAAATAAATAGATTTGGAACTGAAATCAGTTGTCACCTCTAATAGAAAAAGACACTTGATTAAATGCAACTAACAACACCCTTTAATTTCTTATTGTTAATCTTTAATGCTATATAGTGTACTTTTTTAATTAGGGGATAGAAGGGACAAGAAAGGGAAACAATTTAATTTTGATAAATAACTTGATGATGTTAACAAAGACAAGAAGGAAAAAGAAAAAAGAAAAAAGAAAAAAGAACAAACCCAAGTCGTGGAGAAGCAATTTAGCTTTTCATATCTTCACCAAAAAGCCATATTATATGTACTCAACTAAAGATTGCAAATCCCCATGCATTATATGGTCATGCACGTGGAAGAACGATTTTGGGATTGGTACAACCACCTTTTCTTACACTCACAACGAGTCTATTACTCTCTCTATTATGTTTTCCTTAATAACGTTCTTTCCCTATTGATGTGTTGTTGTTTTATGTTGTTTTGCATTCCTGGTTTTAATCTGTTTATGTTTGTCGCTATGCATAAATCTCGTACGTACAAATATACAAGATAAATGAAACATATACATCCCATGAAGAGTTGCAGGTGTAAGCAAAGATGGACAGATCCGACACTTCTTTCATAGGCCATCGAAAGCATACACGACCGGAACAAGGAAGAGAAGAAAGGTTCACACCGACGAAGAGGGAAGCGAGACAAGGTGGCACAAAACAGGAAAAACCAGACCAGTTTTTGTTGGTGGTGCAGTGAAGGGTTTCAAGAAAATACTGGTGCTGTACACCAACTACGGGAGGCAAAAGAAGCCGGAGAAGACGAACTGGGTGATGCATCAGTACCATCTTGGGAGCAATGAAGAAGAGAAAGATGGGGAATTAGTGGTTTCAAAGGTGTTCTACCAAACACAACCTCGACAATGTGGTACTTCCATCATAAAACAGGATCTGTACGATGAAGAAAGATTGACTAACCAAAGTGTTGTTGATGATGATAATAATAACATAGTAGGTAGAAGTGGAACTCTTATGGACTACTACAACAACCCTTCTTTCATAAATTATGAGCATGTTGGTGGTCGCAATAACAGGGAAACTTCACCTCAACTTATCCCAAATTTGGTCATGCAAGCTGATACCTCTTCTTTCATTCGCTTAGCGATGGATGCCACCAAAGCCAGGCTCAACACAAAATAGCTTGCTAGATAATAATATAATTCATATGTTCATGGTTTTTTATTATATATAATGTATTTATTCTATATATATATATATTTGGAGAAGGATAAACCAATTGACCCTTGTTGAAGTTGAGAGGCCAAAACGGTATCTTCCGTTAACTGTTGTTTTACTGTAAGATTAATGTGTACAGGTAATAAACTTGTAAAATGTCAAACTATTACTGTTTTATAATGCTTTTACTTGGAAACCTTTTTCTCCTTTTCTATTTCTATTTATCATTGTCCTTCCAATAACTACTTAGGTTGATGGAGTCTCATTTATTAACCACTTTTATCCTTTAGGAATTACAATTTCAAAGTTTTTTGTCGGACTATGTATTCGGATAATTTTTCGGATTAAACAATTTAAAAGTGAAATTTTGTATTCATGATTATCCAACGTAAAATTCAAATTTTCACTTGTGGATTTCCTAATATTGAAATATGCTTTCTGATATCGAAAATAAATTACGCATTACATATAATTCATAAGTTTAAGTTAAACAAAATATGGTACATCTTCTACTTTGAACACATGATTTTTTTTTTTTTTCAAAACACCCTATTCTAGTTTTCTTTTGTAAGTACATTTCAGACTCTGCGATCTAAATATATTTTTAAATTCAGAAATACCTTACGAAATGTATATTTCATAATGCTTCTTTTAAATACATTAGAGATTATGTAATTTCGAATGTATTTTTAGATCTAGAAATTCTGAAATGTAACTTTTTTTTAAGACGAGACTTAATTATATTTTAAATTTTTGATAAATTTGGAAACTTTCCACGAGACCTACAGATGGAAAATAAACTGTCTCGTGGGTATTGTCCGAACATGTTCCCGTTTTCACAGAAAATCGCCACATTGACTGTGTATGTGTATAGAAAATATTCGACCTTTTCAATTAGATATGGGGATGCAGATGAATGTACATATTTGTTTTGTCCCTGTTCTAATATGCACTATAATACTTGTCCACGCCATATCTCCGTCTTTGATTAAATTATTAAAATATGGATATACATATTCGCCCCATTCCTGTTCTCATATTCGTCATATTCCTTGTCTGTTTAAATTATTAAAATACTCATTATTTATTAAGTAACCTTATATATATATATATATATATATATATATATATATATATATATATATATTATATACACACACACTTTCTATTTTTTATTTCTTTTTTTTTATTTGGTTTTTGATGAAATTCATTCTTATCTCCAATATATTTTTCGTCTTATCTCAACTTTTATGCAATTATATTCAAATGATGTATGTCAATTAAATATTTTTTGTTTCACATAGAATATTTTTACTTTTTTTATATTTTTATTTATTGTATCTTTTTTTTGACGTAATAATGTTTAACAGTAATAAGTGTTCCATAGTATAAAGCTTTCCTTTATGAGATAATATAAAAAAATTATCTTCTTTATTCTATTATTATTATTTATTTTTTTATTTGAAGAACTATTTTATATGGCTAAAACTATTTTCGTTGTATATCAATGATTGACTATAAGTTGATATTTAAAAAAATTTCTTAAATATATAAGGTTATTTTAATTTTATCATACCCTTAATTATAGATTTATTTTCTTTTATGCAATTTTCTTTTAAGACATACATTTGATAATTTTTTTAATATTTTTATTTGTTATTTATTTTTATGATGTAGAATATTATTTTGATATTTTTTATATAATAATTTTTATTTTCTAACTCATTATCACATGTGTACTTTTATCACTATAATTTTATTTTTAAATTTTATCAACTAAGTTTCATTAATGTTTGCAAATTTAATAAATATTTTGGATATTATGAAATTTATTTGGTTTCTAATTTGAAATGTATATAATTATAATAAAATTTATTTAGCAATAATTGATATTGAAGAAACAACACTCATTTTAATATTGAATATTTAATAATATTATGTTTCATTTATCATAATTTATACTATTTTATAAAACTTAATTAATTGATAATGAAACAGTAAGAAATCAGATACGATTATATACCCGTTACATGATAGGGACTGAGATGAGATAAACACTTGATACCGGTTAGATTTAGATATAGGATGATGATGAAAATTTTCTCTTAGAATGAGTATAAGATAGTCAAATCCGTCTTTGTCACGCCAATTGCCATTTTAATAAAATCCAAATAAAAATGTATGATAACCACTACTTACATTTAAATTTTACAATTGAATACCGTAAATAATCACTTTTTCTTGTTAAATAAGAGATTTGCAATTAATTTTAACAACAAAATTTCAAATTGAGATCTGAACGCATAAAATTTTACAAATCGATAATTTTATAATGGATAATCTTATAATCTAATAATCATTATAATCTTATAATTTTTATAATTTTATAATCTTATAATCTTTATAATCTTATAATTTTATAATTCTATAATCTTAATCTTATAATTTTATAATTTTTATAATCTTGTAATCTTATAAATAATTTCATAATATTATAATTTTATAATTTTATAATCTTTATAATTTTATAATCTTACAATTTTATAATCTATTAGGAAGAGAGGCATCCCGTTTATTTTGAAATGACTACAACTTTTTCTTTTGAAAGAAGGCTTTTATCTTATTTTCTTTCGTGGAAAAAATACACTTATACTTTTTAAGAATCTTTCTCTGAACGTGAACGCGAACGCAATCGTCAAAGGTTAATAATAGTTTAGGACAAATCTCTTGCACAATAAAACATTACATTGTTACTAAAAATAAATAAAAACAATAATATTTTCACAATCGTAGGTAATATTAACATCTCGGAACAAAATAGAAACGACAAAATATACACAGTTTTTTTTTCTATACAAATGAATAACTAGGAGAAAATATGTTAAGATTCTAAATAGAAGATTATTAAAGATATTATAAATTTATATACATATTAAGTGAATATTCAAATTTCAATATATTAGATATAACTGATTAGAGATACAATATATATAGTTAATATTCAAATTTAGTTAGATAGAAGATAAAAGATTAGATAGATATTCAATATAAAAATAGCATTGAAAAATTTGTTATAAAAATAGATTTTTAAGAGACATTTGCATCTTTCTTCTTCTCTCTCCATCCGTCATTCTTTCATACATTTGTGACTCTCTTTTTTTGTGAGATCAGATCATTCTCTTCCTAATGAGTTTGTCTTGTGACACTTTCTTTGAGATATGTTCTAGATTACCTGCAAAAGTTATATACAGATTCATGTCTACATGCATGTTATTTTCAAAATTTCCCAAAGAAACTTATTTTGCACTCAAACAAGCTCAACATGCACGCGTAAGGAATGACACTTGTTTTTTCATTCAACCAGAAATATCCATTGATGCAACTCGATGGTGCAATCTTCCAGTTGAATTTCACCCTTTGCCTGGAGAAGAATCATCATCAGGAGTGCCTAGAAATGTTCTAGCATTTTTTTCCAAGAGCGTCAAGATTTTATGTTCAACCAATGGCTTGGTTCTTTGTTCCGTGGCCACTCAGAATGAAGTAAGTCTTTTTATCATCAACCCAATAACACAATCTTGCTCACCTATTCCAACTCATGACCACCTTCAAGATAACCATTTTTATGATGATAAGATCGGTTGCATGTGTGACTCTGATGGTAATTTTATGATATATCACTTTATTGATAATTTAGTTGAGTGGTCTTCATATTTTGATTGCAATGTGTATAAGGAAGGAGTGTGGAAAGAAAAAGAACAATTTTCCAGTGGTAGTAGAAATTTAAGATTTGATATGCCTGTGCATCACAAAGGAGTTGTTCACTTCATATCAGATTGTTCTACTTACTTAACAAGAAATAACCCTTATTTTAGACCATACATCATGTCATACAATTTTGAAAATGGTAAATCAAGAATGTTGAGGGTGCCCAAAGAAGCAAGAAGGGGTTCTCATGACAAAAGTTGTGAGATGAGAATTTTCAAATGGGGAAAAGTCACTGATATTGAGCAATCCATTTGTTTAGTGAGATTAAGAAAGGGAGTATTTACTGTATGGGTTTTGACAAAGTATGAATTAAGTTTGTGGAGAAAGATTTTGAAGATAAGAGTGAAGGCAATGGGATTGTTGGAGAATGATTGTTCTCAAATAGCAATAAAAAGTTTTACTGTATTAAATGGAGAACGGTTGGTGTTTGCTACTCAGAAGAAGGTCTACATATATGGTTTGAGTGATAACAAAATTCATAAATTTTGGAATCATGAGTGTGACTTCAATTATCTACGCTTCACTCCTTACACGGACACCTTGCGCAAGTGTGATATTGGAACAAAAAATTTATCTCCACCTATACATGTGTAATAGTTTTAAGTTTTTTTTTTTGTCATTAATAATTTCACTTTGATAATCCGTGTACTTTTTTGTAATTTTAATTCAAATTATATTGTTATAATTAGTGCTATGGAGTTCAACTTTGTATAACTTCTATTGTTTTACTTTTGATTGTTATTAGTTCACATTGATGTGATTCAACTTTTTATTTCTTCTAAATGTCATGTTTTTGTTTATGATAACTTATGAATGTATTTGATCTATATTTTATTTCAAACCTAATCTATAAAAATTATTGAAAAAGATATTCAAAGTTTACGTTCTTCTTTAAATAAAATATTATCTTTTGTTTTGAATATATCTTTTTTTTCGTTTGAGGTTTCAATTTCAAATAAAAAATATATGTCCATAAAAAATAAAATTTAAACAATTATTTAATTGATAATTTTTTTCTCGTCAATAAATTTAATTACAAAAAAATAAAAATAAAAATAAAAATAACTAACTACTAACAAATTGAAATCATAATTAAATCTGCTCATGTAGGTACTCGTCTCCTGAAATCTCATTGTGTATGAATATGGAGAATACCTAACTTTTTTAGCTGGGTATGGAGATATACATATCCACCCTAACATTTTATACATACATATATATATATATATATATATATATATATATATATATATATATTCTATTATTTATTTATTCTAATTGTTTGGCTTATCATGAAATTCATTCACATCTCGATGATATTTTTCGTCTTATCATAGCATTTATGCAATTATGTTCAATTCGAATATTTCTACTTTTTAAAAATATTTTTATTTATTTTATATCTTATTTTCACATAAGAATTTTTAACGTTACCAATTTAAGTGTTCAATAGCATAAACATTTTATTTACTGGTAACATAAAAAAAAATCTATTTCTTTATTCTATTATTATTAATTTTTGTTTCATTTGAAGAACTTTTTTGTTTCACCAAAGAATTTTTGTTATCTTTCAACCCTCCACTAGGTTGTTATTTAAAATGTTTTATTAGATCTCTAAGGTATTTTTAATTTTATCATACCATTAATTATACATTTGTGTTTTTTTTTGTGCGATTTCATTCAATGGTCTTTAAAATTGTTTCTAAGGCACACATTTGTTTATTTGTTTATTATTTTTATTTGTTATTTATTTTTATCATGTAAAATATTATTTTTATATTTTTATATAATTATTTTCATTTTTATTTTCTAACTTCTTATCATACGACTAATTTTATCACTATAATTATATAAATAAATTGTATTTACTACAATATAATAATTTAATGTAATTGTCATTAATCTTTTTATCACAATCCAACATATATTGAAGTTCAAAAGATGAAAGATTTATGTTAAAATTCTATTATTATTAATTTAATCTTTATTTTTTGTGTGATTTCAATCAAAATGATGTATTATAACTTTTATAACGAAACTCGTCACCATCAGACTAACAAATATATTTTAGTTTTAATTATTATAATTCTTGTAAACTTTATATTAATACTATTGTTTATACCGTGCGTAAACATAGGTCTTTTTTTGTTTTTTTTTTTAATTTAATAATATAATTATTATAATATTTAATTAGATAGGTTTGAAATATATATAATTAATTGTTATAGATATATATAATAAATAGATGCAATTTTGAAAAGTTTAATAAACTAAAGAAATAATTAAATAATTTTATATATTAAAATAATTTTTATCTAAATTTTATAATGTTTAGATAAATGAATATTTGTTGTGACTTTAATATAATTTTTATTATATTTAAATAAGTAATTTTATTGTATAATCATGTGGAAATATTGTAATTATGTACAATCACAGTATATTATGGCTAAAGGGTGCATTTGTTTAAGTATTGTATGTCTAAATTCACATTTTATAAGGGAAAAATCATGTATTGGTTAAGAGGGACTCATGCTCCCCCATAACAAGAGACCCCACCCACACAAATTTTGAATTCTTTTAATTTATGTGTGACTAAAAGTTTTAGAGTTTTTTAAATTATGTATTTTTATTTTTATTTTAAATTATGTTTAGTATATGAGAAATCATGAGAATTAAATTAAATATTTTTTATTTCTTTTACAAAATATAGTATTTGTTAATTAATAATAAAATCCAAAATTAAATATAATTTAGGATAAAAAAATTTAAGATATATTTTATTTTCTATTTCATAATTTTTTGAGTTTCAATTATTGTTCTCGTCATTCACTCTTATCTATTTCCTTTTATTTCTAAAGAGAAAAAGAATCATTATTTATACTCTCATTTCTTCTCTTTCATTCTTGAAAAAAAAAGTACATGTCTTTTGTCTCATTTAATAGTGAAATATTAATTTAATAATTAACATTATTTGTTATATCATGAGCCTTTTGTATATTCATTTTTTATGAATATAGAAGAAAAAAAAGTATTGTACTATATATTTTTTCATAACCAATTTTTAATTGTGGTTTGATTAGAATATTTTTTTTCTTTTAGTGTTTATGTCTCAATTTTTTATTAGACTAGATAAATTATTTTTTAGACTTAACTAAAGGTATATTTATGAAGAATAAAAAAATATATTCATATTTTAAAAATGATAAAAGAAAACCTATGCCTGTGAAGATGAAAATAAAACAATTATACAATAATACTAATGACCTAATTATACAATTATAGAAGCTCTTTGTTCTTTCTTAAAAGTTTTGTTAACAAATATATTTAAATTCACATTCTTCTTCAAATAAAAATATTTTGTTTTGAATATATCTTTTTTTCCTGTTTAAGTTTCTAATTCTATTGCATTGTATCATGCTCCATTAGGAGTGACAAAATAAGCCAACTCAGTCCGTTTTAGCTCAGTCCACTAGCCAACTGAAAACAAGTCGGGTCAGACTGGCTCTCCATATGAAAACAAGCTAAATCTTAGAACTGACCTGTAGTAAGGTGGGCTGGCGAACTTGATCTTACAGAATATTATGAATAAGGACCTTATTAAAAGAAGTATTGTGTAATCACATGTCTTGTTCCACATGGAAATATCTGCAAATGTTTTACCTCTTGCTTGTTCAATGCAACCTTCTTCTAGTACTAAGTTAAAGTTACAACATCTGATTCACCATGAGCTTTCACCATAGCTAAGGAATTGCAAGGTTACACATATTATCTTCAATTTGGTTTTGAAAGGATAACATTCATGAATGTTATCTAAATTGATAGTGTTAACGTGTTACTTTAGGATAATAAAGTTTTAAGTGTGGGAGAGTGATAACGTTGATTTTTACGTGTTTTAGTGAATACGAACTCTCTCTAACTTTTATCTTGTTTAATCCTCAAATTTAGTGTATTTTTGTATTATTTTGTATTCTAGTTATTTTATATTTATTTTACCTCTATTTTGTGTAGTGGTTGTCACCACTTTTATTGTTGCTTTTATCATTTTTTTAACATTATAAATTTTATCTTATTGTTATCTTTATTTTATTATTATGATTCCCATGATTAACATTATTAATACTCAACAATATTTATTATCATCTCATTATTGTGTTAAATACCAGAATAATTATTCTTTGGTAAGTTCTCTACTGTCCATACCCTTTGAAGAAAATTGTCTTGTTATTCATCTCATTATTTTCCTTAAAAAATATCTACCAATTATTTTATATTCACAACTATGAATAATTTTATTTTAAATAAAAATATTTAAAAATATAAATTCAAATAAACATTTTATCCTAAAGTATAATCTAACTCAAATTTCATTGTAATAGATAAATCAATATTTTTAAAAAATAAATTCAAATATATTGCACCCTAAAATATCAATTTAAATAAATTAATATATTTAATAAGAAATTCGATTTCATAAATTCAAATAAAAAATATACGTCCATAAAAATAAAATTTAAACAATTCTTTAATAGATAATTTTTTCTCGTCAATAACTTTAATTACAAAAGGAAAACGGTAAAAAAAAAATAACTAACAACTAACAAATATATTTTTAGGATTAATTATTATAATTCTTGTAAATTTTATATAAACATGCAAATAGTTAAAAATATTATTTTATATTATTTTAAATTTTACCTGCAAATATTTCCACGTGAAACTTTTCTTTTAATGTTTACTAAGATGTTAATAGTATCTTATCCCATCGTATTCATTTTCTATAAATACAAACTATAAACTTCTCTTCACTAGAAATTTAAACATTGAATTATCTCTTCTTATAATTAGGGATGATAATAGATTGAGACGAATATAAATAATGTATACTCGTTATCTAATCCAAAAAATAAAAATAAAAAAAATCATCCGTTATCTACCATTTATTTGCCGAACACCCGTTTAGAAAGTATTTGTAAAATTTCTTAAAATCTCATGATACTCACGTACACGTTAATATTTAAAAAAGAAAATTTTAAATTTTTAAACAAAATTATAAAAAAATAAATTAAATATAAATTAAATTAAATTTTAATTTTAATTTTAATTAAATTTAACCTAATAAAATATAATTTAATTTAATTTAATAAAATATAAATTATTTATTTTTGTAACGAATACATGTAAATACGAGAAGTATATTAAAATTTCCACTATTCTTTATCTATAGATAATAAATACTGCGAGTACTATTTATCAACATCAAATTTTATCATATGGATAATCTTAATTATGATATGTATTTACCGGTAACAAATTGGCATCATCCCTAGTTACTCAATGTTTATGATAACAAAATTGTTTTAACAATTCAAAGCTTAAGCGTGTGTTTGCTTTTATTTGATTTACTGTGCAACGAGACGAAATGACATGTGAAGTACTAGAGCAGATTTGCAAGTAGGTAAGATAATTTCATCCTCGCATCAAATGAAGATGGGAGAGTATTTACTGTATATACGATATGAAATGACTATTATACCTCTTAAAACTCTTAAAAATTGATTGATTTCTCACTCATTCAACCCATTCTGTTTCATCAGAATTGGTTTCCCATCCAACCCCGTGCTTAAGAACATGCTATAAGGGTTGTGTGAAAGGTTCAACACATAATATTATTTATTTTCTTTAGCTTAAATCTTATCTGTAATTTTTTAAAAATAACGGTAAAAGATAATAATAATATAAATAAAAAATTCAATTTCACTATTTATATTTAAATTTATATCATCGTAAAATAATAATTATATAATTTTATTCATTAAAACATTTTTTAATCTTATCATACTCATCACATCATACACAAATTCTCGTAAATTTTCATCTCAAATCCACTTAAATCATACTATCTTTTTTTTAATTCAAACAACACCACGATCTCTTTTCCATCCCTTTAAATTCATTCATCCACCCTCTCAAATTTTCTCCCCCAATCCAAACACACCCTAAAAATAAAATGGAAGTCATTCAGTGGTTTTCCTTACTAATTTAAAATCAAAACTTTTTTTTTTGTTGATTTGTATTCTTTTGAAATTGAAAAGCTGTAGTTCAATTTGTAATTTGACACTTTAAAACTGATATAAACTAAAATTAATTATTTAAAAACTATTATATTACCTATTATTTCAACTACATACTACAAATTGTATGTAAAAAAAAGATATCTAATTTGACTAACCTAATTCATGTTTTAGTTACACTATGTTAATATATGAATGAGGTGGGGAAAGAAGTGTCGTGATAATGTTACATTATTGAAGAGCGCTAAAATGAAGTAAAATAAATATAAGAGAAACTCATTTCAAAAATCATGTTTTAAATTTAATACAATACTGTACAAGCGTGTTTTGACAATAGAAAAAGGAAAAAAATTATAAATGTTTTAACAAACTATTTAATATTAAATATTATATATAATATTATAGAGAACAAACATTAATTATATTGAAATAGAAAATATTTTTTTATCACATGATAGTCATTAAAATGTTTTATATATATATATATATATGGACACATTAACAAAATAATATAATAAAAGTATAAAACCGATATAAAACAGAACAGAAAATTAATTTAGTTTTTCTTTTTTACTTTCCTTTTAATATCCAAACTATATATGACCATGTTTAGTTAGTATATATTTTTAATCATAAATAAAACCAAATCATATACACAGTTATATAAGGAGAAGAGAGGCCGTTTACTTCTGAAAAGACTACAAATTTTCCTTTTCTTACTTTTCTTTAATGGAAAAAAAAATACACTTACACTTTTTAAGAATCTTTCTCTGAACATGATTTAACTTTAAAAAATTGCGTCAATAATTACCAATATGTGAACGCAATCGTCACAACAACGGTTGATAATAGCTTAGAACAAATCTTCTTACACAACTAATTATATTGTTACTAAAAAAATTAAAAGCAATAATATTTACACAATCGTTGGTAATATTAACATCACGGAACAAAATGGCAAAGGTAAAATATACAATTTTTTTCTGTACAAATGCATAACTGAGAGAAAACATACTAAGTTGTTTGCTCAATGCTTTGATTTTCTACATCAAAATTTCCCTCCCTCTTCTCTTCCATGTTTTCTTCGTTCTAGACGTCGAAAGTTGAGGAAGGAGAAGGGCATGGTAAGGGACTCTGAACCTAAAACTGTAAAGAGCCTCAAAGAAATGTATACATATTTGAAATGTGAATGAAGACATGTATCTAAGTGCTTATCTTATTTCCTCCCCAAAGCCAGAAAACTTGGTGATTCCAATTTATGGAGGCATGCCAATCTAGATCTGCATTGTAGTGGTAGAAACTATATTTCCATAATACAGACATAACTAAACTTAAACCTATTTCATTCTAGCACGATGCAGAATCCGGCCACAGTCCCATGCTTTACCTTTCTCTTTTTCGATAGCAGACAATAAAATCTGTAAAAAATTGGCTGCGTCTTCCTTACTTGATAGTTCCAAGTTTGTCTGAGGAAATGGAAGATGAGTGGCATATTGGTTCCAACGTACGGATCTTCCCTTGGGAGAATGCTGATTTTGCCTTAATAAGGACTCTGGTCTGCTACCAACTATGTGTACAACCCCTTCACTACTGTCCGCATGTATTATATTCTCCAATCCAATCTCCCATTCAATTATCCATTCCAAATCAACTGGGATGCCACAAAATTCAGGCTTCCCTAAGTTTATCAAACTTGGACTGAAAACAATCAGTACAAATCTTTCTGTTAAGACAACAAATTTACCACCTTCTTTAAGGCCTTTGCAAGCCACTAATTTCTCATCCTTAAACTTCAAACCGTCATCACCTTCCACAAGGACGGATGTTCCAACAGCTTCTTCCCACGAATAAGGTTTTAATGGAAATTCACGGCACAGTGGCCTGCGAAGCCGAACCCTATAGTGTTGAGGTCTTAATTGACTGGGTTTACTACGGTTTCTAATACTGAGAGCAGTTTTTCCCGTTACTTCAAGTATACTAGCAGCAGGTTTAGCCACAAGTCCTGTAATTCCTAATGCAACTCCTTCAACAGAGAAAGAAGAAAAAGAAAGCACGGTCAGTAGCCAAGCAAAGAGAATATTCCATCTCAAGCAACAATTGCCCCCGGCAATTCTTAATGTTGCTTGAAATGATTAAGGAACTTGTAAACAACTCATTCAAATTGATTCACCAGAGAGAACACCAGGAAGACCATGCCTCTCAGCTCCTGTTACAGGAAACTGGAGAAGACCAGTGAGTCCCTATCAACAACATAGATGAGCAGAAACAACTTCAATAAAAAGATCATATAAAAAATTTCAGATAAATAGCATTAACAGCAATAACAACAAGAAGATGGAGAGCGGGAATAGATATAGTAGTGGAAATGCAGAATACCAAAATTGCACAGGCAGCAGAAGACGCTACGAGTAATAAGTGTCACATATATATACATATATATACACCGTAATCAACACTTGGGTTTAGTTATGTTCTTGTAGTTGGGAAAATCAATCCCAAATTCCAAATATTAATTCAAGTGAGTAGAACTTTAATAGGTGAATTCCAGGAGGTAGTGGAGTATATCTTGAAGAACATCACTACAACTATGAGAGGTTAGGTGGACAGATTTTTGGGAAAGATTAAACATGGAATTATTGACATACCTCTAAGACTTCATTAATTACACCTTTACTGTCAGAAGCTACAGTTGTCTGGTGTTTTTCCATCCTTGAACCTGCTCGGTCATCATACGTAATTGCAACAATACCCTACACAAAATAGGCTACCAATGATTACAAGAAAGTAAATAAATAAATCTTACAAGTCAAACATTGATTAATTCAAACCAAGAAACACCTTGCGTGCAGCTTTACTGAATTGAGAAGCTGCATCACTAATAGCATACACTGTGTTGCTTAAAAGACTAGTGGTGCCTTGAGCCATGCCCATGATAAGTCCAGTGGGGCTCTGTAAATGGATCAAATAGTGCTAAAATAGTTTGTTATGCAAGGATATCATAAATAAAAAGGGGCAGCATATAAGACATTTACCCTCACAATGCTCTTTGCAGGCACAGACAAGAAATCTCTAATGCCAAGGCCCATGCTCCGTGCAAAGCCCAGGGGATTACCAATGACACCAGCCGAACCAAACAACTTCAAATTTACCAAATAATGGAACATCGTGTTATACAGATATGAAACTGGATTGCTTAATGCACATTAAGCCATGGTAGTAAGTAATAATTTAACAAAGATTAGTTCATTATGTTTCCTTGAACCTTACAATTCAATTATAAGGAAATTAATCATTCCAATCGGAGCAGACTAAAATATTTTCAACAAAAAAGTTTCGATCCTAATTCAAATATATGAGATACATTAATAGAAAGAATGAACATGTTACAAAATTCTACAGATAATTGACATGATTTTGATGATTTTGGAAATTCATGCATAATTAGCATTTCTAACCTGAATAGTGAAGATACATGATTCTGAAATATAAATCATTTTTATACCTTATAAGTCTCATGAAGTAGTTGGCGGTTGTAATGCCTAATCAAAATCTCCTGAATGGATTCCAAACTAGCCATATGATGTGAAATGATTAAATCCTTTAAATAAATATGTGCTCCCTCCACATCAGCAAGAGCCATAAGACCTCTCTGTAATTATTAAAAATAAGCTGTTAAAAACAAACCACTTTATAAGTAGAACATCCTCCCTCATGCCCAGGACTAAATATTTGGTACAAGAAGTTCCTAGAACTACATTTCTTGGTGGCCAGGGGAAGCACTGCCCAAATCTAATAAGAACTAATTTGGTCATATATTCCTAACTGATGTGAGTCATCTTAAAGAGCTCAACTTTCATTGATACTCTAGCAGTGCAAAATTACTTCCAAAAGAAAAATGGAATTCTACTTACATGGATGAGAAATTCCTTGGGTGACAGGATCCTATTTCGAAGCATCCATGGGGCACTGGAAAAACTGCATTTGTATAATTTGTGTCATTGCTTCAGAAATAGTACACGTAGAAACTGAATACTGCAGTTGGAAAAAACCTAAAATGAGCAAGTGACCTTAAAGTCAACTTGATTGGTGCTACTTCAAGCATTTCAATATAAATTTTCTTCTGAGTTCTGGCCAACAGATAGATTTCCTGCCATGGGGCTCCAATTGGAACAATGGAAGGAGAAGATGCAATCCTTTTATGTTTTCCACTGAACATTGGAGCAATTTTTGGAGGACATTGGTCGGCACTTAATCTGAAATTATCACTAGTTTGAACAAATAAGGATGAATTCTCTAGAGATGCCCCATCATAGTGATCTGAAGATGGCATGATTCCGTATTGCAGCACTGAACAGACATTTGTGAAAAATTCAAACAAGCTCAATATGACTTCTTGTTCAATCTCAAGACGGAAATCTTCAATCCTGCAAGAATTAAGCATAATATGTAAGAATTGACTTTAAAGTACATAATCAACAAAAAATCAAAGCAGTAACAGTAAACTGTAAAGATGCAAGAAAGTTAGAAAATAAAAACCTCAATTTTACGTATTCATATGAAATAAATGAAATGTCTTTTTTCCTCCACTTTGATATTTCTAGGCATAATACAGGAACAGAAGAGCTGCTCATTTGACTTAAATTTTCGATTCTTGTTCTTGTACCATCCTCCCTAGATTTAAAATTATCAACTTGGCCAGATCTGTATCCACCATCGAAGGATAGCAATACTGGATATGGAGTAAAGCGCAATTGGTTGTCAATTTGTAAGGATGATATTAGCAAGGAAAGACATTGCCTATCCAAACTTTGCAGTAGATTCATTTGAACATCCCTAATACAGACAAAAAGCAATTCCTACAGAAATAAAAGTATGATTAGCAGAGATAGTGGAATAAAAGAGATCCTGAAAATAAAGTTCAGTTCAGTTACCTGTGGGTATGAATCAATCAATGAAATCCCAATATATGGAACAAAAATTGATATTTTCTCCTTGTATTCTGAAGCCCTTACCACATTCTGATCATACAACCTTTTCTCTGTAGCATGAGCAGCACTTGACTTCTTCACGTCATTAAAGATATGGTAATTTGAATCAAGAACACTAAGGACCTGAAAATATATGTATATATAACCATGAGGTCAGTAAATGTACTTTTTCAGGTCAGATATAAGATGAAATCTAACTACATTCTAGCACCTTTGTTGCTCCCTCTGCATGTACTGATAAATAGAAAGTCCTCTCGGGCTTCTGAAATCAATATTTGCATAAGCTAAGATAAGAAAATTGAAATTGTAGAACCTAGACTTGAGTCCTAGAATACATGTAAAATCAACAGACTTCAATTGTGTATTCATTCATGTCAATAAAATAGCTCAGATCAGATTGTTAAAACAACTGCCAAAACCTCTTATAATAATTGAAAATAGATGTTCTTAGAAACAATTCCCTTTGTTGTTTTTTTGTTGATAAAAGATTTTAATGGGCGAAAAATACTAAAAAACTGGAATTTTAGCATAGGTAATGCACCTATTTTAATAGAAATTAAAAAAATGGGTTATAATTACAGGTATCCTAATCGCCTAGTTACCATAATTATGTAAATGCTAAAATTGCATAATTACCACAATTAAAATGTCTAACAATATAAAAAATTCTAAATGTAGAACTTTACACTATGTAAATCACAAGGAATGATTGCATTAAATATTAAGAGCTGATAAGCACAAAGAGAATAAAAAAGGTAATACCCTAATTATTACTGAACCAAATAGCACAACCAGAAATTTGGAAATACCCTAACTTTGAATGATATCTCATGATATCATGATGATATATTAAAAAGTTTCTTTATTGTTGTAAATTGTGTATTTAATAACACAAATCTTTTATTTTATAATCATTCAAAGTATAATATAGTGAAATCTAATACTGGCTAATAATGGAGACCATCCCAATTTATTAGTTGAACGTATTTCCCTATTTACGATATAATCACATCATTTACATACATCACAAAATAGTTGAACATGACCTCAGAAATAGTTTCCACATTTCCAAATAATAATTTATTACCCCATTTAAATGGGATTACAAGTTTGTGCAGTATAAAGGTTTAGTGCTTGGTGAATTGTCTACACAACATGTAGTTTACTTCTCAGTTGCTTCTATGCCTAAAGCCCTATACTTTCAATATTAATGAGCAGATAACATGTTATAGTTTACCTCAGAGGTTGATGGTAAGCAGACAGGCATATATTCTTTAACATCATCAAGGTCGTATGATCCCAAAACTCGCTCTCCAGGTACCTTCAATTTTGGCTATCACTTAAGATAAAGTAAATTGAAGTTTCCATTGTGCAAAAGGATTAAAGTTTTACCTCCACAATTAGTCGACGAGGGTAGCAGGGTTCATCCCATGTGTACAGGTAAGAAGTATAGGAGTGAATGACTGTGTCAAACATTTCACACCTCTGCTGGTATATTCGCAATCTCTATAAAGTACCAAAATAACAAATAGATTTCAATTGACAACAGATTAAGAATTTTGTTCGGTGCATGTCTTTAGGAAGTACCCATATACAACCAATACATTCATACAGTTTTTTCCATTAATGCAATAGAAAGCGGCATTGACTTTTGAATTTGAATGTAAATTTAAAGAAAAAAAAATTGCATAGATTCTTAACAGAACCAAATTAGATGAAGCTGTATAGAGAGACCAATGGTAAACAATATTCCTAAAGCGATGATTGTTAACAGAACCAAATGGCTCGTATGATATATGTACCTCACCTCACTGGTAGTATAACACTCTGTCGTTGTGTTAAGACAGATGCGTTCAGATGAAAATCTAGAGAAGTCTCAACAAACACATCAACATGCATATAAAAAAGAGGAAACACTCTCATTAGAGATGGGAAAAATGCCCATGCACGCAGGTATCCAAGATAAAATCCATGGCGAATCTGCGTGTACCAGGTACTTTAATACCGGTTTATAAACGGATCGGGTGCACGTATCATACTACCTGTATCCATGAGTATCGTTACCCGCAAAAAGAAAAATTTAATTTATATTTTATTAATTAAAATTTAATTTATATTTTATTAATTAAAATTTAATTTATATATAATTTTATATTTTTTTGTAATTTATTTAGATTTTATTTTAAAAATTTATAAAATATCTTTTTTTAAATATCCACAAATACCTGCAAGTTTTCTAAAACTCACAAGTATTTTTCATACGAGATCCGACGGGTAATGGGTGGACATTTTTGTTGGAGGTCGAGCAGCGGATAGACATTATCCATACCCGACCCGTTGTCGTCCCTAACCTTGATCTTATTATAAAAACAGTAATCCTTTAGTAATCATATAAAATAGTTCAACTATTTTGGAGTCACAACTAGAGCAGTAATGCAACTTAAAAACTAGTGACAGACCTCTTTAGAGAAATTATCAATTCTGTATGGCATATACCCAGTGTCATCATCTGACAAAAGAATCAAGTTGGTCCCAGAGTTTCCCTTGATGTTTCCAACTATTTTTTCATCTCCCATGGATATGTCAGCATTCTGCACTTCAACCCGTATCATGTTTGATGTTCCAGAAACAAAGTTCCTCATTTTCAGTTGTGTATCACCCAGATGATCTGGTAAAAAGCTTCCAGACCACTGCCATCCAGATTCATTATAACAAATTGAAACAAGCAGCTCCCTGTGTCATATGTTAGAATACAAATAGTTTGAACAGATTGAAGAACGAGATAAAGAAAAGACAAAATACAAAGTGCAAACAGTGTGCCTGTTTTAAAATGGTTTATGCCTAACTAAACCTACAAAACTGACTTATTAAATTTGCCTCACTTATATACTGTATTTTGGCACTCTTGGACTTGATGAATGATCCTTTTAATGAATCTATGATAGGCTATGATATCACTTTATGAAATGGTTTAAGCCTAACTTAATCCTACAAAATCAGTTTATAAGATGACAATTGCTCTCACTTATATAACATATTATGAAATTATCTTTAGTCAGTGTGAGACTTCATTTTTTCTCAAAACCATCTCTTACATCCAGCCCTATTTGGTTGCTATGTGTTTAACAGACTGAAAGCAACCTTCTTTGCTACTGGAAACAAACAACTACACTTTGTCCAGAATAAAGGAACAATACAAACTATCCAAGATACATACCTGGTTGTATCTGTCCAGTGAAGATGATCATGTTTTCCTATTCCTAAATAAAACGTAACATCAGTGCCTTTCTGCTTGTAAGATATTTCCTTGCTACATGCGTTGCTGATTACATATCTGCACATTTAGATAACAACGATTACATGAAAAGACACTAACATAAACAAATATGAATATTGTCCAGAAATCTGTCGTCCTAAAGGTATTCACAAGGCAACAGAATGGTTTTCAACTACAACACACATCCCAGAATGAACATCATTTTTGAACTAAAGGGGAAATAATGCCGGTCAATACAAATTTTCTATACTACTCCCAAATTATCAAGAGTAAGATCAGACTCCCGAGCACTTCACCAGAGAGGCTTTACTGGCATTTCTAGGAACAAACAACATTAAAAGCTTACACCTTCAATGGTAGGTTGACCAACGGATTTCATCAATAACAATATCTATGAAGACCAATATGTACCTAGGCTGGAAAGTGATTGCATTTGTCCTCCCAGCATATTGTTCAGCAACTGAGTTAGATGACATAGCTAGAATGAATGCAGAATTTGAAGTCAACTGAGGAATAAGGATAGTGCTTGAACCACTTGGTGGCAGCAGAGAAAATGGATTTGACCACAAGGAATATGGCATCCGTTGTCTAACATCCTCAGGAAAACATCTACTGACTTTAACAAAAGCATCATTTACAGAGGAATCAGGGCTTGGAGAATAAATGCAGGGCTGAACCTTTTCATGCTCATGATTACCAGAACCTGAATCCTTCCAAGTGGACTGGATCCTTGAGCTCAGGGTACTCTTCAATCTTCCCGAAGAAGGATTTCCCAATATAGAATGAACTTTACTTTGATGCCTTCCAAAATTCTCATGGTAATTGCCGATAGAATTTGCACTACCATCCTCTCTGCAAGAAACGGTATGATTCTTCATATAACTCCTTGGATTATGTGGTACTTCCACAGGTAATTCACGGTTGGATGTAAGCAAGGAAAGACCATCCTTTTTATAAGATAACATTACATTTTCACCCATGTCAAAATAAGAAGGTATGACAAATCCCCTTTCATTCGTTTCACCAGTGGGTTCCATCACACACAGGGGAAAACCCATACAGTTATATAAAATAAAGGGAACAGAAAAGATGAGTTCCCTACTACCAGAATATGCATCCATTACTTTCTCTACAGTAATATATACTGGACCTACAAGAGCAAGACAAAACATTTAGAGGTGAACGAACAACACTAACACAAGACAAAAATTAACATATAAATCAATTACCACTAGAATTATTTGGTTCAAATTTAAGGGTTTCAGAAGATGAAAACTTTGTTTCACTGAACTTTGCCACTGTGCAGAAAGTTTCTAAACGAGGAAATTTAAAATTAGAACATTTAAACCCATCAATGCAGATCTCCAGTCCTAGGTCATGTGAGGGATCAATATGGTATACAGAAGTTCCCACCTAAAACAAGAAAATATGTGAAGTCTTTAGACTGTTGCACCACTTAAATGAAGATGCTATACAAAGACAAAAACAAATTAAATGAACAAATAAAATAAAAACAACAATCACAAACCTCTGAAACTCTCACAGTATAGTCTACGCCACCACTCTCACTGATCAACAAAATTTCCTTAGGAAGGTAATTGTTAATTATTAGTGGAGCACTTAAGATCAGGTGATGAATGTAGTGCTTCTTTACATCATCCGCAGGGACCTTATTTTTCAGCAATCCAGATGAAGTCAAGCTCATATTCTTAAAAGATAGACAGCACCGAAATGGTAGACTACTTGGATGAGATGGATAGCACATGAAAGATTTAAAATTTCCAACTTTGCTGTTAACTGAAAGAAGATTGGAGAGATTATGAGCTTCACTCCACAAGTAAGATTTCCCCATTGGCCGCCACCTTACACAGCCAGCTTCAGCCAAATGAAGAGGAAGAGGAAACTGTTGCCCAGGTTGTATTGGACCTAATAGCTGAATTAATGAAATGATACATCACAAAAAAATATCATATAAAAATAACAATACATTAACAGCAGAAGTTGTTAAATAGTTGGAGAAAATTGTGTACCGTAGGTGATACACCAAAGGGAATATCAAACCGCAGCTCAAGAGGTGTTGAGGTTGCATTTAGAAGAACAACCTGTATAACAAAAATCTAATTAATAAGGATGGTAAAATGGACGAGTCCTTGTAAACAGAAAATCTAGATGTCCTTGTCAACAGAAAATCTAGACTCTAGAGAAAACTTTAACCAATTAGTACATACAGTGGAGTATATTCGTATTAATTTGCTATGGCGCACCACTGAAACATCAAATACAACCGGAACAACCAACGTAGGGGCTGTATTCAGACTACCATCCTCAGCAGCTTCATTATAAGACTTGGAGAAATTAACCTCAAAGCATGTTAGTCCCACTAAATCCATTGAAATTGGATCAGATGACCTTGAAGTTCCTTCGAGCTCTACAATAAGATAATGATGAGTAAATCCATTTGTCCTTTGCTCACTTAAACTATCAGAAGAATGAGAAGGCCTGAAACGAGAAAGTTTCTTTTCTGTATTTTCATCCATGTATATCGGAATTGAAGAACCTGGTTGCACATATTTCGCATGATTCTCATTAGAACCATGAAACTCATCAGGATTGACAAGCCCACGATATACACGGTAAGAAAGAGGCACAGAAGTCAGGTTTTGCAAAACATAAGGAGCGCCACATGTTCTAGCAGACATATATTCTGCACATGATGAATGCAAAAGTTTGTTGCCTTTGTGATCATCCAATCTCATTAGACCTGGACCATCGAAGAAAATCTCTGTAGCACGTGAAAGACACTGCAAAATGAAATACTCAAGGTTAACAATCACTATTATTGACAAATACTATACATTAAAAACAATCAGACAAAACAGTAATTCAAGATTACCAAGATTGCTATCCTAATTCTTTAGGCAAGACCAAAATATCCATGCAAGCCAAAAGTTTAAATGAAAGATGAAAAACAAAATTCCCCATCTCAACATACAATATCATGTCAGTACTTACAAAAGTAGAATGTAAGGACCATCCTTTCAAGTCAAATTTGTTCACCATTCACTGGAAACAAATTAGCTGGAGAAAACAAGAACAGAAAACACAAGCCAACAGAACTGGAATCTTCACTATAAATTTAATGTCACGGAAATATATTAAAATTTGAGGACAAAATTACATATTATAACTCTAGGGAGAATGTATGGACTGATACTTCAAATTAATTTTCCAGTCACAAAAATAATAATTACATTGTAAACCTATCAAAATCTATGAAGCACTGATATTGACATGGACACTGGACAAGACACAAACACTTCAACACGTCTAGTCTCCAAAATGTAAGACACAGGGACACAGGTCTATATATTAGATCATTATGTATTTACATACTCAAATCATCTATAAACAAGATTAGTCAAATAAAATAATCTAAACACATTGTCACCTAATACAAAAATGAATCTAATCTATCTATCTAATATCCAAAATAGGAAAAGTAAATGAGAATATAAGATTTCTTCCTTATTTCTATAATCATAATAGAAACTTATATAATAAGTTTAAATGTTTATGGATTTTTTAGAAAATAATTGTATTTGTGATTAATAACATTATGTTGGAGTTAGGTAAAAATCATGTCAGAAACAAAAAAAAAATGTCTTGCAAATTGGGCACGCCATTGATACATGTTGTACGAGTGTCATAAGCGTATCAGTATCCGATAAGTCGAACACCAGGACACGCTATTTATGAGGCATGTCCAAGGTTCACTTTTATTCAAAATGATCAGTCACCAAAAGCAAAGAACCTGATCTAGTTATTTCCAAACTAGCCCATAAACTGAACGGAAAGAAATGATCTACAAGGATGTAAAATAACAGGTTTCTAGAAAAACTCATAAAAACGAACAACAAAATTTTATATACCTCAACTAAGGATTCTGTGATATTAATGTTCAGCTGAGTTGTAGATTTGAGAACGATATTTGTCGAAACAGACCTGTTCGGCAGAACAGTCATTTCTTGTTCCCTGACTAATGTCAGCAGAAACTGCCAAGGCTCGATAAAAGGTTCCCATGACACCTTAAGATTAGCAGAGCACAACAACAACCAAATTGTTAATGCAAAATAATTAAAACAATAACAATGGTATCTATCGAGACAGAACTTTTATTAAATACACCTTTTCTATGTTATTGTAGTTTACTTGAAGGTCACCATTGAAAGAACATTCCATCTGCTTTCCACTTGCAACTATATGAAACCAGATGTTTCTGACAAGAACTTCAAGTTCAGGCCCATTATGGCTCCACTACAAGGAACACAAAACACTTAAATAAGAGTGTTTTGGACCCAAAATCAACTGTATTTGGATCCATGGTTCAATTTCGATAAGTATCAGTCAGCAACAGTTTAAAAACTAAGAGTTTGATTAGTATACGAACTAAAGTTTTAGTCTGATAAACCAATATGAGAATCAAACGATTAGTAATTAATGAATCAAATGTCAGTAAAATGAAATGCATTGTACAGGCTGATATTAACATACCCTTCCATCTGTTATGAGAATAGAAACCTTCCTCATGCGGAATTCGAAAGTAATGCTGCTGATAGTTGAATTTTGAGAAGATCCTGATTCCAGAACATCAAATTTTACAGCACCCCATGAATGAATTGCAGGATGTGAAATCCATATATTGGCATTATCACATATGATCTCCACATTGAGTTTGATGGCGTTAGGATGATTCTTACAAAATACAGCAACCACATCAACCTGAATTACATCAAGAAGCGGCCAAGATGTATGCTTTCCATTCTCAACTATAATTATTAAACTACTTATTTTGTCCATTTTGGACTTCAGTTGGATACCTACGCTTCTTACGGTTATTTCAAAACCATTCATGTTGAAAGAAACAGTAAGAAGTTTTGCATCCTTTGCTTCAAATATATCAAAAGAGACACTCGAAGGTTTCACATTGAGACCTTCAGCATGCTGTAATTCCACACAAGCTTCTTCGCCAACCCAAACAGGGATGTGAAATGCAATACACACATTTTCTGACTTAATTATTAAGACATCATTCTTGACCTCTTCCGAGGTAAAAGGTATTGAGGTGCTTTCAGAAGCATTCACGGACAAACTATTTGCTTGGCCTGGACCTTTTTCCAAATTTGCATGAAACTTATTAAGGAATTTAGCAACCTCGGTCCACTCAGACAAATGAAGCCAAATATCAACAGAAGAAAGACAAAGGCCAATTTCACTTTTCCCATCAATAGATTGAGAAAAAGAGATACCAAGAACTGACAGGGAAAAGGAGGTTGGGTTGCATTTTGCTAAAACAGAATCATGTGCAGAGTAAAACACAAAGGTAGTGAAAATCAAATCTAAAAATGCTAAGGAATCATTCAATATGCATGCAGAACAAATGAACCCCAAATCACCCTTGGCTATTAAGTCCATAAAATCTTCTTTTCTGTGATAGAAGCTTATAAATAAAGATTGTGTGCAACATTTAACTTCTGTTGATATGGTCGAGGCCATCGGGATTGGAGAAATAGTTTGTGTTGCCTCCATGCTTCTCTTTGAATTAAGGAACTGAAGAACATCTGACTTAAAATATTTGGATTGATCATCAACTGAGGAAAACTCCTCAACAACATCACATATGGCCGTACATCCATCAAAAAAGTGGCAATCTGTTATTGAAGAAAACTTCTCATGATCTAAAAATATAGTGAAGCACATAAATAAAAAAGGAAGGTGGGTGGGTGGGGGGATGACCAAATTAAGTAGAAGAAAATACCTTCTGCAACAATATGACAACTGCCGATGCTTGTCATGAAACATATTGATGAAGTGCTTTTGCAATCAGAGTTGTTTTCATATGGAATTCTAACCCAAACATCTGCATTTATGGGTGCAATTAAAGGACTAGTTAAAAATTCTGTAATTCGTTCAGTTTTGGCTAAGCCAAGCAAATCATTCTTGCAAAGAAGGAATGACACGAACAAGTCTCGCCCAAACACATTTAAGCAATCATTTCTTTTGGCAAGCTTATGAATAGGAACTGAACATTCAGGAGGGATGTTTCTTAATACATCATCAGCACCAGAATTCTCAATGAAACTACAATAAAGTTGTGGCATTTCAATCTTTATAAATTGATGGTCATTGCTTTCCACTGGAAGAATTATATTAGAGTCCAAGATTTCAAGTTTATACGTAATTTTCTTTTCATTTTCAACAGCTATATCCCTGTGCTCTCCAGAGGAATAGTGATTACAAGCACCATCCCAATCAGATAATGAGAAGTAACCCATCATAATGGAGAGATATTCAGAAGGTAACATGCAGTAGACATGCTGAATGCCAATGCTTATTTCCAAATCAGCAGTTGAAGACATATTCTGTCCTTTCCTGACCCGTATATTTAAAATAGGAGACAAATTTGGTGAAGAGGGACCCCAAAGATAATCTTGAAAATTTCGTGGGCCCCAAGATGATGTAAGAATTAATCCTTCAGAAGAAGAAGATATATCCATACTGTCTTCACAAAATAATAGAGAAGACTTAGATGTAGGCACCATGATTGTCCCAATAATACATGATGAGTCATGAAAATGTGCTCTTATTCCACATAGGTGTAATTCAGTATGGAAAATATCAAAGTTGCTCACAATCCCAGATTTGGATTTTGAGGGAGAAACTTGAAAAAATTCGGACCCTATCCTCATGTTTATGTTGGAGTTTTTTATTTTCCTGTCCCTCTCGATAAAATAATTTCTCCAGTCACCAATGGCATGTATAAGTGTGCTCTCTAGATTACCAAGAGAACCAGAATTGTGAATTGTTACAAAAGGAAAGGAATCCATAGGAATGCAAGCAGAATCAGTGGAACCAAAATCAAAATAATTTGAGAAGCCAAACTTATGTAACCCAACACCTGAGAAAATTTTTGAAAAGTCAACAGTATTACTGGCAGAGGATTTCTCAGAACTGCTGGTATAAGCAGACAACCTATCAAAGAATCCAATGAGCAGTCCAGTAATATGAGGATAGCAGTGGATATCAGTATTACTTATGTACATAAAAGTCCTATGACAAACCACATCAGTTCTGGAAGATTCATAATGCATGATAAAACATGAATCAGCAACCAAAGCCATATCAGAATGTTGATTGAATTCAATATTTGATCCAGGAACACAGTCTTCTCCAATTGTAGAACCAGGAGATGATATATTCCCAGATAAAAGCACAAGGCTTTCCTCTTTCATTTTGTTAGCATGGATAACTAAAGATTTCGTACTGACGAAAATCTCTTCAAATTCTGTAGAAACATACCTGCAAGCAGTAAAGCAAACTGTGAAGATCAGTATTTTGAAAACATCTATAATTTGCATCGTTGGGGCTGTAATGGTTAAGAGAAGTTTCCAACACACTCAAATATCATAAATATACTCAAAAGTCATATTTTGAAAACATATATAAAGCAAACTGTGAAGATGACTATTTTGAAAACATCTATAATTTGCATTGTTGGGGCTGTAATGGTTAAGTGAAATTTTCATATGCCCTTAAATATCATAAATATATATAAAGCAATCTAAATCCAGAACACAGAACAAAGCCATGATATCCATACAATCTTACAACAGATTTCATCCACCGGGCATTGCAACCCTCATTTGGAATCCTTTGCATGCTCTCTTCATTCCGTTTTGGCACAAAAAAATGTATTAAAATTTAAATTGATGCACAAACAATAAGGACAAATATTCTGATGAACATTCTTATTACTAGTTCATTTAAAATGTTTGAAGCCATAACTAGCCAATATTTTTTCTTATAGAGTATATTATATTCCCTCTCTTCAGAGATACTTAAATTACACTGTTCTCTTAGTGATGCCTAGCATGTGATCTTTAATTAAAAAATTACACTGCTCTCCCTCCAAAACACAACTTTCAAGCAATATCATTTCTGTTCACTACAACTCTCAGCATCCATCATTCCATTTGAACTTTTACTATCAACAACGGGATTTTAGAGGAGAATTATTGTGTCAAGTTACAAGGCCATGGGCTATTTATAAGCCATAAAGTCACCAATAGGGTGTTGACATAAAAAAATCACAAAAAATAGAAGAAAAAATTAATCCTTGAAGAGCCCGTTCATTACTCATCCCCACAATTATGGGGTTCATTTACATTAAAATGAACTAAAGTGCAAGACAATTCATCTCTCAAGGGAGCGGAGAGCAGAGTATAACTTTCAAAACATTTATGAGTTCAATTTACTATAACCAATTCTCAAAGGGGAAATTTTTGGGTTATTTTTGTTAATGAGTTCGTTGGAAATCTTGTATCAACTAGAGATTAGGCTATTTACGGTATATAAGTGACAGTAAACCTCACCTTACAAGTTAGTTCTATGGAGTTTGGTCAGGCATAAACAATCTTAAGAATAGGGTTACACTAAGCTGTACATTACAATGCATGTACCTGACCAATCTATCAATGCAGCAATTTTTATAAAACCTAACCAGGTTTACTTGAAAACCTTTTAAATAAGCCTACAAACCTAGTTCTAAATAGACAAATGAATCTAAAATTATGCACATGTCATTAAGCATGAATTCTTTAAACACAAACAGATATATTATTTCTGTTTATTTAAATATACCAGCCTATAAGTCCTAGTATGTTTAACTAAATAGGGATTTAAGAATAACCTTGGCCCAAATATAGCAAACAAGGTCTTAAATCATTTAATCTTATGAGTATGCTTGAAAAAAAAAATATATATATATACACATATATATATATATATATTACTACTAATGAAAATCAATTGATTCAACTATTTTAATTGGTTTTGATGAATTAAGTATTTTTATCCAACATATAGGAACAGAAGCTATTACTAATAAAAGACACACCTATTGGTTGAAAAATATATATAATACTACTAATGAAAATCAACTGATTCAACTATTTTAATTGGTTTTAATGAATTAAGTATTTTTTTTCCAACATATAGGAACAGAGAAAAAGTATAGAAATGTGATAAGAACTCTTGAATATTGATACCCTTCTAAACTATTCCTGGATTTTAGTGCAATGAAAATCCAGTTTAAAATTACATTCAATTTGCGTTTAGAAAAAGAAGGATTTACCTCTGCAAAAGTTATGTTGAAGCAAGTTATTTCTTTCATAATGGCACCAAAATGAATCATAACATTTATTATCAAGTTACAACTCCTAGGATCTTTTCAAACTTATTCCTCAACCACATAATGGAGAGATACCTATAAAATCTAGTTCCAAAACTCAACTAAATAACATTCACAAGTGTCAAGAAAGTTCTAGGCAGTCTCCATGAAAGACAGCCGAATGCATATGTTGAACGTACCGTAAGACCATCTTTTGTAAGGAAACCATGAGCTCAGAGTGGCTATCTCCATATTCAAAGTCAACTTCCAGATCAACCAGATCAACTTTTGAAACAATAGATATGCCAAAAGTAGAATATGCTGGCACAACTGAAACAGTATTGGGAGGATGCGAGGAGTTTAAGACTCCAAATTCACCCATTAAATGCAATGTGCCAATATGGTTCATCAATTCCATTAAAGAACCATATATTGAGGGAGAGAAGTGTGCTTTAAGAGATTCAATAGATACATAAACCTGAAATTAAGAATTACAAGGAATCAAGAGATTAGGAGAGGGGAAGACAAAGAAAGAACAAAAAATTACTGCATGGGAGACATGTTTGTATTAAGTGCAAGTTCAAGTTGTTTTACTTCATAACTGAAAAAGTAATCACCTCTAATTGCTTCAAAATGGTCTCGTGTGGGATCATGCAAAATGCCAGGAAGATCGAAACACTAAATTTGTCAAGAATAGAAATTCCTTTTGACCCATCAGAATTTATCATGGTGATCTGAAGTATTTAGAACCAATTCAATAGTTACCACACTAAAAAATAATGAATAACAACAAATATAAATGCACAAGAACTACCTGTGAACTGAGAGCCTTACCATAAAATTATCCAATGTAACATCCAAAAACTGATATAGATCTTGAAGTTGGATGCCCATACAAATCCCAGATGTAGACAATGAATTTAAAAAGTTTTTCACAGAATATGGTTGCTCCTCAACTTTTGAAGAAAAAGACTCAACACCATTTGTGGACTTAAAACATATAGATTTTGACTTCATTACCTGTGCTAAAACATCAACAATAAGCAAAAAAAAAGAAAAAAATAAATATGAAACAAAGTGTAATTCAAAAATTTACTAAGGATAAAACTGTCAGAATACCTTGATTTATGTTGTAGTAAATATTTCTTTGTACAGTTTTAATTGCATAAATAGGAGATTTAATTACAGTTTTCTGATACTCGGAAATCTGAAGCAACCATAGATTGGCTGACAGAAAATTATAAAGCTGGAGACGTTAACAAAACCTGCAGACTCAGGTAATTACTCCTTAGAATTTGCAGGTAATATTTATTATCCTGTGCAATAAATGCCTTAAATTCTTCTAAAGAAGGTGTATGGGTAGTTGATTTTGGAGCCACAGACCACATAACTCAATCATCTAGTGAGTTTATATCTTAATAGACCCTGTCCTAGTAACCAAAAAATTGCACTTGCAGACAGGACTTTCATTACAGTTGTTGAAAAATGAGATATTATGATAAACCAGAATCTAATTTTATTTCATTGTGATACTTGTGAATTAGCAGAGCACAAGCGTGTTGATTTTCCCCTTAGTAAGAATAGAACAACTATTCCTTTTGTATTAATATACACAGTCATGTTTGGGAACCCACCAATATTCCTACTCCATCTAGGGCTTGTTGGTTTGTTATTGATGATTGCATTCAAGTTTCATGGCTATTTCTCGTGAAACAAAAAAGTGTAATGAGCCAAGTTTTTACTCACAGTGCGAGAAAAGACTGCATACATTTTTATTTCACAGTTAAACTAATTAGTCCACTGATCTCGTCAAGCAATATTGGACACAAAACATATTTAGTTTGGTAATATAGAGAAGTTACCAAGTTGCTATACTCTGATGCTGTGTTTCTCCAAGGAAAATTGACAGAAACATCAACAATAGTAACATCCCACACAAGTTTTTTATGGTTTACAGAAATATATCTGCAGATTGAAAGAAACCCAAAAGTTGCCATCATTGTTTGACAGATGATTCCACATAAAAAAAGGATTCTGAAAAATGTGACACCACAGCTTACTCTGCTTTGGATAAGAGTCGAGTATTGTCATTTTCAATTCCATTCAGTGACAGCAACACCTGCAGTTTGACAGAAACAAGAGATCTATGACAACATACAAACAAAAATATATCGTCCTCAACTGGAACTACAATGTGTAGACTGGGAGTCAAAAGAGAAAAAAATCTCTATTAGATCCCCTGAAATATTTCAGTTAATCAGTTTGATTGTGTGATTGATTTGTTTCCCTATAGTCAGTAATAATACATTTTTTAGTATGAATACTCTATTACTGTTTTTATTTAGCTAATTTTTAGATAATTCATTATTGTAATATTTTCTTCTCTCTTTAGAATTTGGTTTCCTACTTTCACCTAATCTAATTATCCTCTACAGAAAGGAAAAAACCCCATGCAGATTAATCATCAAAAATTGTTAAGTGAATTTTAAGCTTAACTGGACCCCACAAAACTAGTTTGTAAGGTGAAGTTTGCACACACTAATGTAAATTGGCCATATCTCTAATCGATATAGGACTTCCAAAACACCTCCTCACGCCGAGCCATATATATCTTAAGCATGGACACAATATTGATCGGTGGTCTGATAGCAAGTGAAACAATAGATCCAACAAACAACAAACTTCATTAATCAGCCGCCATCACCGTCAGAGCATCCGTTTTCACCGCGACATGGCTGCTTTTCAACAATAATTTCTTTATCAACTAGATGTTAAAAACGCGTTCCTCAATGGAGATTTGCAAGAAGAGATTTATATGGAATAGCCTCCTGAATTTATTACTCAGGGGAAGTTTATTGGGTTGGTATGTTGTCTTCACAAATCCTTATATGGCCTAAAACAGTCTCCTAGGGCCTGGTTTTGGAAAATTTAGCAACCTTGTTCAAAAATTTCAAACAACTCAATTTGAGGCAGGTCATTCTGTCTTTTATCGTCACTCAAGTGTTGGATGTGTCTACTTGATAGTATATGTTGAAACATAGTTCTTACAAGCAATGACAACCATGGCATCTCCAAATGAAACAACATCTTTTTAATCATTCTCAGACCAATGATATTGGAAAACTCATATATATCTTGGTATTGTTATTTCTCAAAGGAAGTATGCATTTTATATTTTGGAGGAACCTGGATTGATGAATTCAAAATTTGATACACTCTTAGATCCTAATACTAAACTTCTACCAAATCAGGGGGAGCCAATGTCAGATCCCGAACAGGATAAAAGATTAGTTGGGAAATTGAATTATACATGTGCCTTGTAAATGAACTTCCCTTGGACAATACATAAATTGGCCAACCAAAATTACAATGAATGCAATATCCAGCCTTGTGAATTTGAAGATGGGTTCCCTAAATGCTTGGGTACTTATCAATTGACATTGAAACTAGTTCATAGTACCTTGGTTCGGAGTACCTACAGAGGGTTCGGAGTAGAGCAAGGTTGAATAAAGTGTCATCATATGTGAAGTCTCGTTGAACAAAAGTCACTAAGAGATCAGCTCTAAGGAGCAATGCTAACATAGGAACTTGGATATTATGGGGTTGCTAAGTCCCCCATTAAGTACCATGGAATGTTTGGTTCTCCCTCCTTAATAGCTAGCTTTTGAGAGTGGGTTCCCCATGTGTTTGGGTGCCTATCAATCATTATTACGTCTAGAAAAGTCCTTTCTGAGAGAGCCATCACCAACCCTTTTACTTTAAATGATCAACTAGTAAATGTTGTCTCAGCCCCTCAAGGAACCTGAATTCAGTATAATTGTCCAAAGCCCTACACATTTTTCTTATATGCTCCATGCCTCCAGCTTGAGAATGGTGTTGGATGTAAAAGGTTGTTGGACAAATTTATCCATAAACACTTCTAGGAGTGAAAAGTAATAAAAAAAAATCTCCACAAGCTAAATTTAGCTTATGCACAAATTGAAAATAATTTGAAACATTATATGAGAACTTCTACAATCTAGCTTATACATAAGCTAATTTTAGCAGATGGAGAAGTTCACTCTCATTTTTCCTTTTTAAATATGCTAATGAAGAAACTTACCCAAACCCTTATGAAGCAGCCCCATAATTAATTTTCTAGTCGATTGACCCCAATAGTCTTATCTTGTAAAAGCATGTTAGCAAGCTGTAAACATTTCTTAGTGTAAAATATCCAGATTGCTTAGTGTTCTTTGTTCAAGCAAATCAGACAGTTTCTACTTTAAAATTCTAAAAACCTTTCTCATTAACAACTAAACACGCAGAAGTCAGTTGCCACTTAATTGATGAAAATAGTCAGCAAGGACTAGTACACAATGCACGGTAGCAAAGAATGATCTCACTTCAAAAAGACACTTAGTGAGGGTAGGGTTTAATAGCATGCTAACATATACAAAATTAATAATGAGGACAACAATAATGAAAGCAGGATATTGGTAAAATAGTTAATACCCTTTCATTATGAAATTTGAATGACGTAAAGACGTCATAAAACTCCAACAAATTTGATAAAATGTTTGCATCAACTGTCACTTCAAGTTGTTTGAGTATTCCCTGTTAAAACGAATTGGAAAGGAAAATATGATATAACAAGACATTTCAGTTTTGAATATGCTTACCTACACGAGCATACCAACAGTGTTGCATACCTTCACTAACATGTCCATATCTGTATGGGATGAAAATTTTACTCGAATGCTGCAACAACTATCCAAATTGTCCAGTAAATGGTTTTCAACAACAGGCTGCAAGTCAAAGTATATAACAATAAGAAATATAAATTGAAATGGTATACGTAGAATAACTATCAGGCTAAAGTTCCAATAATTCTGTTGTATCTTTTCTACATTGTGGTGGATGAAATGAAATAATGTTAGAAATCCAGTGAAGTAAAATTTGGAACAAAACTTCGTGGATTAAAGGGAAAAGTGTCAGGGCAAGGTTTATATCAAACTGGAGAAAAAATTATCCAATGCCCATAAAAGTAACACTTCTCTCTGGCAATGAATGTTGAGCAGTAAAAAAGCCAACAGCCAAAAATATCTGGTAAAGAAATAGGAAGCTTATGAGGTTGGGTGGGTATAGAAAAAAAATGAGAAATATTAAGAACCAATGTATCCAGAAGGAAGTTGGAATAGCACCTATTAAGGAAAGATGGCAAACAAAATTCCCCAATTGATTTACATGTTTATTCAATGCAGAAGAAATTATAAGAATGATACCCCTCCAATATGCACAACGACTTTCTTGTTGCTTAGATCAACCATTTTCCCAGAATTGAATTTGGATATAACAATTCCACGATCTTTGTAGATCTTAGACTTGACAGTTCCACCTTCAACAATTATTTCTGCAATTCCTTTACCATGCCGCCTTAGAAAATGAAAGAAAGATTGGGAAAATAAACATAATTAGTTGACTACTTAAGAGTACGAGTACATGGCTACATGTTCAATTTCATATCACACATAATCAAATCAAAGAGACGGAGTTTAGTATATGAAAAACTGAGTAGCATTCTAAAGTTGAGATTATATTCTAATTTTTTAGTAAAAAATCACAGCTGAATTGATAACAGTCAAGGAGAAAGTGAGGGAAAGTGGGTTTGGAGAGTTAAAAACACAAAATAAAACACAGATTTCACTGTTTTAAAATTAGAATATAATGAATTCCTAATAGGTTCCTCTAAATGTAGTAAATGATCTCACTCATACTCCGGACTGTGTTTCAACTACAAGGCTAACAGCTGGAAAAGAAACATTACACTAAACAACATAAACAATATGACGCTTGCTACAGAACTGAATAAAGCATTAATTACTCTAACATGAATCACGTGAAAAATAGAAATTATTCCCAAGGATTTAGATGAAAAAAGTATCTCAAAATGCTTGAGAACAAAGGGATAGAGCGCCATACTTGCTACACAACGTAGCAGAAATCTGATCAATCTCAAACGTCATCGAAAAAATGTATAATTCATGCTTTTCAGCAGAATCAAAACTGGACGATACTACAGGATGAAATTCAGTTGCTTCAGACATATCCTGCAAAAATACAGAAAACAACTGATAACGATCATACTAAAATATAAAATATGGGTTTTCTTGGTTTACATTTTGGTGATGTCAAACAGAAAATTACACAATGTAGTATGTGATTCTGATGTCTACAATTCATTTGGATATAGATATGTTCTGAACTAACAGAATAGCAAAGAAAAACAATTCTCTCGCCAACAAATATAGCCATCTTCTCATTGTTAAGAATTATGATTGATCATTTGAGTTATTAATTTTAATCAGTTAGTTGTCACAGCATTAATAGCATAAGGGGGATGACCAAGCACTTCAATACTCTACCCAATAGTACTAAGTCCGTATCATATTTCTGAAGCATTTATTTCTACCAGTTTTCTGCTAAACAACAGTACACAGCAAGCGCATTGATGCATGCAAGTACCTTAACATCATATGACACAACTCCAGAAAATTGACTAGAATCATCAGTTCCTCCAGCACCAAGCATACCACGAGAAAGCCAATTTAACCATCCCCGAGATTTAACTGTATGTTCATCATTGCAAGACTTCTCTACAGGAATATCAGTGTTAATCTTGCCACTGTTAGGAGTAGAACATCTTGAAAGAAATTCCTGTAAACATAAAAAGGAGAAGATTTGAAAACAAATCACACATCACAAAATGTCTTCATTATTTACGAGATAAGAATCTTACAAGATTAATTATAGGCAACCACTTGCAACAAAAGTTATGGTTAGGAATAGCTGACAGCAATAAAAGCTAACATATATAACAATAATTAATTATTCACCCTAGTAATATACACTCTAACAAAACTTCCCCCCTCCCCCATCTCAAACTCAAGGAGAAGATCTTTCAGAATAAAATCGAGTTTGCCTTTAAGAAAAGCAAAAGGAGTTGAAGATAAAGACTTCATCAGCACATCTGCCCATTGTCAAGAACACGAAAATGATAGATGAAGAGCTGTTTGGCCATAATATTTTCCAGCACAAAGAAAATACCAATCTGCATGAGTTCAGTGCGACTATGAAGCACTGGACTGTGAACAATAGACATAGCACTTTGATTATCACAAAGAATGGGATCAGTAAATGAAACTTGAAATTCAGTGAATGAAATATAGAAAGCCACCTTAATTAAGTAGAAGTTTGGGCCAAACTTCTGTACTCAACCTCTGTGCTACAAAAATAAGTGACTCACTGCTTGCGAAACCACCAAGATATTAAATTGGGACCAAGAAAGTTAGTTGCTCCTGAAGTACAATGTCTACTATCAATATCATATGCCCAATCAGCGTCAGAAAAATGCTTTCAGGGTTGGCAAGAGATGCTTTCTGAAAATGTAGTCCAAGGAGCAAAGTACCTTTAAGATACTGTAGAATGTGTATAACCACAACCCAGTGAGAATCCAGTGGCTTGGCCATAAATTGGCAAACTTTGATCACAGCAAAGCTGGATTACAATCTAGTAGTAGTGGCATATTGCAAAATACTAGCCACTGAACCAAAACTTTGATAACTTACATTTGCAAACCATAGGGGAACAAATGGGATGAGCTTTAGTAATACGTGTTTTGTGAAACAAGTCTGAAATATATTTGCTGAGTTATAAGAATAAACTTATCAAGCAAATATTTAATTTCAAGGACAAGAAAATAGTCTAGATGAGCATGAACCATAAGAGAAAAAGTTGCATGAAGTTTTGTTGTGTTTTGTGGAGTTAGTGGACTAGAGCTGCCTGTTATTATATCATCAACATATACCACAAAATATACAACCTGAGATTGTTTTCTATAGCACAAAGCAAAAAGACACATTTACTGCTTACAAAGACATACTAACAAAGTGTAAATTGCAATCTGCCACACCATTGCTATGGTGCTTCTTTTAACCCAAGAGATTTGTCCCCCACTTCAAATCCAAGAGATTGTGCCATTTAAATTATTTCTTCAAGGATATCATTCAAAAAGGCATTGTTGACATCAAGCTGAACCAATTTCCACAGCAAGACAAAGAACAACTCTGATTGTAATATGCTTTACCACCAGAGAGAAGGTCCCATGAAAATCAAAGAGATGTACTTTATGAAACCCCCTAACATCAAGCTAATTTATATTTATCAATAGAGTCATCTGCATTTTCCTCAACTCTATAAGCCCACTTACAGCCAACAATTTGTCTATGAGGAGGTAGAGATACTAAGTCCCATGTATTTTGCTGCACAAGCACGTCCTGCTTAAGTGCGTTGCATTCCAGCTCCATCACAATCAACCAATTATCATCCTCATGTGCTTACTTAAAATTTTTATGTACAAAATGAGAGAAACAATGAGGGATGAATTCCGGCATGTAGAATAACAGATTTAGGTCTAGTTTCCATAAGATGAGTGTTAACTATTGTAGTTGTATTAGGAACAGAAACAGACTAGAAGATGAGTTAGAGGTGATACCAAGGTTATCAGACTCGAGAGTCTACATAGACTCGAGAGTCTACGTAGACTCGAGAGTCTACGTAGACTCGTGAGAGTTTCGTAGACTCGTGAGAGTTTCGTAGACTCGTGAGAGTTTCGTAAACTCGACTCGCAAACCTGACTCGTAGACTTGTAAGAGTCTACTTCATCTGAAAAATTGTATATAGTAACTTAGTTCAACACACATGTCATTGTTATATAAGTTCAAATAACACCAAATACATAAGTTAATACAAATCACAACATAAATAACTTCAACTTTCTAGCTCCAATCCTCTAATTATATAATCTCCAACATCATTATCTCTTTCATCATCATCTTCTCCATTACCATCATGCTCTTCCTCAGATGACAAGTGTACATCATAAACATTGACATCAAATATTTTATTATCAAGATCAAATGCCTCTAAAATAGGATTAACCGAACCATTTCTCGAGTATTGTGAATCAATCTCAATCAATTAAAAATGACATAATTTATTTTTTCAAAAAACCAAAAATACAAAAATTAAATTAAAAATTAAAAGAAAAAAGACAAATATATATATGTATATATATATATGTATGTATATAAGTAACAACTTAAATTAATTTAAAGGAATATATGTATGTAATGTGTGCATAACAGTAACTTAAAATGTAATCTCGAAGCGAAGCACGAAGCACTCAAATAGAAAAAGCTAGAGAAGGTGAGTCTGAGAAAGTGAGAAACTGAACTAGCTCAAAGGGAGAAGTGCGACAGCCACTGCATCTACAACGTCAGAGGAGTGTGACGCGACGACGACACGACGACGACGCGACGGCAATGCGATTGCGATGCACTTTCAAGTTTCAATCTTCTTTTGTTCTGCAATTAGGGTTTATGATTTGAGCTTCGATTTCTCAATTGGTTCACATTTTTTATTTGGGGCTTTTGATTGGGTTTAAAATCTGAATCTGAAGACAAATTTTTAGGTCGTTTCATCCCCTTCTACGAGCTCGGTGACTCGGTCTGAAACTCGTGAGTTTGTACGAGTCAACCGACCCTACTCTGAGTCCACTTCGAGTCTGAAAGAAAACGAGTTTATTAACAAGTTAACTCATAAACGGTGAGTAAACTCGCAGACTCGTACGGGTTTACGAGTCAACCCGCGAGTTCAATAACCTTGAGTGATACATAGCGTATTAAAAGACTCAAATGTAACAGAAGTTATTGGTGAAGAAGCTTGAGAATTTTGAGGTGGTGTAAGAGTGAGACCTGTGCAGAAATACAAATTAAGATCTATGATAGAATTCAGTGCATTAGGAAAAGAATCTATATAAGGAAAGTCGTGTTCCTTAAACAGAACATCTTTGGACATATATATATATATATATATATACTCTGTAACTTGATGAAAGACACTTAACCCTTCTGTAATAGAGAATACCCCAAGAACAAACATTCCTCAGATTTCGAAGTTGAATAAAATATGAAAGTCAAAGAAGGAAAATAACACCAATAAACAAACGCTGTTCTCATTAAATGACTTGGAGCCTACTCACCTCCATCTCAGATTCTGCAGCAGATCGATAATTCAATATATCATCTAAATCTGATTCTTTTTCCATTTGCTCCAAATCTCGAAGAATGTCATCATCAACTAGCTAATAAACATAAATATAGTCATCATTAACAGGACACACTACAAAATTAATATTCTAAACCATGGGTTGAAAATAGAAAATGGAAAATGTAATGAAAACAGTATGTGGCTAAACTACATGGCAGACTGAATTAACAGAGAAAAAACTATAAGGCAAATACCAAACTTATCCTAATTACCAAAATTACATCATTCCATTAGTATTTGCAATTAATCGAAGTCCTTTTTATCAAGGTTGTTTATCTGTAATTAATTAAAGGGCCACCCAATCCCTTCATTAAAACATATCCTAACAAGTCATTTAAATAAACAAGGTTTAATCAGCCATTCGGTCTTTATAGCTGTGCCAATTTTTCATTTTAGAAACTATACCTAAACACTCAGTTGTAGTCCCTACACAAACAATTCTTTTCTGTTTTAGTATAGGAATGTGGAAAATGTATTTTGCTACCTATTAATAAGTTTAGACATGCCAACTGCCAGGTGACAGCGGAGTACAACTGTTTAAGTTATTTGTAAAACAAAGAAACTGGTTGCTGTAAAGATGGAAAGAACCTAGCTAAATAAAATATCTACGCTAATTGAAAGAAAATTAAAAATAAATGTCACGATTTCCAACATGTTGAGATAGAGAGAGCAAAGAAGCCCATCAATGCAAGGAATAAAAAATACGAAGTCTTTGATACAGGGCATGAATTGGTTGCACGTGCCAAAAAAAATGAGTTCTTGCAGACCATGGGGATAAGAGAGTAGAATTAGGATTTGAGAGTAACTCAGCTCAGCAAAAATGGCTTGTTTGTAAAGAGTTGTTCCTCACATATATATTCTTTTCAGATTCTATCTCTAGACAAATGACATGCTTTTTCCCCAATACACCCGCAATGTCCAAGCCTATTTGGCTTTTGCCAGAGTAATAGGTAGGTGGCCCTTTTAATGGATCTAGGATGGGCTTTAGTACCACCTTCAAATCCATAGAACCAACTTATGAGGTGAGGACTTCCTTCCATATTTAAGCACTTTTCGGTCTGTCTCTAAAGATTTCAAATGTGAGCCAGTCTACACAAGGTTCATTAGCCAGACGTGTTGTCAGCCAGAAATTTTGACAAATGACAGTTCATTGTGGCAAAAAACAATCACAGATGAAGACCAGAAAGTGTCTCAAGCTGCTGAAATGACTGCATAGCATCGTGAACTGCATACCACTAAAAAAGTTACTTTGCATCAAGCTCTAATACCATCTAAAAGGAAACCGTAACACAAGATAAGAAAAAAAGTGCTTTTCCATATCCATGTGTCATGATGCTGAATTATTCAGATAAGAAAAAAAGTGTGTTTCCCTGAATCATGATTTACACAACGTTGTGAATTAAGACACTGCTTACATATTATCAAACCACATTCAAAGACTAAATGTATTCCACGCAAATTAAATGTATGGAAAAATGTATTTTGACACTGACGTTTTTTATCTACATTCATTTGACAACAAACCTTTATAACAAAATATTATAGTAAAATAATAATATAAACTTAAATAAAATAATAATTTATGAATTTAGTATAAAAGAAAAATGGTATCAAACCATCACCATCCTAAATGTATTTCATGCAATTAAATGCCTCTCTACATAACTATAAGGTTTAAATATAGTTTTAGTGGTTGAAAGAATAAATGAACAATTTAGTCTCTGAAGTTGGTGGGTACTATCACACTAGTCCCTCAACCCAAAAAAAAATCCCCAAAACTATAACATGCAAATCACAGCAGTCCAACACGTGACTTGAGTAATAATATTACCATATTTTTGGGACCTAAATGACAATAGCTGACTAAATTTTGGGACTTCGAATAAATGAATTAATTCCAGAAACTTTCTTCACAATCTAACGACCAAAGTGACAGTGGGTTACAGTTTCTGAGATTAAAATGGTCATTTACTTGTAAATAAAAATATGACAATTCTTTGTCAGTAACACTGAAAATTCATTTAGACCATCAAGAAACCCATGATTTTAATTCTTCACTAGACACTAAAAACATGCTTTTTATAATTGTTAAGGACAATAGATTGAAAAAAAAAGTATTTATATATATATATATATACACACACAAACACACACACACATAACAAATAAAACAAAAACAAATTATATTTCAGGATAGAAAAAAAAATATTTTGGTTATATTATATACATATATTTTGGTTCCTATCAATATGTTTTCAAAGAAAGAAGGAAAAGAAGCAACCTGTTCTTGTTGGAGAAAATCCAACTTAATCTTGTACAAGTTCATATATTTCCGTCGAAAACTTCTGCATCCAGGAAACTTAAAGAATTACTAAGACAAGGTATATGAATGTGAGGGAGAAACTGCATAACAACACATGTCATAAGGAAATCAGGTATACTACATTTCTCCTTCTATTTGTGCCTTATAAGTAGGAAAAGGAAGACAAAAATTTAAAGATACCAACTTGAGGGGCAGTGTTAGAATCCCTTGATTTATGCTGCATTTAATATTTCCGTGTATAATTTAAATTACATATCTAGGAAATTTAATTACATTTCATAATTAGGATAATTAATAGGCTGACAACATATTATATATTTATAGTACAAGATCTTTGATTTTGAATTGTAGGGACAGATTATATCCATAATAAATTAGGATTTTAGGTTAATATATCTGTGTGATAAATTTAAGAGCAATTGCTCCTCTATGAAAAATATCATAAATAGTTTTTCTGAAAACGATGATTACCATAATCTTGTCTTTTGTGCCATAGCTTGATATTAGAGGCCAAGGTATCATAATTAGTCATCTAACAAGGCAATACAGAGTATGACATTGACATGGTAAAGATAGCAAATTCAAATTCCGTTCAAGTAAAGCCTAAAGTTATCATAGTCAAGTGGCGGTGAGAGAAAACTAGAGCTGGAGAGAGAGAGAGAGAGAGAGAGAGAGAATGCCCACAAAAGGTATGAGAAACATAAAATGGACATCAGAAATCAAACACAACTTTTATTGAGAACGAATTATATTGCATGAACTTACAATCGATCACCAAAGTATCTCCATGATGTTTTCTTCAATTTCCTACGAACATCAGAAAGAACTGATTGCTGTGCATAGTGCCACCAAAATATTTGCCAGCCTTCACATTTTCTTGGTAAAAGACAATGCCAGGGGCGAAAGCGTCCATACCTGTATAACATAAAGATTAAAAATTTAAAAAACCTAAAGCTATACTTTTTACATAAGAGACAACTTCATTGGAAAAGCAAGAACTGAACCAAAGGCAAAATACAATCAGAATAATAGCTATTAAGCTGATCACAAAAAGGCGATTATCCCCAGTTTATGGAAGGGAAAAGAACAAATTAATTACATTTGGATAATCAAAGATTTGAAGGAGCTATGGAGTAATTAATGCAAGTACCAAGTATTTACACAATCCTTCTGTTATCAAATGTAACAACTGAAATTCTGAAACCAGTTTAGCTCTATCAAGGAATTACAAATCCTGAGTCACTGAAAAAGTACTCAGTTTTGTTCCTTCTAATACACTATTCCGCATAAGAACTGGAAGTCTGAAACCAGTTTTAGCTTCAACTCAGATATAATGTTATAATGAATAGTGCATAGTTAGTGCTGAAGTTAGATCTAGCTTTTGCGCAGAACACGAGAATTACACAATTTGTGTAACCACAAGTCTTCCTAGATAAACCCTTTTGCAATATACAATAGATGAAAAGCATAAATCAATTAATATACTCGGAATTCATAAAAGAGTATTGTACTGTTGATATAATATTACAATAACCAAGCAGTTGATAAGTGGAAATATTTTTCACATCCACTGATCTGCTTCCAACAACTGCAATAACAAAAATTGACAGGCTGGCAATTTACTTTAATATTAGATTCGCAAAATTATCTGATCAGCTGAAGAGTTTCTACAAGTTTTTTCCAAAATTAAAATTGTTATAAAAAAACTCAGTGAACAGTAAATAATTGTCACTGTTTTAACCTTGCCTCGTGTTTAGCTTCATATATATCGATGTCATTTTGTTTCTAAAAAAAATAAAGATTACTGCACCATGTGAAAGTATGTCCAGAAAGTACTTCTTTAACAGTACAAAAACAACTATTACAAGCTGTTGTAACATGTGCAGCACGACCTTAATGTGTTTATTTCCTCTTTCCTTTCTTTAGATTTAGTTATTCCTTACCGGAATTGATTAGTCGATATTTTCTTATTTGTTGCAATCAGACTCAATTATGACGTCCATAGTTCTAGCATAAGTTTTTATGACCAAGGCTGTATAAATTGTTGCACACTCGGAAAATATAAAGTGTATTTAATTGTTTTTTCCTCATTTTCAACTCAAGCTATGGCAAGGAACTTACTTTTCTCTTAGTCTACAAGTGCAAATATAATCCCACACAAGACACATGTGCTGTAACTGAACCTCGTCTAAGGATATAACCTGATAAATGGAGACAATATTAGAACTACATATAACCAATGCAGGTAGAACAGAAAAAGATAAATACCAACAGATTAGTTAAATTGACAAAGTCCACAAAATGAGTACCAACCAAACCACTCAATTCGGCAGTGACAGAATACTGAGGAGTATTGCCATCAAGCTTTTCCAATCTGTTGTCCTGGAAAACAAATTAAAAGGCAAAGCATAAGTAGGAAGAAAGAAAAGCTTCCCATGGTCTTAATATTAATTACACAAATACTGACCAGAAGGTTATGCACAAAAATAATAAGTGGAATGCAATACACATCCACTACACAATTAATGGAAATATGCAGTAAATACAAAAGAAGGTTGGAGTATTGCAAAAAATTGCAATAAATGAAGTTAGTGGTTGTCAAAATGGTGGCTAAGATCATCAAATTGCAAAACCTTACGAGCATGGAGGGCTGTCCATGCTCGATCAGAGTAAAAACACTGATCTTGCTTGTTGAAACATAGAATCAGCAAGTTTTTCTTTACAAATTCCAATTTGTGTAACATGGTTTTGTGTTTGGTTTTCGACCATTCAGGTTACCAAAGTAAACTAAACTTCTAGCTCCGTTACACATAAAGTCCCCTAATATCTGTTTCCTCACACATCAAATCTATCCCACACCCTACCTTCTTGATCTCTCCACTGTCTGCCTTCTGTTGTTGCAATAAAATTTCGACCAACCGCATTCTGATCTCCCACCTGGTGTTCTGACTACACTACAATGTTCATGCTGTTGATCTGGTTTCTATATCTCAGCACAATCTATATTCTTCTTTAACTTCTCATGCCAAAAAATCTCCTCAAGTTTAGATGCTTGGGTTACATTGGAACCATTTTACCATGCTTTAGTATTTATAATTGTGTTATCATGAAATCATGTTGTGCGTTGTATGTGATCCTTTTATAATGAATTTTAAATTTTAGTTAAATGTTATTATTTAGATGTTATTTTTTAACCCCACCGTTTTTCATGCACATGTATAACTTTGCATTTTCAGTAGGATCATACAATCCATGTGTTAGGATTATGTGATTTACAATATTTCACCCCCATCTTGGTCCGCAGATAGGACCTCAGTATAAACAACATTGATTACAGTTACTATGAATAGGAAATTTTTCTGATCGAAAAGTACACGGGGATGAAACCTTGACAAGTTACAAAAGAAAACAGCTAGAACTTAAGATATTGAAACATGTAACAGGGCATGCAACTACTTTTCATTGCTAACAAAGAAGCACCATTAAAGAGACCACAAGCAGGACACCATAGACATTGTCTCTCTCTCTCTCTTGTAATAGAAATAGATAAAGCTACTGTTCATTCTCTAATAGAGTTAAAATCATAAATAAAACAACAATTAGTAAGATGCAAAGTTAAAGTGGAATTATGGAGAAAGAGGGTTCTACTAAAGATGTCCATACCGAAAGAATTAAGGTTGCATCACATGGTGCCAATATAGAATAGTAATGTTTTCCTTCCAATCTAATATTGCTTGCTGAGTACGAGTCACCCATAGTGTTCATAGTTACCAAGTCCATGGAGCCATGAAACAATCTGGAATAAAATTCAAGCCCCTTGACTTCAACAATTTTATGTTCTTGGCCATTTCTCATCCTTCCATTTACTGACCTGAAATATAGGAAGAAAAAACAAGTCACCTCTAAGTCAACTAACTTGCATTAATTGGAATTTGCTCGCTTGAGATAAAACTTGAAACAGAACGACAACATTTCAAACACAATACCATTAACCATACCAACAGAATGTTACATTTCAATTTGAACAGCAAAGGAGGAGGTCAGAGATATGATTTGATTATATTAGAATTATGATTTGATTTCATTAAAGAGGGAGGTACGATAGGATTTGATAGGGAAATATGTTACCAAATAATTCTCATTTTAGATATTGATTCCATTCTTTATCATTGTATATCTAAATACTCGTGTGTACAAAATACATGGAATTCTTTATATCCCTTCTCAGTTTTTCGGTTCTCAACTTGGTACTAGAGAAGTACCATCCCCTACATTTTTTTTTTACTGGTGCTGATACACACCTTGACCGAAAAAACAGAAAAATTCCCAAAATGCATAGGTAGAACCCTTTTCTACTGAATATACCACAATTACTATTGTTCAACAAGTGTTTACAAAGGAACTAAACTTCCTTTACAATCCTTGCAAACCCTGCATTCCCAAGGAAAGTATTAATGACATTTATAACAAGTCTGTCTCCCTATGCATAGGCTCCAACTTGAATGGGAGTGTTAGAGATCTCATCTGATTGTGTTATTAGATATGATTTGATTACATTAAATAGAAAGATATGGTATGATTTGAAGAAATCCAAGCAGGTTTTGCTCAACAGCAGATGTCATGCCCTCCCACTTGAGGGGGTGTGGGAGGTGGGGGTGTCAGATATTATTTGGCATTATTTACCTTATTGGCTCTAACAACGAAAAGGGCCTACATGGTTCTCTCACGGGCTCTTGTGATAATGACATTTGTAATAAGCTTGTATTATATGATACATGTGCTCCAGCGTGAAAGCACATATTAAAGATATGATTTGATTTTATTAAATAAGATACGGTAGATAGGGAAATAACTTACCAAATATTTCCTATTATAAGATATTGATTTTTTTTCTTATTGTATCTCTTTTCCATTATAAATAACAATACTAATGTATACAAAACACAGAATTCTTTATAATCCATCTTGATTTCTCTCTTCCGAACATGGTACCAGTGCAGTATCATGTTCGATGACTTGTTTTGTCACCATTCCTTTTAACAGAGGTAAAATAATGAACATTTAGAGAAAAAGAAAAAAAAAAGATCGGGGATGTAAGATAAAAAAAATGTAATAAACACAAGACGTAATAAGATATAAGATAAGCACCCACAGAATAGGCGACAAATATTCCACAGCCCCAAAATAGATCCAGAAAAAAGTCTCTACAAATCTTCAACAAGAAAAAAAGAAAAAAGGTCTAATTATAAAAGTAAAACGAAAATAAGAGAGCATTACCCAATAAGATGTTGCTTCATGGTCAAGCTAGTAAACTTTAAACCAAACATAACATGCCCCTGAAAAACATTAAAATTAAACAACTGTTAGCCAAAGTTAGTTGTTAATAAGCAAATACTTAAAATATGTGGATTTAAAAGCAACATGCAAGACCTGAGTAATTTGAAAGGGAATATGTGCAACATAAACATACCATATCATTCTGCATATCTGTGTATAATACGTGAAAATTCCTTATGTCTACTTGAATGCTGTCAAGGATCTGAAAGAAAAGCAATAAGGCATAAAACATTAATTGCACCAAGTACGAGTGTCCTATTAGGTAGAGAAAGACACTAGATAAGAAGAGATATAAAAAATTACACAAATAGGAGGATAAAATATCTCCCACAAGTAGTCTACTAAAACAGAAAACCACAAAGCAGAACTCAATAGCATCTAACATGGCCCAATGGCACAAATCTTTATATAAATTTGAAATTGTAATCTTTCTTCTTGCTTCGTTTTTTTAAATTATTTGGCACCAAGGTCCAGCAAAAGAAACTTAAAAAATGGAATCAACCATGCATACAACAAAAATTAAAAAAGAAATGACAGTAGTCTTATCCTATACAGCAATAAGAATATTATTAATACCAGAAGATAAACTTAGAAACCGTTCCTAAGCCAGTTTGTAGCAACAAGTATGCTTTAAAAGAGGTAGAATTTGAAAAGTTGAAAAGTTGAAAAGTTGACCGTCCAAAAATTTGAAAAGTTGCAGTCCTGTGATTGTGACAAGCACTTGTTGTTACCAGATCAAGAAATTTTCAGTTAAGTTTGAGAGAGATCAGTATTGTGAAAGTGTGAGGGTGGTAGGAGGAAGTAACAGTGGATGTGTTAGAGTTGTGGGCAGAAGAAGAATTTTCAGAGGCCATGGGATTCAGCTCTGTATACCATGTAAGATAGAGAGGATTGGGAGAGAGAGAGACAGAAAGAAAGAAAACTGTATTTGACTGTTGTCAATTACAAAAGCATACCAAACTAAACCTATGCATAGGAACGTAAATATATATAGGAAAGAAAGGGTAACTGATAAAAATAGAATCAGTTACTCTTTGTTACTGTTGTGTTATCAACGAGCATAACCAAATTAGTTCCTAGTTTGACTGGTTGACCCAGCGGTTCAAAAAATGCTCTATCCACACTTTAAGAAAATTGAATTAGGGGTACATTACAAACGAAAATCATTCCTGGGCATGTACCAAATAGCACAACCTTACAGGAGCTTGGTCCTTGACACCTAGGACCAACAAGACTAGATTGCTATGAACAGAGTAGCCTAGGCAGAAACAACAATAATACCTAGCAAAAAAAGAAATATCCTACCTTTGTAGTGACATGAGAAATGAAAGATTGCCCAGCTTGACTACCTGCAGAAAAAAACTATTAATATAAAAACCAAATACACAAATACTTCACCCAAATATTAGGTTGACCAGCACAAGGATTAGCACAAGAAAACAGGTCAAAAGTTGAAATTTAATATTGTGAAAGATTATTAAATTCTCAAATGTTTATTAGAAAGAAGAGAGGAAAATAAAAAACAATTGGAGGATACTGTATCCTACTATCCTCTGTAGCAAAGCATGCAACATAAGAAAACATTTGCTCCCAAATCATTGTTTAATAGGGATTGAAAACCAAACAAACACATTAGCCAATAAATAATAAAGATCTCGTCTCGTCTTTAAAGCATATAGATTGGTTATAGGAAACCTTCAATTGAAGGTGTGAAACACGAAAGGAATAAAAAAAAAAAAATTTATATAAGAAATATTATTTCTCCATAATCTTCCAAATATACACAAAAAGCAAAGGAAAATTACTTCCTTTCTTACAGTGCATACCATAAAAAAAAAAAAAAAAAACTACAATTTCTCTCCCCTTCAAGCAACAAAACAACTGAATATAAAGGTTTTCCACCAGGAAGACCTCTGCCCCCAACCAGAACATCTGTCCCACTAACTGCAACAGCTATCCCACTAATTGCAATCTCTGTACCCAACCGAAACAGCTGTCCCACAGCTACCAATAAACTCAAAACTACATTAATTTCTACTTTTCCTTCGACAATACATTCTGCACTCCCTCTCCTTATTCTCCTTTTTATAAATTGATCACTACCCATTCCTCCCTGCCGTTAAGGAGAGAAGGGGGGCCTGCTAAGTTTAGGGCTAAGCAAATGCATGAATTGAATTATTCTGAAATTGAATTTTAAAGGTGATTCAACATAACTGAACTAAATAGTATAATGGTAACAACATCATGGTTTGAGTGAATTGAATCAAATTAAATTATTCTAAATTTTTTTAGAATTGCTTGAACTATCTGAATTTTTTGAATTGTTACCAATGGCCAGCTTATTTTAGAATATGTTTTCCAATCTCATAAGTCACAGTCCAATTTAGTTCAAACAGTTCTATTTAAAAACAATTTAGTCGTAAAAAATTAAACTAGCATAACAATTTTGTTTAGTTGTTCTAAACAATTCAGTTTTTTAATACAATTTAATTCAAAATCCATTTAGTTCAGCTCAAATATTTTCGAAAGACCAAGATGAGTTTTGTATAAATGAAGAAATAGAAATTCATTCATTAACATGAAAATCTAAGCTTAATAAAAGTCCTTTAAATATTCATTGCTAAGATATGTTGGAATTGAGAAGGAAACTTACCATGGCAAAATGGAAAACGATGTCAATGTTAATTGTTATTTATTAAGTAAAGAATAAAAATGGAGTGTACGTGGCTTTTGTCAGTAAGAATTGAGAATGGTAGATCTCCATGACCTTGGCCCAAGAAGCAGAAATGCTCACAGGATATGAACACATGAGTCATGTCACAAAGCAGTAACCTTATTGTTGCCCCAAGGCTCAATTTAACTTATGTTAAGTAATGAATATGAAAATATTTTTTTTCACAACAGATAAAAAATAAGGCTTCAATATGCCAAGGCAGTGTAGCCACAGGCAGAGGGAGAAGGAGCTTATCAAGAAGTTAGACCTTAAGAATTGATATCGTACAGAAGAAAATTTCAGTTTTTACTTCTTTAGAAAAAGTTGCAAACCCTTCTAGCGGCCTTCCATTGAACTTATTAATAAATTCTCTATCTCTCAAATAAAGGTCTGATGCAATCCGAACCCTTATTTGGAGCTTGACAAATAATTTCCCTTCTTACATAGAAAATAAATAAAATATATTTGAATAAAAACACTTCAAATCAAAGTTAAATGGCTTACCACACACTCGTCTGGATAATTTTCCCAACTCTGCTGCTGCTAGCTTAGCCTTTTTTCCAGCAAATTCTCTTTTATCAACAGCATCAGCACCCCACTATTACAACAGCATAGAATAGCTAATAAACTCAAAAATAAATAAAATACATAAGAAAAATGTTTGGCTACAAATGATACAACTAAGAATCTAAAATTTGTTTACTATGTTTTTTCATTAATGGTTATGATTCATTGGTTATAGGTTGCTCTTGAAAAAAGAAGCTTGGACACAGAACGCTGGAATTAAGAAGTACCTCTTGATCACCTCGCTGTGATGCAGAAATAAAGACATCCTCTAAAATTATTATAATGGGGTCCCAAGGCTTTTTCCATGGAATTTTTATGCTTAACTTTCCAACTCGACCTAGCCAAATTTTCAAGCAACGTTAGGAAAGAAAAAATAGTTCCAACGAGAATTTCCAATCCACTTATTTCAATCAACCACTTTATCAAAAAAAATCAAAAACAGAACAGCATAATTATAAATAGAAGACAGAGTGTAGAATAGAAAATCAGGTCCAGATTTTTTATGGAAATGAGCTGCATTTGTTAACTATATGTTTGTAGGAGGATCAATTTGCTATACCTTGTTTTAGTGCAAAGGGAAGCTGGAGATAATCAAATGCATCAAGTATCAGCTCCACATTCTCCAGTAGTACTTCCTCTATGCAATAATAAATGTCAACTCAAAAAACAGTTCTCCAAAATTCTTAATTTAAAGTGCAAGCATTTACGATTAAAATTATTAGTAAATAGCAACAGAATAACCAAATGGAAGCACATTATGCATTTAGTCAAACTTAGTTATCAAATTGTGAATCCCCGTGCTAGGTTTTTAAACTATGTATCATAATCTGTACAGAATCATAAGACAAATGACAACGAAAACCAACTAAGTATATTGTTTAGATGATACAGTGTTCGATGTAATAATTTTAAACTATATATAGATGGAAAATACTTAACCATAAGTCTCAAAACAAAATTATTAGTTGAACCTGAGTTGTTATATCCTCTATTTTGAAAGAATGGAAATGAAGCAATGAACATCTAAATAAAGTGCATCAATTGAATGAATGATGAGTGGCAAATGAAGTACTGGAAAGTAGACTAATTAAAATTTAATTTTGCTCCTTCAATTCCTTTTCATTTAACAATTTAAGTTTATATGACTCTTCAATTTCTTTCATGAGAATTGGTGAAAGAAAAGTAAAAACGAAAAGGTGATGAATTGTTGATCTGTATCAAGGATGCAAAATTACACTAATTTATTCATGCACCGTAAGATTAAAAGTCATTTGAGATTAATCATATAATACAAATTGATAGCTTGTTGAATCAAATTAACTCATACAGTTTGAAAGGTGCTAATATAAGTCAAAGTACACATTGGAAAGAATTAAACAAATATTACAAAAATATCATACACCCAATTACACCCAGCACACATGGTTAATAACATAGCGACATGGTTAATTTTGATTGGCAAGTGGTTAACTATTATTAGACATTTTAATAACCTCGGCAAAAACTATTAAGTTAACAACTTTATGGTAAAGTTAACCACCATTAGACATTTCAATAACCTATGTCACTATTAACCCCATATAGGTATTTGATACAACTACATTCATTCACCCTTAACTACTTGTGAAACAAAGTTAACCATATTTACATATGTAGTCAACCACATGTGATGTTCAATAACTTCTAAACACTATTAACCACTAGATAAAATTAACCATATTTAGGCATGAAATTAATCACTGGTGATGTCAATGACCTCACGACATTATTAACCACTTAAGAAACAAATTCAACCACCTTTAAATATTTCAATAACCTCATGACTATTAACCATATATTGACAAATGTTTCAAATCAATCGTGTTTGTTTACTTTTAACTAATTATAAAACAAAATTTAGTTGCATTTATGAACATAATCAACCAAATTTTGAGGTGGATGCCATGTGTAAAATTTCCAAATGTAAGTTGATCTTTCTCCTTACATCCTTTAGCAACTGAGACACTGGCAGGATGCAATAGGGCTGGCTAACTATGATTCACAGACTAACAGAATCAACAAGTAAACCTCCATTTTGGCCTTTCAAAGATACAAGTGCTATCAGTTTGTGAACAGCTCAGCATGTCATAAAGACTCGTCAGTACCAATTTTTGGAATCAAATAGGTCCTTCAACAACCTCAGCTTTTCAAAAGAGCAGTTTGACCTCAAAGTTATACACTGAGGCACTATTTTGTTCAAAATATTAATAGAGGACCAAATAAACATTATTGGAAGTCCAAACTGAGTTTCCACTCAATTCAACTTCACAAGATTGAGGGGCAGCAGCAATGGCCTCAACGTAAACACTAGGGTAATTCTAACACTCGTTAACATACTCCAAAAAGATTAGCATAAAAACAATAGGAAATATAATTACTGAAGAAGCACAACTAGTAAATCACGTACCGAGCCTAATCTTCAGTTGTTCTTTCTGTATATCTTTGAAATATCGTCCCAGGTAACCCAGAAGCAACTGATGAACCAGTCCTTCAAACATTGCTGGAGAATTATCTTGGCAGATGCAACATTAATATCTTAGTTTGAATTCACTCAAATCAAATACTAATCGAATATGGTGTTATAGATTTTCTCTTTTCTAGTTTGATATCGTTGTAGTGATTTGAGCGTGTGGGTGAAGTTGTCAATTTGGCCCAGTTCACATGACTTGGCCCGGGCCGACATGGGTTAGGCCCAAAAAAGTCCACGGGACCAAAAAGTCCCCAATAAAAAATCCCACATGGCAAAAAAATCCACAAAAATTCTGCCGGCCAGGGCCAGCCCATGAGCTTTCTTTATTAAACATGAAAAAAATAATACTTTTTTTTAAATTGGACAGATGAAAATGTCTGAACTTAGAAATAATCATTTAATTTCAAGGTCAAACAGAAAGTCATGAATTTCCAATTCTGTAAAACCCATTACATTCTTTCTTTTGCTGTTTAAATACTGTTTTCTAGCATTAACCTCTTGTTCTTGTTCGATTGATGCTACAGTCTCTGGATTAGTGCTTCTTTTGGACTTGTCATCTGTGTCATCAGAGAACAAGGTGGTACTGTTTGCATTGGCATCCCTTGAATCTGATGCTACCAGTTCAAACTCATCATTCAAGATGTTGTTCTTTACAAGTCCAAGCTGCCAGAATAAAATATCCATTTCAATTTCTAGTTGAGAAGATCTAAGTTGAACATTGAAAATTGAGTAAAAAAATGTCCTATGCAACAGGGATACGCAAATGCACATAAACAATAAGGAAGCAAGCAAGAGAAAGGGGAGAGGCTACACCAACATTCCATATTCTATTATGATTATTCCATGAAAAGTTGTGCTCGTTCATGACTACTAAATCAATGTTTTCCACATTTATTCACATATGATGAAGACATATGACATATTTTCACCAGAAATTCAACTAATAATCAAGTTAGATGCAGTGATCACAAATTCATACTCTCTGAACACTTTGGTTCAATTTCAACTTACCTTAAAATGCTGATCACAAATTCATACCCTCCAAGCTTTCCAAAAAACCGTAGGAAATACTAAAACATATACTTTGCACATTTACATATACTATAACATTATGTAAATATTTGAATCTTAAATACTAATGCTTTTAGGAACCACAAGAATGAGTCCAAACTTATGGTAGAACCACGAGAACAGAAAAAAATGGAAACATGAAAACAAAAAAAAACTGCTGAGGAAAGTGCAGTTGCAACTGACCTTGAAAAATGAAGGTCTGATATGTGGCTTTTTGTTTTCAACAGCAGAATGTAAACAGTTTAGCAGTCTGAAAAAGCAATTCATATTGCAATGAAGATCATCATTCAACAAACATAAATCTCTTCCTTCATTGGTGAATAAATAAATTTTGAGAGGTAAATAACCTGAGTCGAGGGAGCCATGGAAAATTTTATCTCTGACCAGCTGCAAAGATAAAATGGTCGATCATATCAGTTTGTATATCTATCTATCCATCTATCTATACAATGCATCAGTCTGTAATTAACTTGTGGGTATGACCGTGGAAGAAGATCAAGGATTTGACACGTTGAGGTAACACGATTGGGCAGAAACAGAAGCTATGATGACAACATCATACGAAGCAAAAACTAGAATTGACAGAAACAGACGCTGACAGAACACGAAGCATAAACTATGAATTAGAACTATCATATCAAAATGTCATTACTAGCTATCAACAGATATCAATTTTATGATTTAATAGAAAAATCATATACGTACCTAGAATGGGAGGGGTTTGCCGGAAGAGAAATAGAATTGTATGGAGTGTTGCACCGCGTTACGAGGGTCGTTGTCGCTGCCTTCGAGGGATGGAGGAGGCACCGCTGGCTGGCTAGGGAGTTGAAGAGGCGCTGCTGGCTGGCTAGGGAGTTACGGAGGCGTCGCTAGCTGTCTGGAGAGTGAGGAAGGCGTCGCCGCCTTCGCTGGAAGCCTAACTCCTAGGGTTGCGCCACCGCGTTCGCTGGTACCCTAACTCCTACGGTTGCGCCTCCGCTGGATGTGTGGCGCCGCTGACCAAGGAAACACCGTGTTGCTGCTGCCTCGATTTTCACAGCGTTCGCATTTCGTTTTTCAGGGAAGAGAGGGAGTTTCGCGAAGAAGGGAGCTTTTGCGTTCCGTGAAGAAGGGACTATACAAATTAATGAACAAAATTACTTTTTTACCTCACCACCACTTCACTCACTGCATCACAATTTCAATTTCTTTAATTTTATAAACGGGTCAGCTTGCCCCGCCTTTAAGTCCGCGCGGGTAAAATTAATTTTTGTAGGGTTTTTATGGTTGTAGTGACATGTCATTGGCGCTGAAACTCGGCGTTGCTGGAGGCGGGTAAGGAAATGGTAAAATGTTTCATCTGCACATTCTATGTGATTGGATTCAAGTGAAACAGTTTCAAAAGTTCTTTTATTCCATAAATAATTTTTCTTTTTTATCTGATTTGTATTGAAAGTAGCATTTCCATCCATTTTTTAAATAATAAAATTATATTTAAATTTAATTTGTCGAAATTTATATAAAAGTTAATATAAATATTCTATTTTATATACTTAACTAATATTGTTTTTCTATTTCTAATATAATTTATTTAATTATTTCTCTAAATGGTATTTTTTAACTTTTTATAAAATATATGATTTTTAAATATATATAATATTATATTAGGTGATAATGATATTATAATCTTATTTAGTTAGTATATAAAATAAATTTATATTTATTAAAAATAAAAAGTGATAAATGAAACAAAATTATTGTTATAATAATTTTATATAAAACATATAAATAATTATTAGTCTTTGAAAAATATATAAATAATTATATTACTAATAATAAATTAGAAATGAGTAATTGTGAATATAAACAAATCATCTTTTATATATTGTTGTAGATATATAGTTATAGATTAATTAAAATAATAAAATGCAGTTTTTATTAAAGTTCAGTTTAATTTTCTAGTAAAAAGGTTTATCAATAAATTAAGTATATTTCCTGTTCTTAACTTTTTAAACACCTTTTTTTTTATATCTAGAATATTTTTTTTAAATTGTAAAAAAGAAAAAATATAGTTTCTCCAAAATTATTTATTCAAATTTATTATATTAATTAAAATATTGATGTGATCAAAAGTAAAATATCTGCTCACTATTTAAGAATATTTTTTTCATTTTTTTAAGAAAATTTTAATATATTTATCTTACAGATTTATTTTTAATATATATATATATATATATATATATATATATATATATATTAAAAATGATGTTGTCTGAAACTTATCTTTACAAAATAAAATAATGAACTATAAGAATTACATCATTTCTCTAAAATTAGTTTTGTTCACTAGTTTTAAAAAATTAAAGTTAATGACTTAAATATTTATTTAAGTAATTAAAATATGTTAATTACATGAGTTATTTTAACTTTTCAAACAAAATAATATATGGTAAATTAAATTTAAATTTTCTTATTTATTTTATAAAACTTTGATATTTGTGTGTAAGTAGTATATTCCGTTTTATAAACTAAAATGAAATTTTACTTCTAAATTAATTGCTCGTTGTATTAATTAAATAGAAAATCCTACTTTTATATTGTATAAATGTTTTATTTTATATAACTTCATAAAAAATATAATTTTAATTATATAATAAGATTTTATGATAGAATCATAAATTGGGTTTATTTTTAATTATATATTACATAGAGAAATACCTATGTGTGTCTTATATTGTAAAGAAAATGATAAAAAGAATTATACCAAAATCATAGGAAACAAGCTATGATGCACTGATACTTCAACTTGGATCATTATCTGTGTTATATATGTATCCATATATGATATTTTATGATACTCTATTGATATTTATCAATGAAGTATATAATTTATAAAGTCGTGGTCCACTAAAATTAAATATTTGAATAATGATCAATTTTAATAACAACATATAATTTAAGTACCAATTTAGAAACTAAAGATTATTGGCAACTAAAATAATTCAAAAAAATCATAATTGGTCTATAAATTGATAATTAAAATAGTTTTTATTATGGATTAATTTCTAAATTGGTCACTAACATTAGCTACCAAAATTTTGACTACCAAAATAATTGGTTTCTCAATTGGTCAACAATATTACCTATCAAGGTTTTGGTTACCAAAATAGTTCTTCTCTAAGTTGGTTACTTATTATGAAATTGATCTCTAACATAATTTTGGTTACTAAAATTAGTCATTATTTAAGAGTTTTTTTTTTTTGTAATGGTATGATGACAATAATTTATGTATTTTATGTTGACAACTTTAGTACCTATAGTTTTAATTTTGATTCACATAATAATAATAATAAATATTTGTTATGTTTTTAACAATGATTGTACACATTTCAATATTCATATATTACGTATCGTATTATATTATTTTTAAAATAAACATATCGATGTATCGAATACGTGTCATATCCGATACACGTATCGTAATCGTATATCAAATTAAACAAGTATTTTAAACATAATAATTTATTTCAAATATGAATTTCTTTATATATTAAATGACAATTTTATACATTTGAAAAAAGTAATTTTGATATATATTTTATTTTATATAGAATTAAAAATTAAATGTTCTTTTAATCCTTAAATTTTTAAGTAAAATTAAAATTCATAAATTATGAGACAATGAAGCTGAAACGTGTTAAACAGTGTAAAAAATTTGGAAACAGAAAATCATGTTTTTATATATTTTTATTTTATATAAAATAAAAAGAATAATATATTTATAGTTCCTGAATTTTTGAACAAAAATAGAATTTGTCTCTTTATAAAACTTATTATTGATAACAAAATTGAAATGAACATTAAATACAAGATTAAGATCACATCTATAAATATAAATGTCAAAATAATTACTTTATTTAATTAATACTTTTTTATCAAAAGTTTTTTTAATAAAATTTTGTGATTAAATCAAACATCTATTCACCACCGGCCACTTACCATGAAATGTCACAAAGTCTTTTACTATTTTTTTAAACAACATGTGCACTGTGAAAAAACAGCATTTTCCTAATTTAAAAATGTTACGTAGAATTTATTATCTATTATAAAACTAAGAATCAAAATTATTAGAAATTTTACATAATTAACCATATTAAAAATCATTTTGGCTTTATGTCATTTCACATTTGTTTAATTAATTATTATATTCATATATATTTTTTATTTTGTGCATTTCTTAAAGCGTTTAATTAGACATGATATGTCGGTCTATTAAATCTAACCCGTTAAATTAACATGTCAAAAAGTAGACTAATTCTTCATGGTTATTAACTTTTTCTATTTTTTAAATTAAACTAATTAAAAAATTAATTTTTTAAATTATATTTTATATAAATATAAATATATAATATTATTATATTTTAAAATTATATTATAATTATTAATTATAATAAAATAATTTAACATATAAATATAATTATTATTTTAATTTATTAAATTAAAGATATTAATGGATAATTAAAAGCTTAAAAAAATTATATAATTTAATATGCTCTAAATATTTATTAATATATATATATATATATATATATATATATATATATAAACAAATTATATAAATAAAATATAAAAAATTTTTAAAAATAAAAAAAAAAATAGTGGATCAGTCCGCTCGTCCATCACAGAATGAGTTGCAGTTTTTTTATCCGTTTTTCACTCATGGCACCTAGACAAATCCATCTTTTACATGTCAAAAACAAGTTAAATTAATTCTTTTTGCCATTTTTACTTCCCATCATTGAACCAACTTCAACCAAATGAAATGAGAGAAGAAACTGTTGACTGGGTTGTATAGGACACAATAGCAAACTTAATGAAATGATACATCACAAAAAACTATCATATAAAAATAATAATTATTTTATTATTTTAAAAAACAAATTAGTACTGTGATATTATTATTCTTATTAATAGTATTATTATTAATATAATTTATTCTTATTATTAGTATCGGTAGTAATAATTTACTTAACATAAAAATCATCAATATTAAGATAATAATATTCATTTTTAATTAATTTATTATAAAAAAATTGATTATTTAATATTTCTATAAATTATCAATTTAATTATTTAAGTATTATGTATATAATTATACACAACACTTAACTATAGTTATATAAATAAATTATTTATCTAAATATAATAATAATTATAATTTTCTCTATCTAAATTTGAAAACAAAAACTCAATCCGAGACTAGATAATTTGAAATAATGTTCAAGTTTGCGTGGGCGGGAGAAGAGTGTAGTCAGTGTCTTGTTTGCGCAGATTCAGTGAATCACTCAGTCCCTTTGGAATGGAAGAAGAAGAAGCTCCGATTCTGCGACTGAAAATTCTGCAAGGCCCTGGCGAAGGCAAAACCCTAGACTTCAAACCCGGATCCGCCGTCCGAATTGGTCGGGTCGTGAAGGGCAACACCCTCCCCATTAAGGACCCCGGCATCTCCTCCAAACATCTCTCCATTCTCCACGAATCCGGCGAATGGATCCTCCGCGACCTAGACTCCTCAAACGGCACCGTTTTGGACACTTCACATATTCCCCCGAACACCCCCTTCGCTCTCCACCACGACTCCACCATCAAGATCGGAGAATTCACCTCCATCCACGTCATCTTTCTCCCTTCCCAACAACAACAACAGCAACACGCTCTTCCCCCCAGACGGAACCCCACGCGCCGCGGTCGAACCGATCCGGCTCCAGCTCTGGTTCCGGCTCTTTCTCAGCCGGTTAAGCCACGCGGCCGCCGAAGAGGTTTGGGAGTAAAGGATGGGGATAAGAGTCAGGTTCAGAGCGTTGATGTAAACGAGGCGAGTGTAGTGGACGTGGAATCTGAGTGCGTGAATCCTCCCGCGAGGGTTACGCGGAAGTCGAAAAGAGGAGGGAGCGAGGCTAAAGGATCGAGTGTTGATAATTTGATTCTTGCGGAGAAGGTGGAGGAAAAGAAGGATACGCGGGATCCAAGTTTGGTTGTGGTTTCTGATTCCGGTGATGATAATTTAGATAATCCGGTGGTGGAGGAACCGAAGAAGGCGCGCGGGACACGGAATTCGAAGAACACGCGTGGAGTGACTGCGAAAGTTGAGAATGTTGAGAAGAAGACAAAGATGGGTGTTGTTGGAAAGAGGGAATTGGATAAAGAAGGTGAAGATGGGAATGGTGGGAAAGAGGCTTGTGACGGGAAAGAAAAGGGGAATTCGAATGAAGATGATAGGAATTGGCCTGATTTGAATAAGATGACACTTGGTGAGTGGTTGGATTTCTTGGAAGTTCACCTGCCCAAACAGATAAGAGACGAAACAGAAGAGATGTTTGATTCAATGACTCAAACAGCTGAGGGACTCCGCGAGTACATCGCAAAGATGCAACAGAATGCCAAGGATAAAATGACACTGGAGAGATAGGCCAAAATTTTAGTTCCTTGTCGACTTTACTATTTCATTTAACTTTTGTTTGTAAGTATGCTCACATAGGGCATTGTTTTCATGAATTTAGTTCCTATTTCATTGACGGTTTTGTCTCACAGAGACATATCTATCACGTTGCAAGCTGCTTAATGGAATTTTGTATTATTCTTAGATATGGTTTAAGGACTACTGTTGCATGATGATCTAACTTGTTTAGGGTTTTAGTTAGAGAGCAGCTTTTCCTGTTTTGGTACTCCTTTGTTTTTCTGGTTCAGATCTTATTTTAAATTTATTTTGCTTTCTTGAGTGTCAACTAAGATCCTCTGATTTCCGCTTTATACTTCCCTTTTTAAATCTATATGATATTGAGCATTTGAATTGTGTTATATCATGTGCTATTTTAAGATTTTATGAAGTATCTTAAACCCTTTTCGTTGTTAGAGCCAATAAGGTAAATAATGCCAAATAATATCTGACACCCCCACCTCCCACACCCCCTCAAGTGGGAGGGCATGACATCTGCTGTTGAGCAAAACCTGCTTGGATTTCTTCAAATCATACCATATCTTTCTATTTAATGTAATCAAATCATATCTAATAACAATCATATGAGATCCCTAACACTCCCATTCATGTTGGAGCCTATGCATCAGGAGACAGACTTGTTATAAATGTCATTAATCCTTTCCTTGGGGATGCAGGGTTTGCGAGGATTGTAGAGGGAGTTTAGTTCCTTTGTAAACAATTGTTGAACAATAGTAATTGAGGTATATTCAGTAGAAAAGGGTTCTACCTATGCATTTTGGGAATTTTTCTGTTTTTTCGATCAAGGTGTGTATCAGCCCCAGTAAAAAAACAAATGTAGGGGATGGTAGTTCTCAAGTACCAAGTTGAGAAGGGATATAAAGAATTCCATGTGTTTTGTACACACGAGTATTTAGATATACAATGATAAAGAATGGAATCAATATCTAAAATGAGAATTATTTGGTAAGATATTTCCCTGTCAAATCCTATCGTACCTCCCTCTTTAATGAAATCAAATCATAATTCTAACATAATCAAATCATATCTCTGACCTCCTCCTTTGATGTTCAAATTGAATTGTAACATTCTGTTGGTATGGTTAATGGTATTGTGTTTGAAATGTTGTAGTCCTGTTTCAAGTTTTATCTCAAGTGAGCAAATTCCAATTTATGCAAGTTATTTGACTTAGAGGTGACTTGTTTTTTCTTCCTATATTTCAGGTCAGTAAATGGAAGGATGAGAGTGGGCCAAGAACATAAAATTGTAGAAGTCAAGGGGCTTGAATTTTATTCCAGATTGTTTCATGGCTCCATGGACTTGGTAACTATGAACACTATGGGTAACTCGTACTCAGCAAGCAATATTAGATTGGAAGGAAAACATTACTATTCTATATTGGCACCATGTGATGCAACCTTAATTCTTTCGGTATGGACATCTTTAGTAGAACCCTCTTTCTCCATAATTCCACGTTAACTTTGCATCTTACTAATTCTTGTGATATTTATGATTTTAACTCTATTAGAGAATGAACTGTAGCTTTATCTATTTCTATTACAAGAGAGAGAGACAGACAATGTGTATGATGTCCTGCTTGTGGTCTCTTTAATGGTGCTTCTTTGTTAGCAATGCAAATTAATTGGCATGCCCTGTTACATGGTTCAATATCTTAAGTTCTAGCTGTTTTCTTTTGTAACTTGTCAAGGTTTCATCCCCATGTACTTTTCGAGCAGAAAAATTTCCTATTCATAGTAACTGTAATCAATGTTGTTTATACTGAGGTCCTATCTGAGGACCAAGATGGGGGTGAAATATTGTAAATCACATAATCCTAACACTTGGATTGTATGATCCTACTGAAGATGCAAAGTTATAATACATGTGCATGAAAAATGGTGCGGTTAAAAAATAACATTTAAATCATAACATTCAACTAAAATTTAAAATTCATTATAAAAGGATCTCATACAACGCACAACATGATTTCATGATAACACAATTATAAATACTAAAGCATGGTAAAATGGTCCCAATGTAACCCAAGCATCTAAACTTGAGGAGATTTTTTGCCATGACAAGTTAAAGCAGAATATAGATTGAGCTGAGATATAGAAACCAGATCAACAACATGAAGATTGTAGTGTAGTTAGAACACCAGGTGGGAGATCAGAATGCGGTTGGTCGAAATTTTATTGCAACAACAGAAGGCAGACAGTGGAGAGATCAACAAGGTAGGGTGTGGGATAGATTTGATGTGTGAGGAAACATATATTAGGGGACTTTATGTGTAACGGAGCTAGAAGTTTAGTTTACTTTTGCAACCTGAATGGTCGAAAACCAAACGCAAAACCATGTTACACAAATTGGAATTGTAAAGCAAAACTTGCTGATTCTATGTTTCAACAAGCAAGATCGGTGATTTCACTCTGATCGAGCATGGACAGCCCTCCATGCTCGTAAGGTTGTGCAATTTTATGATCTTAGCCACCATTTTGACAACCACTAACTTCATTTATTGCAATTTTTGCAATACTCCAACCTTCTTTTGTATTTACTGCATATTTCCATTAATTGTGCAGTGAGTGTGTATTGCATTCCACTTATTATTTTTATGCATAACCTTCTGGTCAGTATTTGTGTAATTAATATTAAGACCATGAGAAGCTTTTCTTTCTTCCTAATTATGCTTTGCTTTTTATTTTGTTTTCCAGGACAACAGATTGCAAAAGCTTGATGGCAATACTCCTCAGTATTCTGTCACTGCCGAATTGAGTGGTTTGGTTGGTACTCATTTTGTGGACTTTGTCAATTTAACTAATCTGTTGGTATTTATCTTTTTCTGTTCTACCTGCATTGCTTATATGTAGTTCTAATATTGTCCCCATTTATCAGATATCCTTAGACGAGGTTCAGTTACAGCACATGTGTCTTGTGTGCGATTATATTTGCACTTGTAGATTAAGAGAAAAGTAAGTTCCTTGCCAGAGCTTGAGTTGAAAATGAGAAAAAAACAATTAAATATACTTCATATTTTCCGAGTGTGCAACAATTTATACAGCCTTGGTCATAAAAACTTATGCTAGAACTATGGACGTCATAATTGAGTCTGATTACAACAAATAAGAAAATATCGACTAATCAATTCTGGTAAGGAATAACTAAATCTTCAGAAAGGAAAGAGGAAATAAACACATTAAGGTCATGCTGCACATGTTACAACAGCTTGAAATAGTTGTTTTTGTACTGTTAAAAAAGTACTTTCTGGACATACTTTCACATGGTGCATTAATCTTTATTTTTTTTCAGAAACAAAATAACATTGATATATATGAAGCAAAACACGAGGCAAGGTTAAAACAGTGACAATTATTTACTGTTCACTGAATTTTTTTATAACAATTTTAAATTTGGAAAAAAATTGTAGAAACTCTTCAGCTGATCAGATAGTTTTGCGAATCTAACATTAAAGTAAATTTCCAGCCTGTCAATTTTTGTTATTGCAGTAGTTGGAAGCAGATCAGTGGATGTGAAAAATATTTCCAGTTATCGACTTCTTGGTTATTCTAATATTATATCAACAGTACAATACTCTTTTATGAATTCCGAGTATATTCATTGATTTATGCTTTTCATCTATTGTATATTGCAAAAAGGTTTATCTAGGAAGACTTGTGGTTACACAAATTGTGTAATTCTCGTGTTCTGCACAAAACCTAGATCTAACTTCAGCACTAACTATGCACTATTCATTATAACATTAGTTATCTGAGTTGAAGCTAAAACTGGTTTCAGACTTCCAGTTCTTATGCGGAATAGTGTATCAGAAGGAACAAAACTGAGTACTTTTTCAGTGACTCAGGATTTGTAATTCCTTGATAGAGGTAAGCTGGTTTCAGAAATTCAGTTGTTACATTTGATATTTGCATTAATTACTCCATAGCTCCTTCAAATCTTTGATTATCCAAATGTAATTAATTTGTTCTTTTCCCTTCCATAAACTGGGGATAATCACCTTTCTGGGATCAGCTTAATAGCTATTATTCTAATTGTATGTTGCCTTTGGTTCAATTCTTGCTTTTCCAATGAAGTTGTCTCTTATGTAAAAAGTATAGCTTTAGGTTTTTTAAATTTTTAATCTTTATATTGTACAGGTATGGACGCTTTCGCCCCTGGCATTGTCTTTTACCAAGAAAATGTGAAGGCTGGCAAATATTTTGGTGGCACTATGCACAGCAATCAGTTCTTTCTTATGTTCGTAGGAAATTGAAGAAAACATCATGGAGATACTTTGGTGATCGATTGTAAGTTCATGCAATATAATTCGTTCTCAATAAAAGTTGTGTTTGATTTCTGATGTCCATTTCTATTTCTCCTACCTTTTGCGGGCTCTCTCTCTCTCTCTCTCTCTCTCTCTCTGTTTCTCCAGCTCTAGTTTTCTCTCACCTCCACTTGACTATGATAACTTTAGGCATTACTTGATCTGAATTTGCTATCTTTACCATGTCAATGTCATACTCTGTATTGCCTTGTTAGATGACTAATTATGATACCTTGGCCTCTAATATCAAGCTATGCCACAAGGGACAAGATTATGGTAATCATCGTTTTCAGAAAAACTGTTTATGATATTATTCATAGAGGAGCAATTGCTCTTAAATATAATACATAGATATACTAACCTAAAATCCTAATTTATAATGGATATAATCTATCCCTACAATTCAAAATCAAAGATCTTGGATTATAAATATATAATATGCTGTCAGCCTATTAATTGTCCTAATTATGAAATGTAATTAAATTTCCTAGATATGTAATTAAAATTATACACGGAAATATTAAATGCAGCATAAATCAAGGGATTCTAACACTGCCCCTCAAGTTGGTATCTTTAAATTTATGTCTTCCTTTTCCTACTTATAAGGCACAAATAGAAGGAGAAATGTAGTATACCTGATTTCCTTATGACGTGTGTTGTTATGCAGTTTCTCCCTCACATTCATATACCTTGTCTAGGTAATTCTTTAAGTTTCCTGGATGCAGAAGTTTTCGACGGAAATATATGAACTTGTACAAGATTAAGTTGGATTTTCTCCAACAAGAACAGGTTGCTTCTTTTCCTTCTTTCTTTGAAAACATATTGATGGGAACCAAAATATATGTTTATAATGTAACCAAAATATATTTTTTGGTATCCTGAAATATAATTTGTTTCGGTTTTATTTGTTATGTGTATATATATATGTTTTTTTTTTCAATCTATTGTCCTTAACAATTATGAAAAGCATGTTTTTAGTGTCTAGTGAAGAATTAAAATCATGGGTTTCTTAATGGTCTAAATGAATTTTCAGGGTTACTGACAAAGAATTGTCATATTTTTATTTACAAGTAAATGACCATTTTAATCTCTGAAACTGTAATATTCGAAGTCCCAAAATTTAATCAGTTATTCTCATTTAGGTCCCAAAAATATGGTAATATTATTACTCAAGTCACGTGTTGGACTGCTTTGATTTACATGTTATAGTTTTGGGGATTTTGAGGATTTTTTTTGGGTTGAGGGACTAGTGTGATAGTATCCACCAACTTCAGAGACAAAATTGTTCATTTATTTTTTCGACCACTAAAACTATATTTAAGCCTTATAGTTGTAGAGAGGCATTGACCACCGGCTCGGGCGTATGGACTAGACGGGTCAGCCCATACCAACGGTCCTAACGGATCAAAGAGAATGTAAGTGATAAATTTTTTATATTATTTATTAAATAAAATATTGATGGGATTGAACATTTTAAAAAGTAACACATTATTTGAATATAACCAAACAAATATTATGATAAAAGGGAACTATGTTATGTTAGATATATGAATGAATTTCATACGTATAAAACAAGTCAAATAATTAATATATATATATATATATATATATATATATATATATATATATATACTCTAAATTACGTAAAAAAAGATGAATATTAAGTTCTTAAGAAATTTAAACGAAACGTGATAAATATTTGGACATGTGTGACAGGAATGGAGAGTACGTAGATATTTATCTGTGATCTTGTACCTAATTAAAAAAATTGAATATTATCGATACTTATGTTTAATTAAGACGGAATTTTTTTTATCAAAATGGGAATGTGTTGAGACAATATATATGAAGATAGTTTTATTTATCATCTTCAATTTTATGTGTCTAGAACTATTTTAATAGAATATTTTTCTAAATTATTCTAGGAATATTTTTTAGAAACTTTTCTAAAATTTTTATATTCACAATTGTTCTAAACTAAGAAAGAGTGTTATATATTCTTTTCTAGTTTGGCGTAAGCTTTTATCAAGTTCCTCTTCTATTTCTTTAGCTTTAGCCTTTACTTCTTATATATCTTTCCTTTAAAGTTTTCATTGTAGAGGTCACTCATTATAAGCATGGATCAAAATTGTAGTAGAGTACAATTATGAACGCTGAAACTAAAATAAGTTTTATTAGTAAGTTTTATTATAAGCTATATTTATCTCTTTGATTAGTTTTGGTATTGATATTTATTATTTAATTTTGTCCATTTTTTTAGAAGGTACTATATTTAACATAGTCTAAAGGACAACAGTATTTTGATTACTAAATTTTGATAACTTTTTCTTATAACTTCATGTTTCTATTTTTTCATTCTTAATATTTCAAAACTACTTAGAAAATGACACATCAAGTTGTAAGAGAAAGTTATCAAAATTTAATAGTCAAAATATCGTTGTCCTTTAGACTATGTTAAATATAGTATCTTTTACAAAAAAAAAAAATAAAAAAATTAAATAAAAAGTAAATATCAATACTACAACTAATCAAAGAGATAAATATAGCTTATAATAAAACTTACTAATAAAACTTATTTTAGTCTCAATGTTCATAACCTCACTTATTTATACTCTTTTGCAATTTTGGTTCATGCTTACAATAAGTCATCTCTACAATGAAAACTTTAAAGGAAAGACGTATAGGAGGTAAAGGCTAAAGCTAACGAGATAGAAGAGGAACTTGATAAAAGCTTACGCCAAACTAGAAAAGAATAAATAATTTTTGTAGAAGGATATAAAACTCTTTCTTAGCCTAGGCCGAAGGATGAGATGGGCCAGCTCGGGCCTATGGTTGTAGAGGGTTGAAGGCTAAGACGAGTCGACTCGAGTTAAAGATTGAGACGAGTCGGCTTAGTTCGAATTTGGTCGGTCCGAGTTAAAGGTCGAGACGAATCAGTTCAGTCAAATTTTGCTCGGGGCCAAAATTTGGTTGAGTCTGCGTTGTCTGAAATTGACACAAGTTGGTCGTGATCGATATTCAACAAAGTCAGTCTATTCCAAAATTTAGTCAAATTCAACTAAGCCTGCGTGTGTCAAAATTTTTTCCAAATTCGATCGAGTTGGCCAGTTCAGACAAAATGTCATCTCAGGCCGATGACTAGTGCTAAAATTCTAGAAAGACCAACTTAGACCTCTGCCTATGCTAAAAGTCAATCCTGACCGATTTTGGTGAAATTTGAGATAGATCAACCTAAATAAAAAATTTACTAGTATATTTTAAAATATAATAATATATTTTTATGTTTAAAAAATAAAACTGATGAGCTGACTGTGATATATAATACTTTTGTGAGCTTTTTACCTTATAAACTCTTTTAATGTAGGTTTTGTAATCATGTGAATTTTTTTGATTCCAATCCACATGGATGAGAATGAAAGCCTATGGCCGGACTAAATTGACATTCTGATTTTTATTATGAATGAATGATACATTCCTCTACGAGTTATTAGCGTCATCCATCATTCAACTTAACACCCAACTGAATGAATCATATATTTATTGAATGAAACCAATTCAATAGTACTCATACTTTAATGTCACCGTCATATTAGTATTAACATTACAACACCAACACCAATCTTGTGATTAATGCAACCCATCACCACCGCACTCTTCATTAAATTCCATGTTAAAGGAACCAGACTGAAATAAAAATTGAATTTTATGTTTCTATTAAAAAAATATTGTATTTTTCACTTTTTTTTATTCATATTTAAAAAATGAAATATATTATAATAGTGAGTAGCAGTCTAGTGGTAAACACAACAATAAATTTGAGGTAACATGATAACGGTTTTACAACAGCACTCTTATGGTAATGGTCTCATTGTTACAATATAATGGTCCCAAGCTAAAGTCAAGGGTTAAACAAAACAAACATAACATCAATTTTGTCTTAGAAACTCTTATTGTTTAAGCAACCAAGTGATGATAACACAATTTTTTTAAGCAATTCTAATATTCATTCTCTCTCTTATAGTTATGATTGTTCAGATATCAAGTAAATGTTTAAGCAAGAAATATATGTTACATCAATTATCTCTCTTATAGAGTTAATATCCCAAGCGACATAGTCTTACTCATATGATAATCTCTAGTTGTTTATATATGTAGTATTCAAAATGTTTATTACAAGTGTGTTTGTATATGACTTAGATGAATATAAACACATACAAAATTGATGTATGTGATGAAATGGGATATGATGAATAAACATGCACGATTTCGTATGTTATGTGGACACCCAATATTGTTTTATGGTCATAATACCAAGTACATAAGCTCATTAAGAAAAAAAAAATCCTAACTTTACTGATATAACATAACTTAGAATATTAGGTATTGAGAAACTATATGAAGTTCTTGCATCACACTAGTCATCATGATAGAACAATATCAGATTACAATAACCAATTAAAAACTACTAAAATAGCAAGGGCAACCTTACTAGTACATCATCACGTCTCAGAGAGTTTGGAAGAATTTATGAGGCATATACCTCTTAAGTTCAATGAAAAATTTGGTTTTGAGTAATCTAATAAGTTAATCGAAGATATTGACAAAATAAAATAAATGAAAATAAATCTTCCCTAGATAAACTTCTTTATACAAGAGTTTTAAGAAGAAAAAAAATCTAATAGATTATTTTTTTAATAACATTTAATATGTTAAAAATGTATAATTCCTCCAACTATAACAAGAAAATCACACATTATAATATGTTACAATGTTTAACCAATTTTATACTTAAATAATTTATGAAGCTTAAAAAATGTAAAAAGGGTTTATGATGATATAAGACAATAGTTTAGATAAGTTATTTCAATATCTATTCGAAAACTCTTACTCAGGGGCGTGAAGTGTTCTGATGAACCGATTTACTGTAGCTAAAGAATGTGAGAAAAGAAGTCCCACATCGATGGAAACTTACTTTGGGGTTTACTTTTAATGTTATAACAAGAGTCCAGTATTTCCTTAGGAAATTATCCCAAAGTCTCTCCATTTCTATTTTTTTTTTGCTTTATTGGCTTGAGAGAAGAATTAAGAGAGAATATTAGTTTCTCCTCTAAGAGAGAATATTAGTTTCTCCTCTAAGAGAGAATGTTAGTTTCTCCTTTAAGGTTCTCCTTGTATTAGTTTTTCCTATTTCCAAGAGAGGGGTTGTTATTGTTTTCTCCTTGGGATTAGAGAGAATGGTATGTAATTTTTCCTTTCATTGAATAAATTATATTCATTGCCTATTATCTATTTTTGTTCCTTTATTTTCATCTTTTATTTTAGTTGTGAGTACTTGTGTTAGTACTCTGATACCCAACAGTGGTATCAGAGCTGTTGGTTCGTGTGATTATATTTCGATGTTATTGTCATTAGAATAGAGTTGTGATAGTGGATAAAGTGTGGTAGTGTGAAAGTGCATGTCTAGGAAAGTTCTGGCTAGGAAAGACTTGGTACTTAAGCGTGTCCATTAATGACCCACCTCTCTTTCCTGGGAATTACCTGGTGCACTGGTTCACGGTCTGCCTCCATTGTTCTAGTAGATAGTACTATTCATAGTGAGAAGTGCATAAGTCAGTTTTAAAGCCATGACAACAAGATACGAGATAAAGAGATTCAATGGGAAAAATTTCTCATTGTGGAAACTGAAGATGAAGGCAATTTTGAGAAAGGACAATTGTCTAGAAGCAATTGAAGAAAAACATAACGACATTACAGATAAAAAGTGGAAGGAAATAGATAACAATGCTATAGCAAATTTGCACTTAGCATTGGCAGATGCAGTTTTATCCAGCATTGCGGAGAAGACTACAACGAAGGAGATTTGGGATACTCTCACAAGCCTGTACGAGGTTAAGTCACTTCACACAAGAATATTCTTGAAGAGAAAACTCTATACTCTTCGAATGAGTGAGTCCACATCGGTGACAGACCACATCAACAATCTAAATACATTGTTTGCCCAACTTTCAGCGGCATATTTCAACATAATTGAAAATGAACGTGTGGAGCTTCTCCTACAGAGTTTACCTGATTTGTATGATCAGCTTGTCATCAACATTACAAATTACAACCTTATTGACCTCCTACGCTTTGAGGATGTTGTCGGAGCTGTTCTTGAAGAAGAATCCGGGCGAAAGAACAAAGAGGATATGGTGGAAAGTGCAAGGAAAACAGAAGCTTTGGTGATGACGAGAGGTAGATCAACAGAACGTGGATCTAGTGGGAGTCAGTCTCATGATAGATATCAAAGTAAGAAGCATCTCAAATGCTACCATTGTGGCAAAAGAGGGCATGTGAAGAAAGATTGTTGGCATTTGAAGAATGGAGGAAAGAACTCTGAGGCATCAACCTCATAAGGTTGTATGGCAAATACCTCGGAGGACGAAGATATTATGTGAAGAAGAGGAGAGATCTGGTAAGTCGTGAAAGCTCAAAAGATCATGGCAGATGTGTATGTGCTTTTGGGAGATACGTATGCTAATGCAATGATTGCATCGACGAGTCGAGAAGAAGCGATATTGATGTGACATCGTAAACTTGGGTATAAGTCAGAGCGAAGTTTGCAAATCCAGGTAGAACGTAATCTTTTACTCGGGCTCAAGAAGGTTGTTTTATCTCTACACGAGCACTGTGTGGTAAGCCAACAAACATAGTCATAGATCACAAATTACTAGTTTGACTACCAGGAAAAAGGAAAACACTAGAATACTTGGTTTATTCTGATGTAAGGGAATCACCAGAGTTATTACTAGGAGAATCAAAGTTTACTCTAGGAGATTGTGGGTGTATTACATCAAGAGGAAGTCAAATGTGTTGTTACCAGTTCAAGAAATCCAAAGCACGAGTAGAGCTTGAAACTGAGAAAATTAAGTGCTTGGGCTATGCTAACAATGTGAAGGGGTACCACCTATGGGTCCCACTACCCACAAGGTTATTGTTAAGCAAAAATGAAATGATGCTCCAACCAGAAGGCGTTAAAGAACAAGAAAACTTGGTTTGCATGGTTGAACAAATCTTAGTACGGTTTAAAGAGGGCGCTCAGGTGTTCGTAGAAGAGATTTGATTCCTTCATAAGCCTCGGTTACAACAGACTGGGTGTTTAGACCATTGATGTTGTATGTGGATGACATGTTGGGGGTAGAGCCCCCACAAAGTTCAAATCCATGAATTGAAGGCACAATTGGCTAGGAAGTATGAAAAGGACTTGGAACCAGCAAACAAGGATTTCAGGGATGCAAATTCACCAGGACAAAAAAGATAGGAAGATTTGGCTTTCTCAAAAGAAATACTTACTGATAATCTTGCGGCGCTTCAACATGCAAGATTGCAAGCCAATTTCTACCCCACTTTTTATCAATTGTTCCTCACGTATGAGTCCTAGCAGTGAAGCGGAGAGGATGAAGAAGTCTCGAGTACCGAGTGCATCGGTGGTGGACAGTCTTATGAATGCTATGATGTGTACAAGACCAGACATTGCACAAGCAGTGGGAGTGGTTAGTAGGTTCATGGCGGGTTTGGTGGAGAGCAGTGAGGTATTGACAAGAGGTCCTTAGAAGGAACCTCGGGTGTTGCATTGCGTTTTGGAGGATCAAAATTATGTGTCAATGAAGTCTACGTGGATTCGATCCTACTGAAGTCTACCAGAACAACAAGCAACATGAAGGCAGAGAATAAAGCATGGTGTGAAGATTTGATTAATCTCATCAAAATCTTCAAGTGGGAGATTGTGAGAAAAGAAGTCCCACATCGATGGAAACTTACTTTGGGGCTTACTTTTAATGTTATAAAAGGAGTCCAGTGTTTCCTTAGGAAATTATCCCAACGTCTCTCCATTTCTATTTCTTTTTGCTTTATTGGCTTGAGAGAAGAATTAAGAAAGAATATTAGTTTCTCCTCTAAGAGAGAATATTAGTTTCTCGTCTAAGAGAGAATATTAGTTTCTCCTCTAAGAGAGAAGGTTAGTTTCTCCTTTAAGGTTCTCCTCGTATTAGTTTTTCCTATTTCCAAGAGAGGGGTTGTCATTGTTTCTCCTTGGGAGTAGAGAGAATGGTATGTAATTTTTCCTTTCATTGAATAAATTATATTCATTGCCTATTATTTATTTTTGTTCCTTTATTTTCATCTTTTATTTTAGTTGTGAGTACTTGTGTTAGTACTCTGATACCCAATAGAGAGGGGAAGATTGTTAGAAATCCAAGTGTGAGTCTAAGTCCCACATTGACCAGAATTGAGAAAGTAGAGCACCATATAAGGATCAAGACCCATAAACCCATCGCCTTAAGGTTTTGGGTTGAGAGTGGTGTCAATGCCTTATGTGGTTGGGCTAAGATCTCATTGGTGTTTGTTCTCCCCAATGAAACCCCCTCCTTTAAAAACCTAACAAATGGTATCAGAGCCGATGGTTAAAAACCGGCTCAGACGAGTACAATATGGTCCTAGTATCGAAAGTCTTCCTGACAATGTGAGTTAGGTAAAACGTGTCCCGTTAAGAAAAAATGGCGGTACAGAAAAGGGCAGAAAAGGAGTACTCGTGGTTGGGAATGGTTCAGCTGGAGGGGGAGTGTACCAATGTGGTTGAAGGAACTCACCCTTGAGGGGGAGATTGTTAGAAATCCAAGTGTGAGTCTAAGTCCCTCATTGACCAGAATTGAGAAAGTAGAGCACCATATAAGGATCAAGACCCATAAACCCATCGCCTTAAGGTTTTGGGTTGAGAGTGGTGTCAATGCTTTATGTGGTTGGGCTCAGATCTCATTGGTGTTTGTTCTCCCCAATGAAACCCCCTCCTTTAAAAACCTAACAAAGAATGGGAAACAATGAATTAGCAAAGAAAAGGTTGTCCGTTATCAATGAAAGAAAGCGACTGATAAGCGATGATTTGCGAGGTTATAATATATTGTTGATCTTGCTATTTCGAAGAGATTTGCGAAATAATTGTGTTAATTTACCACTCTATCCCTTTGCTTCTATGGTGCTTTGTTTGATTTTTCATATCACACCCAAGCTTTGCAGAATTTTCATACATGTAGATATGAAGAAGTAATGGAACATATATGTTGTACTTGTATCTGATTCCAACATATTTTCTTTTCTCCAATTACTTGATTCCATTGTTTGCGTATCTGGTTCCAAGTGCTTCAATTTTGTATCCAGATACATACTACTTGTATCCAAATACATACTGCTTGTATCTGATTCCAACCTTTTGTTTATTTTATTGTTGTTACGTTGTGGCATTTGCAGTTGACTTTTTAGTAATTGTGTGATTAAAAATTATTCATATTTTTTTGTAATAAAAAAATTAAATATTTTATTTTTCGGTTCAAATGCATTGTAATATTTTTTTTTCAATTTATAAATATCTTTAATTTTTAAGTTATGTAGAAAAAATTCAAAATTAATTATAACTTATCTAATTATCATTTTATATTATATTTAACACCTAGGGATATTTAGTAATCTAACTTTTTCATAAATTAAATTTTATTTTTTATTAGTTACATCACTCAAATCCTACACAAACTTTCACAAAATTTACTCTCAAATATACTCTAGTATCACCTCCAAATCTCTTATAAGAACAACACAAGTTTCACTCTCAAACCCACTCAAATCAATAATCTTTCTCTCCTTTAAATCTTTCCACTCATAAGAACACACCCTTAAAGTAAGTTATGTTGATATAGAAGACCAAAATGACCGAAGGATTAAACGTGTGTTCATTAGAAGTGATTGACTGTCTATACAAAATTGAAAGCATGGATTTATAACAATTTTTGTGTTCTTTTGCTCTGAATTGAAAGCGATGAAGAGCGAGAAAATGTGAGATTCATGCTTTAATCCATCACGTCTTTTATGAAGAGATTTTAAGCAACTTTTGTTATTTGACAAAATTACCCTTCTTATCACATGTAGAACTTTTTTTTATCTAGTGCTATTGCTTTTGTTTCATCTATAGTATTTGTTTTGAGATATTGCTGGAGTACAATTTAGCTGTGACCAAATTAATAAATATTTATAATATTTTTATTTATGATAATAATATATGAAAAAATAATTATAACTTATCTAAATATTATTTTATTATACTTTTTTAACACCAAGGACAATTAGGTCATTCAACATTTTTATTTATTAAATTTAATTTTTTCAGTCACATCAAATCCTTCACAAATTTGTACAAAAATTACTTTCAAATCTACTCTACCATCACTCCCAAAGTCATAAAAAATAACAACATAAATATCATCTTCTAATCAACCCAAATCAATCATCTTCCTTTCTCTCAAATCATCACCTACATAAGGACACACCCTGAGGCAGTGTTTCTTTGTGTGGATGGCACTTTAAATGCATTTGCGCGGATGGATTTATGTGCAGGTCGTTGTTCTTTTGAGCGAATATGGATTGAATATGGATCGATTTGCAAGAGTGGATTTGCAAGATCCCTATCATATTTCATCTTCTTATATATGCAAGGATTTGAAAGTGTTATAACTACTTTTACCAAATTAACCCTACAGTTTCACTAACATATAACCAAACTTGTCTCTCATTGGTGTGGGGAAAGTGATGTAGTGTTGGTGTGAGTGTGTGAGTGAAGGAGATGGGCAGGAGTGTGAGTGCATGTGAGGGGTTGGGAGTGTGAGTGCATGTGAGGGGTTGTGCACCGGTGCAGTGCATTGTGTGTGTGTATGGCACCGGTTACGTAACTGGTGCCTTTGCAAAGAGGAGGGTGACACCGGTTATGTAACCGGTGTCGTGTTTTTTTTTTTTTTTTACTTTTTTGTATTGTTTAACATTTAATTATATAACCTTTTTTATAAAATTTTAAATTTTTTTATTTTATAATTTCATATAATTTTAATATTTTTTTTAATTCATATTAATTATTTATAATTATTTTTATAACATCAAATTATAAAATCATTTTCCTTTTTCATCAAGGGTATTTTAGTAACTTTCTAATTTTATCTATTTTTATAATTTATTTTATCTATTACATCAATCAAATCTTTCACTAACTTTCATAAAACTTATCTCCAAATCCATTCACTTTACCCTCTAAATTCACTAAAAAAAACACACAAATTCATCTACTTAAATCCACACAAATCTATATTCACAATCTCCCCCAAATCTATACCTCCAAAGAAACACACCCTAAAAGCTAGCAACAAAGTGTTTACCTCACATACTAGTTTGAAACTTTACAAATATTAAAGCTCTTCACTTGAGTGTTTATTTTTTCTTTTAGAAATGCCTCAACTGAAATTTGGTTTCTACAAATTTTTCCGCAATTTTAGTTTCTTTAATTTTATTTTTCATAATTTTTGCCCCCTAATTATTTTTATGTAATTTTGATCTTTAACTTTTAGTTATCCCTAATTTCCAATTTTAACGATAAAAAATTGCAAAATTGAAAACAATTAGATATGATTAAAAATTAAGTGATATTTATAAAGTATAAAATCACAATTAAACCTACACATGGTGGATATTCGTGAGTTGCGTAACGTAGCTGTATGTCGTAGCTGTACTGTAGCATACTTTAATTAATACGGACAACTCATCTTCATTTCGGAAATATACCACTCAAATTAATAATTCGGTATTTTAAATTCGGATAATTTTTTATGGTACACACATAGGTAGAAATGAAAATTAATAAAATTATAAGTATTAATCTGATATTATTATTATATTTAATATCCTTTAGTCAAGAACATCTTTCAGTGATGATTGTGACCAACAACGAAAGAAGATGGAGGTCCTTCAAACGTTCATTGCACCATCTGAATCCAAATTTATTTATTGTTTCATTATTCTTGTTCGTCCTTTAACGCTGAAAAGCTCTTTTATTATCCAATATTAATTGCCAACCCTTTTAATGTCTAGATTTTTAAAGTACAGTAACATTTTCTTATTATTTATTGATTTTTGACATAATTGATTAGCTTTTATGTAGAATTCATAAAGTGTCAAAGTATTTTCACCGAGTTAAAAATTCATTAATAAAATACTTTAGATTTAATTCCTACAAACCCAAAAAAAAAATGTTTAAAGAGGCATTAGACAGAATTTCAGTTTAAATCAATAAAAGATTAAATAATTTATAAGATATACACGAATTATCACTTCTAATTATAAGAAAAGAAATTCATTGGTTTAATTTTTTTCAAAGAAGGATTTATTAGATGGAGTTAATATGTATCCAATCCATACAATAAATTTACGTCACTTCGATCCAAATCTTAAATTCCAATAATTGTAATAATTTCAACTAATCTTTTAATGTTTTATAAATTTAAATTCTTTTAATTGAGCTTTTATTAAAAAAAAAAATTGTAATGAGAAATTGAAATATTTATTGTTTTTGTCCAAGTACCGTATGATTTGATTTCTCTATCAAAGTTTGGTTGTTAGTTTTGTTTTCTTGTCTTCAATTTGTATTTTTATTCTAATATCTCCAAATTCATCAATTAAATAGTTCTCGAAGAAAAAAGAAGAAGTAGTAAATTGATTAATAAGTTGAAAAAAAAACTAAATAAAAAGAAGACGAATCCATAAACAACAATCAGATGATTTTACTAACAAAAGAAAATAATTGGCAATTACTTAAATAAAAACAAAAAATATTTTAAATACTCAAACTTTTAACAAAAACACAATTAAAATACTCAATTTTTTATTTTTTTTTTACTTCAACCATTTTCGTGTACCTACTTAACCTAAAAAAACCACTGGGTTATTTGAAAACACAAGAAGTATCTGTTGGCATTTATTATCTGAATTAAAAATGGCGTAAGTATTCAATTTTAGTAAATTGGTGCAAAGCTATGTAATGTGAACAGTGAAGCAAGCATAGCAGTGAGCAAGCTCAGCGACATTAGAAAGAAAGGGAGAACCCATTTTTCTCTCTGTTTTTAGGTTTCTTCTTTCTTTCTTTTGCATCTCCAAGAAAAAAAAAATCATGGGTTCAACCAATCTAGTACTCTCCTCAACCCTGTTGCTCCTTCTGGTCGGTTTTGCAAACTCCGACATCACCCAAGACAAAGCAGATTGTACGGATAAACTGATTGGTCTCGCTGGTTGTCTCACCTACGCCAGCGGCGACGCCTCAGCTCCCACCATGGATTGTTGCTCTGGTCTCAAACAAGTTATCGACAAGAACAAGAGGTGTCTCTGCATCCTCATCAAGGATCGTAACGACCCAAGTCTCGGCCTCAAGATCAACGTCACCCTCGCTCTTAACCTCCCAGAAGTTTGCAAAACACCCACCAACATAACTCAGTGTGTTGGTCCGTTTTTTCTTCTTCTTCTTTTTCTTTGTGATGTAATAATAATCTATGTTGGTTTGTTACCAAACTTTGTTTCTTGTTTTGTTTCAGATCTTTTGCATTTGCCACCTAACTCCCCCGACGCCAAGGTGTTTGAAGGCTTTGAAAAAGCCTTGACCAACAAAACTAGCCCCTCTTCCGCCCCTGCTGGTAAATATATATATACCATTATTCATTCCTTCTGCATTTTTTTTTATATGCAGACAAAATCAATCAACAAAAAAACTTAGCTTTTGCTGTTCTTGCTAGTGATCCAAGTAGATTAGAGATACCCTTATAGTAAAAATATAATTTTGATTGATTTTAACAATGTGGGGGGATTGAAAATTGAAAATTGTGTGCAGGTTCTGCAAAGGGAGAAACATTAAGTGGTAATAGCAAGAGTGGAGGGTGGGGAAAGAAGTGGTTGGTGACAGAAGTGGTATGTGGAATTTTACCCTTAGTGTTAGTATCCCATTTGGTGTTGTTCCTGGTGTGAAGGTTGAAGATGGAAATGGAAGGTTGGTAGTTGTGTGTTTTAATGTTATGTGGTTTCATGTTTTGTGCATAGATATGTTGAGGATGCAATATGTAATTTGTTGCTACTAGTAGCTACCTAGGTGGTGTGTTGTCCTTTTCCTCTAGTTATTATTATCTTCAGTGTGTGCCCATCTTCTTTTGTTTCTCGGTGATTAATTTTCCAACTAATGGAACCATTCAGAGGGACCCTTTAATTAACTTCCACAACATCTATCTTTTAAATATCTTTCTGCTACCACCTTCTCTTCCCTTCTTTCTAACCATCAACTCATCAATGTTCACACTTTTCTTAGCACCCATTTAATGCTATAAAAGCCATTTACTCATTTTTTAATAATTTTACCATTCAAATGGTTTAAACAGTGATGATAGTAATTAAATAATTATATTTTTTTTTTCTAACTTACTATTTTGCTTTTCTGATTTAAAATATAAATGATATATATGTATATATGTTTGTGTGTGTATCCAAAGAAAATGAGGATAAGATAAGTATTGAGAATTTTAAGCTTCATCATTTCTAAGCATTACCTGCTTGCGAAGACATGGTGGGCCAAACCCATTTTCGACTTATCTAGTTGTGTTCCGTGTTTAAATTGGATTTAGATATTTTAGGGTGTATTTTGAGAGTTTAATTATTTATTTTAAATATTAATCGGCCATTAATATTTTGACCAGTTGTTATGATTTGTCCCTTTTTATACTAAAATATAAATATAGAAAAAACAGAAAACAATATGCTTTAGTTGATTTTTCCAATACTAAACTCTAAACAATAGGCATAAATAGTTTGTATTCATGGATAGTAACTTTTAAATCGGTTTTATGTAGGAAATGTGGGTCACCGAGTCCTTTTGACATGCTTTTAAGTAAATATATATTTTACTATTTTATTATAGGTTAAATTATACTTTTTAGTCTCCATTTTCGTAGCAAAATTTGAATTTGGTCCCTCAATTATTTTTTATCTCAATCTGGTTCCTATTTTGGGAAATTTGACCAATAAAGTCCTTTCCGTTAGTGGTAGAGTAACTGTGTTAAATGGGTGCACGTGGCAGTGGCAGTGATAGTGCCACGTGTCACTATTTGAGAGTTGTCATTTTCTCATTCTCAATTTGGTCCCTGTATTTTATTTTTTGTCTCAATTTAGTCCCAATTTTTGTAAAAATTGTGCAATTTTGTTTCTCTCCAAATTGAAATCAAATTTAATTTCTATATAAATATGCACAAATATTTCTATCAAAATTGATATTTCAAGTAAATATTTTTAACAAGATTAAGTTTATTTTAATTTATATTTTACGTTAAACTTTATTTAAAATTGTTTTAAAGTTGTTAATAGAAAATAATGTTAATAAAAAAAATTATAAATTATATTGATATTTTATTACATTATACTTTAATATTGTTTTTTATTTGAATTTATATTTTAAATAATTGCATATTTTTAAAATGTGTAAAATTCAATAATTTCTATACAAATGTTTTAGTTATAGTTAGTATAAAAATAACAATTATATAATTTAAGAAAAATTAACTAGTTTATGTAACAATAAAAAACAAATAAATTTAAAATTTGAAAACAATTTTAAGTAAAATTTAATGTGAAATAAATTTAAAGGAACTTGGTTTTATTGAAAATATATAATAAAAATATCAATTTGAATAAAAGAATCAAATTTAATAAAAATATTTGTATAACATTTTATAATTTTTGTTTCAATTTGGAGGGGGACGAAATTACATAATTTTTACAAAAATTGGGACTAAATTGAGACAAAAAGTAAAATACAAGGATCAAATTGAGAATAAGAAAATGACACATTCCAAATAGTGACACGTGACAATGTCACTGCCACGTGACACGATGTCAGCTTGACACGATGTCAGCTTGACACGTGGCAAAATTTTTAATTTTTTTTTAAATTTTTAAAAAAATTAATAAAAAAAAATTCAAAAAATCCAGAAGCGGACACGTGACACCCCATTTAACACTGTTACTCTACCACTAACGGAAAGGACTTGATTGGGTTAAATTTCCCAAAATAGGGACCAGATTGAGATAAAAATTAATTGAGGGACCAAATTCAAATTTTGCTACGAAAATGGGGACTAAAAGTATAATTTAATCATTATTATATTTAAAATATAAATATTTTATAAAATAGACTAATTTATAAATCTATGAATCAATACAATTTATAATACAAGACACGTCATATGGGTCGTCGACTTGAAAATCGCTGTAAAAAAATGTGAAAAATAGTTGGACATTTTAAGTGTCCGTGGTTCATACAAACTTACCTTACATTATTATTTATTTATTTATTATTATTTATATGGTGAATATTCTTAAATTTCTTATTCGTTATTTCTTTAATATTATATATTTAGAAATACAAATCCAAATTTTATTTTATAGTTCATTTTAATAAATTTCATTATTTTATTTGTGCTGAATCATTAAGATTTATTTATTTTTTCTTATAATTGTTAAATTATACTAAATATTTGTTTATATTAAATGCTCAATGATATGGAAGAAATCAGATTGATTAGCCCACAAGTTTTATACGATTGAGTCCACATTAACCTATTTTGAGCTGATCAAATGTGATACAAGCTAAACTAGAAATAATGGACTAAATGATAATAAGTTCCACTAAATCATACTGTAATTTTCTTTTTCATCTTTAACATGTTTTAAGAGTTTTTTTTTTTCCTACTAGTGATTGGAACAACGTCACTTACGCTATCAATTCCTATCATTCATTTTGTTATTATCCCAAACTGCTCACATAATATTTAGCAGTCAACCAATAAGATGCTGTTTCTATCTACTTTGATGTATAATTTTCAACCCCTCTTGCTCATATATATATATATATAT
>Ga0214544_1000150_pt1 | contig 104497 bp, 62 predicted proteins | sample CNSS3metaG_FD_160074 | JGI IMG/M metagenome (GOLD analysis project Ga0214544, IMG submission 160074) | Root nodule microbial communities from cowpea collected in UCLA plant growth center, Los Angeles, California, USA - CNSS3 | ecosystem: Host-associated > Plants > Roots > Nodule | place: USA...
TATCCTAAAAAGAATCATAAACTAACATACATAAATCATAATAAGATACTAACCTTGATTTGTGATAGATCATGCAAGAATGTATACATGAATCTCAATCTATGTGTTTCCAACCTCTATTTCCCAATCTTTGTATTTATCTCTCTTCACAGACTTTCATGATAATTTACATGATGAAAAGATCTTATAGTCAGAAAAAAACCCTAATCTCTTTTATAAATTAATGTCTCTATTAAAATTTTATATTTTATCTTTTATTATAATTTTCCATAATATAATTTTAATATAAATAATATATAATATAATTTTATAAAATATATAAATATATATAAAAAAAATTCAAAAAAGAAAAAAATGGGGGAGTCGTGGCTCCCCCTTGTCACGTCCTAGTTCCGCCAGTGCTGAAGGTGGACCTGATGGTAACAATGGTGCGACATAGAGGGTCCTAACACCTCTGGCTTTCAACAGAGCATTTTAAGGCATCCGTGTTTTTTTTTTGTTTTCCGAGCTCTAGAGCTTTTCTTTTGTGTACTGCTGAACCCCTGTAATGTATGTTTTGTTAGAGGCATGTGTGATAGACATGCCTCCTTTCCTTTAAGAACTTTTTGAATGACTGTAATGGTAGTTCTTTATGTGTACTGTTTCATCTGATAACTCTGCAAGATCAACATATTCAAATATTAATAAATTGTAATGAAAATATTAAATGTTTAATATCTATTATATATTTATTGCGCATTTGGAATAAACTGAATGTATCATATTTTAAACACAAACATGTAATCTAATCAAACTCTTAAGTTAAAATAAAGTCATTGTATGTGTAATTGTCGGTAATTGTTTTGCGGTGACTATTTTACGAGTATGCGGTTGTGGTTTAGTTGAAGGATGTTTTACAAGTAATTTTCTTTTTTTGGGTTGGTTATTTAGTTTACGAAGTTTTGTTCAAGTCTTTATATAAATGATTATTATTACAGTTGTCTGGATGATTTTGTATGATTTGGAGAATTAGAAAATATAGTAAATTTTAGGTTTCAATTATTTATATTTTTAATATTTTTTAAAATTAAAGAGTTGATGTGTATGAGAGAAAATAAATTTGAGAAACATATGAATAATTGTCTTTGATTTTTTGGTATCGAAAGATTTCAATATTCAAATTAGGGAAGATATGGTGGTTTTATTTATAGATATAACGTGACCATTCTCATTTGTAAATGGACTTAAGGTAAATATTGATGGTATAACTAGGGATTGTCATGATTTAATTATGCAGCAGTATTTTTAGAGAAAGTAGGGGAGGAAATGGGATAGTTTTCAACTTTTTTTAGGATGCAAACTTTTATTTATGTTGAATTTATAGGAATTATTTATGCTTTGGAGCATGAATGAACGAAGAACTTTCGAAGGTTTTGATTAGAAAATGATTTTACTTTAGTTTATCATGATTTATTCAACCTAACAAGTGATTTTTTAGAATATTAGAAAGATGATGATAGTGCTTGATTTTTTATTTTTTATTTTACTAATTTTTTTTGTAATAATAAATAATTAATGAGTGTCAAAGTTCATGCTAATAGTTTATTGGAAATAATATGTACTTGTTTCGGTCTCGAATATCAGGGAGACGAAAACCAAGAACAAACTACCTTTATGGCTCTTACACCGATAGATATACGTTTTCCATTTTTTGGAGTTCAGTAGTTATGGTTCCAAAAAAAATCTACCTATCTCTTCCTCTCTTCTCTTTTTGTATAGAGCTTCTACCTACCTGATATGTAAGAAGACGTGTTAGCGTGACAAAATATCAGCAACTGATTCCTATTTTTCCGCTGGATATTAAATCCCTTCCTTTTACGAACGAACTAACCATCTCAGCCCAAATCTTGCTCGGCCCAAATTCTGGTTGGCCAAAATCCTACTCAGCCCAAATCCTGCTCGGCCCAATTCTTGCTTGGCCCAAATCCTGCTCGGCACAAATCCTGCTCGGTCCAATTCCGGCTCGACCCAATTCCTGCTTGGCCCAATTCCTGCTTGGCCCAATTTTTGCTTGACCCAAATCCTACTCGTATTCCTTACTCGTTACCTCGGTCCATGACTAAAACTCGTCGCTCTATAAAAAATATTTATCGAGTCAAAATCGAAATGAGCATGTTGAGGTGGATCATTTACACGTTAACTAACTAAACTAATATCCATCCAATAATTCAGCCTAAATTGAGGAAGTTATTTTAACTACTTTTGCGTGAAAGTAATAATAAGCTAAACAATATGACACGAAAAATGTGGAAGGGTGTGTGATAGATGAGTGCTATTTTACACCACATGTATTTGCAATTCCAATGATCTAGGATAAAGAAAGAATTCAGTATTTAACAAGGGATTAGATTAGGAAAATAAGTATAATATTTTATAAAAGAGCACAAGACTTTCGTAAAGCAGAGAATTGTCGTGTGTGTTCATGGACATTTACGCCTTGATCTTCGGACTCTCAATTCCCGCCAGAGTTATCGGAAAAGAAAAAAAAAACCTAATCATTGTTACTGTTACTTGTGAATTAATCAACTAACATTCCCCATCCTCCGGGAATGGAACATGGATTTGAACAAATAATTTTAACTAGTATAACTCAAATATTAACTCTTTAATTAAAGATAAAAATATTTCTGTTACTTTGATCGTAATTTTTAATTTATCTTTATTATTTTTAATAAAAAACGTATTTATAGGAATTGATTATCAAGACTCAACGTAAGTACCTATATAAAGATTCACGAGTCCCGAGAAAAAAGGATTAGCATAATTTATGCAAGTTACCAATGTCTTTGACTAACGTTTCAGCATTAAAAACGCGCGCCTAAAGGTGAAATTATTATTTATTGTTTTGGTAAGAAGAAAATAAAACGTAGTATAACATAAAATAAAGTACTTTTTGGAGATACTTAGTTTAAAAAGAAAAAAATAGGAAAACATAATCACTGGTTGAAAACAAGATCGAGAGACAACTCTTTACAAAAAACATGTTATTTTAGTTCTACCTGAATAAATTCTTTAACACATAATTAATAATTAGTTTTTCATTCATTGTGATTTTTTTATCTTTTAATTAATTTTAAAAATAAAACATATATTACATTAGAAAATTAATTATAGTCGATTCTACATTAATTTCATACATAACTAAACACACATTAAATAAGTAATTGAGGAGAGATATATTATATGTGAAATATAATTGAATAAAATGAACTTATTTATAATATAAAATTAGTTTATGTTTATATAAATTTGAATAACTTTTATCCAGTTTTCTCAAAGTTTTGTTTTTAATTTATATGAATTAATATTAATTTCTAAAAGTAATTTTGTATACTGTAAATACTTATAGAGTATTTTATTCAAATATATCTTTTGTATTTTTAAGTAAAGTCAAATTCTTTGTTAGATTTTAATGATTGATAAATACTTTTCTCACTTTCTTATTTTTTCCATCATTTTTAATTTACAACCAAAACGAACTATGCACAAACTAAAATAATATAAAAGGTGAATAAAATTTCATTTTCTAAAAATTAAAAATTAGTGCTACCGAGATTAACTAAAAATATTTTCTACACACATAGACAACAAGAAAAACCTACTACAAAGAAAAAACTAACTAAATACATGAAAGAAAATTCTTTTAAGAGATTTGTCATTAACCCTATCAATTATCAAGAAAAGTTTTTATAATTTTTTAGAAGTTGATATTTTGAAATATTTAATTTTACCTTTCGTTCACCTATCTCTATCATATTTTCATGTAATTTGAATTAATTTATCGTCCTTTTTAGTGTTAAAATATTTCATAAAGAAAGTTTCATTCCACATTAAGAATTAGAAAATGCCTCAAAACTACTATGAGGTGAATCTAGATATTATGAATACTCCAAACTATTTATGAGTGACATCTTTAAAAGAAGATATACCAAGAAATCATATTATAATGGCTCCATAAGAGCATAAACATCTAAATTCTTGATAAAAAAATCATTTAGAACATATATTTTATCATGATTCACCATCATTAGTACCACAATCTCCACCAAAAACTTCATTACATGCCCTACACCGAGTCTACTAGAGGCTTCACAGGCTATACCACCATATAAATTACTAAATTACTGAAATCAAGTCAAAATAATTTCAATTGGTTTTAATTTAAATAATTACGATGAATATTAACTGAAAATAATATTAATAAATGTCAATCAATTAATTCTATTAATATTAAGCGAAGAAATCTTGATAAATTTTGACAAAAAATCATATAAACTAAAATAGACTACAAATTTATTAAAGAAAGTTAATATTTTTTAAATTATTAATATTTTTTGCATTTAATGATAGCCAATTTTTGTAATCAAATAACAAAATTTATCATTTGAATTATTTTGTTTGAATAAATATTTAAAAGTATCAAATTTAAAATGGATTAGTTCAAATATTAACATATTTGAATGTAGGATAGTGTTAAAACTTAAAACTTAAAACTGAAATTCTACTGAAAATTACTTTCGAAAACTTAAGACTTTCTCAGTAGTTGTTTTTAGAACAATAAAGCCAGAAAAATATCTCTATTTTGCACATAGAAAATAATTTCTTCGATAGAAAAATATTTCATATGAACAATTTCATAAAACATCCAAGAAAATAAATAAAGATTGTGAAGATCACCGGAAGGGTAAATAGTAGGGTTTTAGAGTTTGTAATTTATTTAGATAAAAGGGTGTGTTTGGTAAAGGAAAGGAGAGTGTAAATAGAAATTAGATGTCTGTAAATAGCAAAAGCCTTGACATATATTGTTTAGGTTGGTAAAATTTGAGTACCTAGGCTCCTTCCAAATATTTATTATCGATTAAATGATATTGAATATGAATAAAAATACGACAATGTTATTTTTAATTGTTAAAACAGTTCAGTGCTCTCCTTTCTCTTTCTCAAATGTATATCAATGGTTAGGTGTTAAGGGAGAAACATTTAATAACAAGATATAACATTAATTAATTTAATTTATATAAGTTATTGATATCATTCTTAATCTAAAATATTTTAAAATGTTTATAAATTTTTATCTTTTTAATGTAAGACTTTGATTTATACTTGAATTTTCAAACGTTAAAAAAATAAGTATTTTTCTTAAAGATTATAAAATTAAAAATTAATATTATATTATTATTAAATTTCAAAGAAGACCCTTAAAACATTGTGATCCATGGCCAACTCATAAAAATAAGTTAGCCTAATGACCATTACAAGGTAACGCAAATTAACTGAGTGACGGTTCTGTTGAAAAATTTATCATATTTGAATCAATAGGCCTGGTATGTATGTCTCTATAGTTTACCACAAGTTAGTGACCGTTAACCTATAAAGAATTATCTACACTTTTTAAAAGTAAGTTGACTCCATTACACTTTTTAAAAGTAAGTTGACTCCATTAAAATGGATCAAAAAGATTAACTTGAAAATTAAATAAAATTAAGAATATAACTGAAAATTGTAAAAAAACAAAAACATATACTTTAAAGCACATTTTATTATTTTTTGTTTTTATATAAAGGACGCGTGTCTTTCACGGCGTAATTTTGTATTTCAAATAATCATATTTCATGGAATGTTATATATTAAAAAAATTGTATTCTCGTAGACGTGAGTAATTTGCAATTTAAAAAATAAATTAAATGTTATTTAATTAAAATTGATAAAAATATAAGAATGTAATAAAAGCAGATGATTTATGGACAGAATAATTTCTATTTTATTGGAAATTGAGATATCCACCCCTCCTTATATAGAAATCACTAAAAAAAAATCGATAGTGTAGTTTTCTAAAATTAAAAATTCCTTTTTACATTGGGAATAAAGATTCTCAGGAATACATATTTTCAGGAGCTTCTAAAAAATATGAAAATATATTTTCTTATTCACATTTTCAAAAAAGAAAGCATATACCTCGAGTAATTCACTACCAAAGGGGAAAACTGAGATAGTGCTTTTCTTGTAATTACTTTTTGAATCTTCTATTACAATTTTGTAATGTTGGTCATAATTTGAATATTTTTTTATCACACAATCTTATTTATTTTATTTGATACTTCCATCTTTCATTTATTTGAGTTTCAAGGTATTGAGGGGTGCAAGGGTGTACGCACAAACAAATTAAAAAGAAATGGAGTAAAAGAACAAAAGCAAGAGTGAATATTCATATTTAATACCGCACATATATTACATTGATTTTACTATCGAATTCATTAAATAGAATTACTAAAGATGATAATGATACTTTAAAATACTAACTGTTATAATCTTAATAAAAAAATAATTATAGTTATTTGATATTTATCTGTAACAATGGTCAACAAATCCATGAACCAATTACAACACAGTAGGCCTGAGATGCTAAATGAAATATTCTTGGAGAGTATAGAAGAGCAAAAGGGAAGGCCCAAATTAATGTTCATTCAGTGTTGATGATTATTCTTTTTTACAAATTAGAAAACTTAAATGTATGCCATACAAATATTATGGTAATGTATGGCTGATATATATAGGAAGTTTTAAGATTGAAAAACATCCTCTTCACTTATGAAGAAAACAGACGAATGAGATAAATTCCCGCCGTTTTATTACCATTGTTATTTTTGTGGAAGCTAAGATTAGGGTTTTTCAGTTACATGCGGAGCTACGAATTGAATACACGAAGGAAAGGCAAGTCGGTGGTTCAACACAACCAACCCAAGTCACTAACCGGAAAACAAACATACATTTACCGGCCGTTGTACCTCACTGTCAACAGGTAGTCTCCGCCGGAGCACATGCCGTGCACAAGAAAAACTTGTTCATTATCGTCTTCAAACATTCATGCATGCATGCAAGCAGTTGAGTTAGTTACCATGTTCCAACAAACCACGTGCATGTCTCTCTCTCTGTTCCCTAACCTTTTGCAGGCAACCTAACCAATGGCTTATAAATCTAGCTACAAAAAATCGTCAAAAGGAGAAGAAAAAGAGAACAGAAATATTAAAGGTAGAATAAGCGAATCATAGTGTCGAAATCAGACCCGGCCAGAATGGCTGTTTGCCCTACCGACGACAGGCATGTGGCCGTTTTGGCATTTCCCTATGGAACACACGCCGCTCCGCTTCTGAGCCTGGTGCGTAGGGCGGCGGCGGAGTCACCGGAAGTGTCGTTCTCCTTCTTCAGCACCAAAAGATCCAATGCCTCCGTCTTCGCCGGGCTCGACGAGGAGCAGCTTTTGAACATAAGGCCTTACGACATTGAAGATGGGTTGCCGGAGGATTTTGTGCCCTCGGGGAACCCCCAAGACCCCGTTGCCTATTTCGTTAAGGCCATGCCCGCTAACTATAGGACTGCCATGGATGAAGCCGTGGCGAAAACCGGGAGACAGATCACTTGCTTGGTTTCTGACGCTTTCTTTTGGTTTTGTGCTGACATGGCTGAAGAATTGCATGCCAAGTGGATTCCTCTGTGGACTGCAGGGCCTCACCCTCTCCTTGCTCATATTTCCTCCCATCAAATCAGGGAAAAGCTTGGCCCAGATGGAGGTATGTATATATGACGTTCTTCCCCCCTAAAAAAATCTTCTTTTTCTGATAAACATTTTAGGAAAGATTGAATTGATTCAGGAGACTAACTAGAAATATGTTTTTGTTGTTTTGCAGTCCGAGAAAACAAAGAAATCGATTTCCTTACTGGTTTCAATGGGTTGAAGGCAGGTGATTTGCCTGAAGGATTGGTGGAAGTGCCAGAAGAACCATTTTCAATGATGTTAGACAAAATGGGAGATGCTTTGCCCCGAGCAACCGCAGTTGCCATAAACTCGTTCAGTGCAGTACACAGTCCTATTGCGCAGGAGCTAGAAAGCAGGTTCCACATGCTTCTGAACGTTGGTCCATTCATTCTGACAACACCACAATCTGTTACTCTAGATGATGAAGGGTGCTTACCCTGGTTGAACTCGCAAGAGGAGAGGTCAGTGGTGTACATAAGCTTCGGAAGTGTGATAATGCCTCCACCAGATGAGTTGACTGCATTGGCAGAGGCGCTAGAAGAAGGTAGGTATCCGTTTATTTGGGCGTTTAGAGGTAACCCTGATAAACAATTACCAGATGGGTTCATGGAAAGGACAAGAATGCAAGGGAAGGTTGTAGGGTGGGCCCCCCAAATGCAGATCCTTAAGCATGCAGCGGTTGGTGTCTGCATCACACATGGTGGATGGAATTCAATTTTGGATTGCATAGTTGGTGGTGTGCCTATGATTTGTAGGCCATTTTTTGGAGACCAGTCGTTGAACACTGCTACACTTGAGCATGTATGGGAAATTGGTGTGGGGCTTGAAAACAATGTTTTCACTAAAGAAGAAACTGTAAGAGTTCTGGAAATAGTAATGTCAAGTGAGCAAGGGATGATGATGCGGGAGAAGGTATTGCAACTCAAGGATTCGGCAATGGAGGCCGCGGGACCTGAAGGTGACTCTACCAAGAATTTCTGCACTTTTGCAGATATTCTTTCAGGTTTACACCATGGCAAATCGCACCATCCACATGGTTTAAAAGGTATCCGCCACAAAATTGCAGGTGCATTTGCTGCAGCACATCACAAATTACGTCGCCACCACCATCACCACCATCAAAAGCACTAAGGTTTTAGAAGTTTTTTTCACCCACAATTGCATCGTTGAAATCTATTAAAACTAGTTGGAACCTTGGATTTTGATTTCCATATGGTAGCTAAAGGAATATACACTTGGCTCTAGGTGTAGATTTTCTAAAGGTTCCTCGTTATTCCTCAACTGCAAATGTAAACATTAATGAAGACTTCCATTTTCTCCGGACACTCTGATCTTAAATTAGATAATATTACTTATATATGATATTTCAAACTACACAACTTTAGAGTGATTCTTAAATTTTCCGTCTAAAAATTGAGAAAAATCTATTAGTGGATAGGGGAGGAAATGTATAGCTATAGTTGATTAAGATGCTATTAAAATGAATATTCATTTTTATAAATATATCTACAGAAATAATTTGTAATCTACAACTTATTAAAAATGTATGTTTTCTATAGATTAATCTAGATCTCTCTTGTTATAAATAAAGCAAGTAGGAGTTCTCTCTTCTAAATCTTTTCTTTCTCTCACAAAGTAACATTTAGAGCTTGATAAGCCTTAGAATCTGAGAAAATAATACTTCATTCTTACATTTTAAAAGTATTACTTATAACAAAATCATTATAGATAAAGGAGAACGGTGTGGAGGATGCCTCTTTCTAAAGAAATATCATCTTAATTAAATATAATGCTATTAAATATAAAGGTATAATTTTAATTATTCTTCTTATAGAATTATTATTAATCTCCTGTTGGCAATACATAGAAAATATGTCTGTCAAGTTTGATTGAGAAAATGAAAAAGGTGTATATTAAAAAAACAGTGAATATAGTAAAACAGAAAAAGAAATGTAATGGTTAGTGTTGTCTCAAGTGAAATAAATAAAAAAAACTTTATTCCTCAATTTGATTAATTTATTTGAAAAGTAGAAAAAATTTAATGGAGAAAACTTAAGTATAATTGTTTCCATAATTTTATACTGTTTTCTATTAGAATGTTTTACATATAATTCATACAATATATACATAACCGGTAAAAATATGTTTGATATACACATTAAAGTTATTGTGTATGGGCAATCTTTTCCTCATTTTCTTTGGGTGGGCTTCTGCGTCTGCACCTCTTGTCTTGGGCCTAGTCTGCGTCTATTTTTTTTTCTTAAAAAAAAAGCGTTGAACTTCCTTACTGCTGAGAAAGATCCCCCCAACGCTATTCTATATATCAAGCAGAAGGAAATTTAATTTTGTCAAAATTAAGAGTCCGGTTTTTTCTGAGTTTTTTTTTTTATGTCTTCTGCTAAACATTAAAAATACATTGTTTTGATATTTAAAAGATAATTTTAAATATATTTTAAAATTTTAAAATTAATGGTCATCAATGTATTTTGAAGATACAATACAAGAACAACAAAGAAAAACCAGTAAAAAATCCAAATTCTAAAATTAGCTATAGATACATTTTCTAAGGAGAGAGAGAAACATATAACCACAATAAAATAAAGAAAGTAATAAAATAATTTTATAAAAAATAGAATTGCCAATATATTTGAGTTTGAATTTAAATAAATGGATAATAATTTTTAATTTATGTAATTACTACATTTAAATGTTGTCTTATTCTTAAAACTATAATCTAATTTTAAATTTATATGGATCTTACAAATTATAGTTGGCGAGATAGTGATGTAGTGTTCACATTTCTCTGCATCTAATATCAGTAAAACTATACATATAATTTTAATCATAGTTAATGTACTATCTACTTGCTCCACTGAATACAATTTATATTTTATCAGTTAAAAATAAAATAATAGTATAAAACCATTAAAAATCTCCTTGTAATCAAACAAGCGAGAAAATTTTTTTTTTTTTATTCAGCATAATGTAATTTTATTCCTTTAATAACAAGAGTAAGAAAGAACTACATATTTACTTACAAAGCTCTCAAGGTTGAGAAGATTGTAAATGATCATCATAAAATTGTCATAGATTACAAATAAAATAAAATTATAATATATAAATAAATTAAATTAGATTTAAATTTTATTCTTTTAAACTATATAAAAGTCATTTAGAGTTTATTTTAATAAAGTTTGGTAGACCTTGTGTCAATTATCGAATTATTTTTATTCCCATGATCGAGATAAGATAACTAGTTTTTGACACAGAAATTTTTATTAAAGATTTCACATAACATAGAGGAAAACTATAATATAAACTTTTGAGAAAATTGGGTGGTTCGAATCCATGAAAATATCGTTTTTGTTACTACAAGTTTTGACTAAGAGTACATGGAACCTTATTTCACATCCCAATTAACTTGGCCTCTCTTGTGTAAGAGCTAACGAAGCCAATGGAATCTTGTTATCTTTGAAATTTCTATGAGAAATCACATTATGCTAATCTTAACTGTGCAAAACAAACAGAAGAAAGTGATCCCCTTTTTACAACCCTAAAACATTTGGTATATATATATATATATTAAATTACCAGTATAACACAGCAAGAAGTACAGTGAAGTTCTTGTTATACTCTGGCAGAGTCAAAGGAATATAAATGGGATCAAATGCATTAGAATCTCAGTTAGCACCAAACTAATAATGGAACAATGTTTTAAAGTTTAAGAAATATATATTTATATCAAGGACAACGTTGGTTATTGTTTAGAACAAACTAGTAGTTTCTACATTACTCAGACATTGATCGGATTTACATTATTATATTCACGATGTTGTTTACAAGACCTGCTACTACTCATGCTCCTCGTTCCACACCTTATGACTAACACAACAAATTAGCATAACTAGAAAGTTAAATCCTTGTAGTCACTACAGACTGTAACCCAGTTCATAATCTTGGAACATCCCTTGTGTTAAAAGGGCTGGAGTAGTAGATGATTCCCAGGAATTTGAGGATGCTGATCTGGTATCAGAATCATTGGACCACCAAATCAGGCTGTCCTTGGAGCCATTCATCTCTCTGAAACAATCAAATTCAGCCATCTGATGATCTTCCTGAGGCACATAACCCATTGTTCTGTTGTTGAGAATGTCATCTAGTTCAGTTTGCAGTGCACCAAGTTGCTGAAATCCAACATTATTAGTCTGTTCAACAGCCTCAGCTCTCGGTGCAAGACTCGAGTGCATTGGATTATTATTGCTCTCAGAAGCAACAAAGGGAAGTCCACTGTTACTTGAAGGAATATTGTCCAAAAGATGAAGCTGTGGGCTGTGGATCTTTGCAGCATCATGTTGAGGTTTGTAGATGAACTCATCTTTTTGTCCTTGTTCAACATGGGGTGAAGACAAAGCATCTTGCACCACAGGGTTAGAGCCCTCATTCAAAGATTGCAGACTCTGGATCACCTTTTCTTGGAAAGGATGCAACCTAGGCCACAACGCAGGGTTATTATAGAAAGAGAAAGGGTTTTGAAGGCTTTGAAGTTGCATGTGCAGTTGGAGTCTTTCAAGTGCCGAGCTGCTTAGGGCATTTGAATAAGTGTTCTCCTCTATTCCATTATTTGTGTCCTTTGCGTTGAAGTTAGATTGTTTGCGCCTCCCGAGCAGTTTCTTCTTCAATCTAGTGTTCCAATAGTTCTTGATGTCGTTATCTGTCCTTCCAGGTAACTGAGCAGCAATTATGGACCACCTATACATACAGATTATGTTGGAACATGTTTGGTTATAATTTCTAGGAATAACCAAAGAAATAACATGTGGAGCTAGCTAGACATATTCCAGTGACAAAGAAAAAAGACAAACAGTTATGTTGAGAAAAACCAGCACAGGCGCGAAGATAGAGATTGGGGGGGTTTTGAGAGAGAGAATGACCTGCTACCAATGCTAATGTAAAGGTTGCAGATGATGTTGTCTTCTTCTTCAGTAAATCCACCATGTTTGATATTAGGTCTCAAGTAATTTAACCACCTAAGTCTACAACTCTTTCCACATCTCTTGAGCCCTGCGAATTATTTGTATCCATCAATAACATCCATCACTCTCGGTCTCAATAAACTCTCAAGAGAAAATAAATAAACATATATAAGAAAGGAGTGTACCAATTTTCTGAGGAAGAGCAATCCAATTGCCACCAGTTCCGTTGTTTTCAATGTAGGCCTTAAGTGCAGCATCCTCTTCAGGAGACCATGGTCCTTTCTTGACGTTGGCCTTGTCACAGCATGGAGCTCTACCCATGATGTTGTTCTGTTGTTGTCTCTCTCCAATTAGGTTTCTCTTTATGTTTTTTGATGAAGCAAATATGAAGTTTGCTAGCTATAGGATTGTTGGGAAACTACGGCGAAGGAAGGTTGTGATTTATAGGTAGCCAGGTATGGCTGATGTGAATCTTAAAAGGACAAAAAGTCTTACACACCTCACCCCCTCCATTCCCTCACTAGCTATTTTCAACTCCATTTTTTTTCTTCTAGGGTTTTTTCATCTCTCTCTTTCTCTGTCTTCCTTTTTGGATTAGTTCGGTCACCCGCGTTTAATTATGCATGCAACTGGACAAACGTAACATAAATTTCCTCTTCCTTTTCATAAAAAATTGCACTGCTTTTTCATACCTCTATTACTTTAATACTTCAACCCAATGCTACAAGTATTTGATCAATAGAAGTCTCCATCCTCTTAGTTTGTCGGCATTATCCTTCAAAATGTTCCATGTCAAGCCTTCCCAACACATCTTTTTTTGTATTCAGGGAAATGCACTGCTACCTTCCTATTGCTAAATTATTATTTCTTAAAAAAATTACCCCTGCGTAATTCATTATTTAACTCAGGAATTCTCGTGGAAAGGACACACATATCGCTTTGATTCAGTCAATAACGTGATCAAGTAAAAAACAAATACATTTTCAGAGAAAACATGTAAAAGTTTAACTTCTGGTTTATTATGTTCGCAGGTAAGTACGTATGCCGAATCAAAAAGGGCAAAAAGTAAAACAGAACTCTTTTTTTTCATTTTGGGAAAATGTCATATTTCTCATGAAGATGGAATATTTTCCTTCGTAAGTGAGACATGAATTTCAGATATATATTCCATGATGGTTGCTTCTAAATCGAAATTGAAAAAATATTGCGACAAATATAGGCTCATCTTCATGGGATTGTACGGACATGAAACTAGGTCATAATTAGGCAGTGATATAACTTTTTCTTATAAGGTCTGAACATAAGCACTGTAGAGTTTAAAGCGATTGAAGTGTTTGTCAAAGCAATATATAGATGTTGACGAGCTGATGATGAAAGTTAGAAAAAATAGTCAATGTCTTGAAATGTGCCCTTGCTTTGCGTTCACCACAAAATCATAACCGACTCGTTCTTATTATTTCAAACCACACACCAATAGAAACTGGTATTTCCGTCGTATTGGCTAGTAATTTCTAACTCAAGTTCGTGTTATTCCACTCTCAAGTGCTTCTCCTCTCTCGGCGTCAAAAACACAGTTATTTAGCTTCAATTCTCCTCATCACACGTAAATTAGAGGTCTAAGTTACTTGGCAATGTTCTATATCATAACCCTTCATCGATCGGGTGTACCTTTCTTCATAGGGGTGTAGATTATATTCATTTCTTACCAGATATATATACTTAAAATTTTCTAACTTTCAAGAATAAATATTGTGTTAGGAATCAAGTGTAAGTCTAAGTCTCACATTAACTAAAAATGAAAAAGTAGAGCACTATATAAGAATAAAGATCCATAAACCTATTATCTTAAGGTTTTTGATTGAAAGTAATGTCAATATCTTATGTAGTTGGACTCAGGTCTCATTGGTGTTTGTTCTTCCCAGTGAAACCCCCTCTATGATATTAAGATTAATTTTATAAAGGCTATTTTTTATTTTTGTTCTTCAATTTTTTTAATCTAGAGATGACTTAGGCATTAGATTAAAAGAAAATAAAAGTGAGAAAGCAACAAAATTTGAAATAATTTCAATATATGTCAATATGTTATATATCTAGCAACAGAAATTTATTTTTAAGGTAAATGATACGTTATTTGTTAAAAATAAATAAAGTATATTATTATTTTTTATTTCCAAGAAATTTTATAAACTCAATCTACTAATGAAATTTACTTATGCACATTTTGACTAAGAACTCCAATTATGCTAATGGAACAAAGTTTCGTGAGGAACATCAATTTAGTAGTGGAGAGAGTTTTGCTTCATATGAAGAAACTTATGGAAATAAAATAGGTCTATAAATTGTTTTATATATTTTTTTAGTTGGGAATGCTTCTCTGGTGAATATCATGATTGTCTTTAGACATATATTGTTTTGTTGCTGAATATGTTATAATTTTTTCATCTTTTTTCTTGTACGCGAGATTTGGAAATAATCCTATTATTCTTATTCAATATATTTATTTTTGCTGATAAAAAATTTGAATCGATTAAAATATTATACAAAGAGATTTAAAAACAACACACCAAGTGACAATTAACATGTGAGTAGGATGAAAATAAATTGAAGATTATAATTTACATGGGAGATTCATTAAAAGCATCTATAAAAGTTTGTGATATTTAATAATTTTTAATTAATATATAAAACTGTATAGCTTACTGGTTTATCCAAGTTAGAAGATGAAGACACGTTATAGCTCTCAAAATAGGTTATTATTATAATTCAAAGAAAGGCTCTTTCACCAGCCTTGGAGTTGGAGATCGGGTTTGATAGGGCAATAATGTAGCTATGAGATTATAAAAGTAAGAAAATGAAAAAGTCAAACATTTGTTAAATTAATTGCTATATTTTTTTTTGTAGTCCTTTTTTTAATTTTTGGCTATATAGGAATTAGTTGGGTTAATATCAAACAAAATCGCATTTAATTTAATTTTTCTTCTTTGTTCCTGTTTGACAAGTTGGGTAGGAGACGTTAAAAGACAATATAGGAAACTGTATGAAAACAAGAAAAGATGTAAAACCAAACAGAAAGGTCATTGCAATTCAATATTTTTGAGAAGAAAGAAGCACTCATTGACCTTGGTTTTCTAATTTAATACTTCATCTAGTCATTTTTTTAATCACTAAGAAGGAAAATAAAGGTCGAGAACCGCACTCACTTAGAAATATAACAAGGAGAAACCATCAAATTCAAAAAGCACTTATAGCTCCCAAAATTTATAAATATTCATATCTTTATCATCAAATAGTCTCGGATCTTTGGGACCAACAAAACATGTTTCTCTTTGTCTTTCTCCTTAATTAAGAATCTTTAAATTGACGCTCTGTTTCTTTTTCAAGAAAAAGGTGAAGCCAAAGAACAGTACATTTCATCATCCAGAAGACCAATCTATTGTAACAACTGCTGAGTACAGTTTTCGTATGAGGTTAAAAATGGAAGACCAATCGAAAATTATCTTTCTAATTATGAAAATTACTTTATTCTACTTAATATAAAACTACTTAAATTTTAATACTTGAACAAGTTTTAAGGGCACTTTCAAGCATCCACGCCCACCCCATCAGAAAAACACGATTTATTCCAAATTGAATTGTTCGATTTTGCTTTTGGCAGATGATTATAGCTTTTATGTTGATCCGAGGAAATATAAGTTTGCTATCATGACACCTGTGATTCACTTAGTGTTTTAATTAGTAGAGTTAAGATAAGCGTGAGATCGAAAAAAGTGGTTTTAGTATAAAAATAAGCATCGATTGGCACAAAGATCACAGTGTTGTATATGTCGTCACTAGGGTTGACAAAGATGCTGTTAGTAGACTTGGACGCTAAACATTTATTTATACCAACACAATTCTTCTTTAAAATCACACTAATCACAATTGCAGAGCTACGTATACGTGTTATACTTTGCTAATAAACAAGTATAAATCATTAAATAAAATTCAAACTGCTATTATCCCCGTTTCATGCACTTTCTGTAAAATATTACTTACACAACACACGTTAATGCAATAGTTACGTTACCGAGTTCTTCCCTTTCTCGAGTCACGCCCTTAGGTTAATTGTTTTATAGTAATGCTTCTAAACCCATATGCTTGGATCATATATATAATCAGAATTTTACAACTTCGGAGTTTTAGAGTTTATGCATATTGTTACCAACTTTTAAATTTTGTATTTGATTAAAAAAAATAAAAGGACATGGAGTGTAATAAGAAGTTACTATGATTTACTGAGTAGGTTAAAAGCACTGTAGACTGAACAGCAATGTGAATTATTGAGCATGAGAAAGATTTGAGTTGTGTGGTATTTATTTATAGAGATGTTGTAACTAATTAAAAAGGTGGTGATTTAACTAAATTTGATTTTGTTGTGAAATGAAATTGTTACGTAATGCTTTTGGTGGTGATTCATGGGGTAGAATAGAGACAAGTGTAAGAAGTGAGGGTAGTTTGACTTTTATGGAGAAGTCTAAGGCGTGTGTTAGGTGGTGAATGGGAGTAGATGTTGATGCTGTCACACAAATTGACCTTCTGGATTTTCTTCGCATTCAGAGTTGGTGCTACCACCATTTTTCTTTTCTTAAAACTTCATTCTATAATCATTCGAAACCCATTATCATCATCCTTTAAATTCAAACCATATATATCAGATTTGGTATAGGTACAGGGAATTAATGGAGTCAACCATGTTAAATTTCTGATTTTGTCATTTACTTCAAGCTTTATCAACATAAACATGTTCTCAACCAGTTCTATCTTATTCCTGAATATCCCCAATATCCTCATAAATGCAAATAACGTTATTTACTCAGCCTAAAAAATGTCATTTACTCATAAACTTAAATTGAAAATTTAATTAGTTTAAGTAAAGAATTTAGTTATTTTTATTTAATTTAATTGTCTTTTTTAAACTCCACTGATATTTGCCATTAACATAATAACATTTGGTAATTCAAAAGAATACTTAACGTGAAATGAGTTTGTGATAGAAATTTGTAATTGCTTTTAATTCAGCAACTAATGCCACAACTTACAAATTCAGAGTTCAGATCAATTCACTGTTTACTTAACTTATTTTAGAATATTTCATCGTCGTTATTTTGCCTCTTGTTGTTGACTTGTGCTGAATGAGAAAGTTCACCTAATTTGATTTGTCAAATTTTAATGTTCATTCTGTTTATCAAATTATTCAAGTAATTTAAATTAAATAAAATTAAGCAACAGAATAAATTAAATTAAATAATAAATTTATACATTAAACACAAAATGTAAACTTAATTAGTATTATATGAGAAACTAATTATTTTCAATCAAACAAGTGATTAGTACGTTGAATCTAAGATCAAATATTAGGATTTGTGTGAAACGAAGTCTTGAAATATTGGTGAACATGTCCATAGTAAGTTTTTCAATTGAATCGCTACAGAAATATGTTGTGCTTTATAATTCATACAGAGATATCAACCCAACTGCAGAGTGAAACTCATTTTACATGTTAAACAGAAATATGCAGCAAAAATTAGTCTCACAAAAAAAATAGTCCCAAAATAAAAAGGGTATTATAGTAAAGAGCGAGGCCCAATACATGTTCTTCCTAGACATTAGCACACAATCTGCAAAAAAAAAAAAAAAAAAACATTTGACATTATTCATATAAAAGAAGTTAACTTTATTTATGTCATTAAGTATGCACATTCATGTCATTAAGAATATATGATATCAATATAATAAGCAATTCAAACAAAAACATCGACGAGAACTTGAATTTGTTCCATCAAAATGGGAAGCAGAATTCGTCATTATCCTCTCCATGTGAAAGCACAGGAGACATGTTGGTGGTTGATTTATATACACATCCCTCCAGAAGGCATGGTTCCTTAGTGATAGTAAAGCCACAACAATTGCTTCCATCACCATCATCACCTGTAAAACTGCAAAAACCAAGTAGAGAAATGAAAAATTACACGTTAAGAGAAGAAAATATTTTTGTGTCTGTCTGGTATCCACATATTAATAAAATAACTCACACTGTGACATATTGATGTTCCACCACATGTAGCATTTTTCAGAACACCATGCTGCTTCTGGGAGAGAAACCATGTTATATAGTGCAAGTTACTGCACCAAGGAAAATATCATTAAAGGTAACATTACAAAAGACTTTCTAGACTAAACCAAGGCATGATATCTCGATACAAGCTATGCAAGCTTGAATACTCCTTTCAATTATTTTTCCCCTTTATAAAGCTATGCATGATGGTGCCTTGAACTGGAAGAACCATGCTTCACCTTATTTCCCTTTAACCAATTCTAGGCTACATACAACTTGAGAAGTTCAATTAACTGACTCAAGATCAATTGACTATTTCACATTCATTGAAGCAGCCATAGTCCTTAGCTTCTTTGAAATTTCTGAAAATGATGGTCTTTCTGCAGGATCAGAAGCCCAACAACTTTCCATTAGAGACTTCCACTCAGGATCACACCATGATGGGATTTGAGGACGTAAACTGTTGTTCACGATACCACCTGCAAAACAAAGTACAACAAAGGTGAAACTTGATATATGGGCAATTCTACCAGAATATTCAGAATCCCATTGGTGCTAGATATGCCCAAAGATCAAGACACTCCGTCCTTTTGTCTAGGAATAGCTAAGTTTTGATTCATTTTCCAGTCAACCTGTCTGTTACCTAGAACTTTGTAGCAAGGATACCTCAGGTCAAGTTATACACAACCTGTTACCTTCCAGTTCTAAAAAATTAAGTTCCTTACCAATAGTAGAATGATATTACAGCAGTACATCAGGTATAATTCAAGTAAGCACCAGAGCTTAAAAAATTTTAGTCATAAACTGACCAAAATATCATCACTGGCACCTGAACTTCAATTTTACAAATAATATATAACAATGTTTTCTTTTCTGTTTTTTCTTCTTCAAGGGAATGTGTTCAAGATGAATTCTCAATTTCTCCAATCTCAGTATACATCTTAACAAGGATTCAACAACAGCATTGGAAGTCATATACTATGGTTCTCTCATCTGCCAAGCTACAACAGAAAATCAGAAAAAGAAAAAACAAAAAAAACTGTTGCGACAGAAAAGCCGGGCATTCTTGTAATGCTGAAGCCCCACTTCCCCTGGACCAAGCATGCAATAGGCAACTGACACGGGAAAAAATTTTAGAAACCCGACTGCCCCTACTGTATGGAGGAATGAGATGTGCTGTTCTGGAACAACTCAAAGATACTCAAATACTCCATACAGAGATAGACACAGAAGACAATTCAGAGAAATATTATGCAAGAGAGGAAGAGAGAAGAAGAGCAAGAATTACGAGTTAACAACTAAGTGGGACTACCAAAAACAAAATTGAAACAATTCATGTCAGTGTTATTTTATTGAAAAATTATAGTCAGATTCACTCCAACCAGAGCTGACAAATTTACTTACAGAAAGTATAAACTCAAACTTAAACACAGTTAGTTGGTGACTTCCTGAGAAAAATATAAAAGAAGAGTGTACCAATACACTTACAAGAAAATTTCTAACAATAATATAAACGGTTGGGATAATTTTGCAACATTATATAGAAGTGTGATATGTAGGAAGACACAAAGTGCCCGTATGAATTTTGCTTGTTACTTGGCTCTCACCTATTATTGAAGCACAATGCATATCAGCATAGGGTTCATCCCCTGTAAGCAACTCCCACATAACTACTCCGAATGAGTACACATCAATCTACATCACAAGCAAGTATAGATGCTGATCATCATAAAAAATGAAAAGAGTATTAGGTGTGTGAAGCCAAAACCAACTATGCCAATACCTTCTCCGACACCATATTGCTTTTCCCACTAAGAAGCTCCGGTGCCATCCATGGCAAAGTCCCACGTACTCCACCAGACACTAGAGTGTTCTGTTTAACCTTTGATAAACCCAAATCACCAATCTGAAAAAATACACAAGCCTCATCTCAGTCTCCCCTTTCAGGTTGCTTTTGTGATCAGTGTGTATTCTTATTAGTACCTTGCAGACAGGGCGTTGAGGATCTCTCATATTGACCAATAGATTCTCACATTTCAAATCAAAATGCACAATGTTTTTTCCATGCAAATACTCCATCCCAAATGCAGCATCCATGGCTATAATGAGTCTCTTACGACGATCAATTGTTCTGTTAAATTGCTCAGAATAAACAGCATAAGTAATACACTACAGATCCATTCCAATGGGAGGCTGAACGTTTTGAATGCCTCAAAACATTAAATATTGATGAAATATAAACCAACGAATGCATCAAATTACCTATCTTTCTTATGCAAGAACTGTTTCAAAGATCCATTAATCATGAATTCTGTGACTGTTGCTAAAGAACTGTCAGGGCCATCACGAACAATGCCATAAAAGGAGACAACATTTGGATGATGCAATGAACTCAACATCAATGCCTCCTTCCAGAAATCTGTAATCTGGGGAAGAACCAGAATGAAATCACTATATAGAGTTGGGTACCAAATAAACGTTTCAATATGTGCAATGAGTGAATTTCTATGTAGAACAATGGAGTGACCCTTGACATGAATCCCAAAAGCAATTCTATACTCTATATTATGCACATCTAATACATTCAAATATTTCTTGTAGAGCAAATTTCAGCCTTTTCAAGGAACTCGTTTTCGGGCAACAGATTGAAAAATTGTGACAGAGATTAGAAAATTCTTATTCTACAAGGTTTAAATCTACAGTTACTTAAACGAAGGGAAAAACCATCAAACACTAATAATACCAATCTTGCTCTTTCAGATGGCCTTCCAGCAAAACAACTGGCTTTTATTCTCTTAATGGCAACGTCAGAGCCTTTCCATTTCCCATGATAAACAGCTCCATAGGTTCCAGAACCAAGCTCGCGGATCTCCTCCAAATCATCATTTTTAATAGTCTGAAAAATTATCAGCATACTATCAAACCCTAGGAAGTGGGAAAAAGAAGCCAGAAAAGACCTCAAAACATGAAACGATGAGAACATGACAAACGTGAGTAAGAAAGAAAACCTGCAATCCCCTGGCAATTGCTTCTTCCTCAGCCTTCGTAGGCTCAATTTTAGAAGTATCTACATGGTCAGTTTCAGAGTTCAATTCTAAATCACCATGAGCATTCTACAAGACAAATAAATACACATCATAAAATGAAGCAACACAACCAAACCTCAATAAAAGAGAACAAATTTACTTTAAGTTTTTGAAAGAAGAAATTAAAATCACTCCATTGTTACCGCTGGCTCTACTTCATTTATTGTTTTCTCCTTGGCATCTAAATTTTGATTATGAGAATTGGCTGGATCATCCTTAGCTGCAGCTTTCACCTCTTCAGCAACTTCTAATGCAGCCTTTTTCACTGAAGCAATCAACTCAGGCAACAAGTTTAATTGATTACCTAAATGCTTATAATCTTGTGGAACAGAATGGTCCTCATCAGCCAGTTTCTCAACATGCCCGCAGTCTCCTTCAGGTTTAGACTTTGAATTATTAGAATCAACAGAAGCAGTAGCTGGACATGCATTCTCAGCAACTTTATTTTGCTCTGAACAAGATACAGTCTGCGTGTCAGGGCTTTTAACCTTGTCCTCAATTTTTACCACTATTCCGTCTCCAAGCAAAGTAATTGATTCAAAAGTCTTTGCAGTAATTGATTCAAAGGCCTTTGCTTTAGCCAAATGGGTGTCATTTCTTAAAGTTTCCTGATTATGAATCATATTAAAAGATGATTTTGGAACCTGCAAAGGTTCCAAGCAGGCACCAGTACTCACGTCCTGTGGAGGGTGAATGGTATCTACAGTAACTGGGGGCTGATTCTCTGGACCAAGGAGTGTTGGATTCAACTTCAGAGCATGTGCAGGCGAATATTCTGGGATGCCTTTACAATCATGTCCTGTCAATTTCTGTGAGGAATCAACCCATTGATTTTGAGTATCTGCTCCAACGTAAAACCCTGGACTGCCTTCTCCCCTGACTAATGCCGCATTTATCATACCATTCACCGGCGGGGGTGAGGTATTTGCCTCATAAGGTGGTCCCATATGAACAGGAATTGGTGTATTCCTCCATAAACCAGGTGGATGTCCACGGGGCACAGCATAATTACTGTCTACTCCATAAGGAGAAGGTGGGTTTCCATACCGCACATTGCATTCTTCTAGTTGTACGTGTGGTAATGCAGTCATGGTTTGGTCAGGGAAAATTTCAGTACCCAATTCAGGTCCAACCGGTTGATGAAGATAATTGGACGACAGGGCATGTCCATCGGTCACACTACCATGCCCAAGAGAGAAATTTGCAACTGGAACATCACTCACTCTTCCAGATACAGATAAATGTCCTCTTGATTCTTCAACCCGAGCAGTTGTTGGATGCTGAAAACCCCAACCTCTCTCATGATTTTGAGTATCATTATAAACAGACCTGTGATCACTATTAGGTTCATTGGGATACATTGCGGGATGTAACTTTGCATCAACATTCATGGGGAAAGCATCCCTATTTGGCAGGGGGCATTCTCCACAATGATTAGCAACCGGTAGAAATCCATTACTTATATTAGAATGCTCCAGATGTGGATGACCTCTGTGAAAACCCATGCGACACTGCTCACATATGTTGTTCCCATCAACAACATGGGAACCATGAACAACATTGCCTGGAAAACTTGTCTTTTCAGAATGTGCTGCTCCAGTCGGCCCCCAAAAAACATTATCAGCATACTGCTGTTGATTATCATACATAGGATGGTGGTTTACATGATGTCGAGCATACTCTTCCGGCCCTCGATCAATGCACTTCTCCGGTAACTCTGGAAATGGCATTCGGTACCTACCAGACGGCGAAGATGGAAATTCAACTAATGATCTGGAGTCGTGGAGACCATGGTGCCTAGGAGAGTAATAAGCAGGATTCCAAGGAGAATCCATTTCAGTATACCTTGGGCCCACATTTTGCGGGTGCTGGATCGAGAGATGATGCATATTATACGGTGGCATAGATAGGTCCCCACTTCTGTGAGAATGAATCCCACTTTCCACACTCATTGGATTAAAAAACTGTTCAGCAGCCACATGGATATCCTCAACAGGGCTCATCATTGGATACTCTCCTTGTTGCAACCTCCTAAAGTCAGCAACATCGTTTAAACTATTCAATGCATCAACATACCTCCTCTCAGAATCATCCCCATCAATGAAATGTGAGGAACCATCCTGCTCGGACTGTGAAAACAAAAATATCCTGAGCCTAGTGAATCCATCCCCTGAACCCAACTTGTCATACTCTTCCATCATGTTAACCACATCATCGTCATTGACAACAGAAACCAGAGCATCAAGGTCCTCGTCAGGCTGCTGGTACTTCAACACAGCAGCCCCATCATACAACTCTCTCATCTTCACCATCAACTCCTCGTAGCTAATATCTCTACAAACACTCACAATTCGTGTCTCGCCACCTACGTAACGCAGCTTCCCATCTTGGGGACGGGGCATTATGCTCCCCAGAAAGCTGCACAAGAACTTAACACGCCGGTTATCTTCGCCGAAGCCTGAACCGGCAGCTGGCGATCGAATTGGACTATCCATGACGAAGAATTCTTGCCCTTGATCAATTTCACTCTCACACTCGTTCAAGCATTGAACCCCTTTATTACACATGAGCACCACTCACATCATCACAACTCACAACACATCTTACAACTCCAAACTTTCACAGCCTTAAACAGGGTAGCCCCACCCAATAGGTGAGTCAATAATTTGGAATTAAGTTGAAGATTAGGATAAATAGATAAATAAATAAATGATAAATAATAAATAACAGAAGGCGGATCACATTTCTAGAAACAGAGCCTCGAGGCGATGGCAGAAATAGAATTAAAAGAATCTAAGCAAAAACAAGAATCCAAGGCCGCGACTTGTGCAGATCCGAATTCAGAGAGAACCATCAGCAATACCTGAGACGGCGAATAAGGCGATAAACAGATAGAAAAATTGGAAATTTGGGAGTGAAAGCGTGACCCAGTGGAAAATAATTGATGGGCTTGAACAGGGTGATGGCTCTCTCAGACACTATATTTTGCGGTTTTTGAAGTTTGGAGATTTCGAAAGAGGTGAGGTCAGGGGTGGAATTGAGACGACAAAGAGAGAGATTGAGGAGCAAGGAAGGTGGAATTGAAAGGGTGGACGAAGGAGAAGAAGGAGAAGGAGAAGGTGGTGATGAGAAGGAACGCCATGGGCATATTGGAGGAAGAGAGTGGGGGCAGAGGTTGAAGGTTGCAATTGCAAGATGCGATGGGTGATTGCCATGTAGAGTCCCACGTGGCACTCTCTCTTAACGGTATTTCTTGGCATATTATTTATCTCCCTCGCATATGCCCTTTCTTTCTACGCTCTCTTCTGTATGTGACCACCACACACCTTCAATTTCTTTTTTCTCATTTCTCATTTATTTTATTTTATTCTCCTTTGTCGATTCACTCAATTTCTTGACACCACCCACAAATTATGTAACTATACGTTTTCATGATTTCTTTTTCCCTCTAATTAATGAATTTAGAAGTCGTGGAAGTAAGAGTGGATGTCATCACTTTGGTTTTCTTTTGATGAATGGATTATTTTTTATTTATACTAGTGTAAACACAGGCGCGATAGCGCCTGTGTGTACGTATTTTTTGAATTATATTAATAATTGATGATATTGTAATGTTATTAATTTAAAATAAAATAAAAGTATATTTATAAAAAATAAAATAAAATGTACGGAGAAAATAAGAGAAAAATAACTGTTGATGAATAGTAAGAGAAAAAAAGAAAAAGGAGATAAGTAAATAATTTTATAAAAACTTGTAAAAGTAACCGTTAATTTTTAAAAATTTAATAAATAATTAAATTATAAAGGGTAAAGTTGGAATTATGAAATGTGGACACAAAAGAGGGAATCCCCTTTATATATAGTTATAGATACTTATAAATAGTTTCCAGTTTTTATTTAAAGAACTAGAAAATCATAAATTCACTATATTTATTTAGAATTTAGAATACGGATTCTATTACATATATTAGGAGGTAAATGTCTCAAATCTTAAGAATAAAACATTATAAAATACATGAATCACTTTGTTGTAGATTGATTCAGTTTCAAAAGATATGGTTTCTACAAACCAAATAAAGATTAGATTTGAGTTAAACCTAATTATCTTGAATAGGACAAATCGCAAAGAAGTTTGCCTAGGGTTCAAAGTTTATTCTGGTCTAGATTATTATTTTAGGAACGGTTGACTTCCTTATTTTCGTTTTGCGTCTTCGTTCGTTCTTTGGAGATTAGGAGCGTTCTTGGGTATTAGGTTCTTCTTCTTTTTAGTTCTCTTCCTACATTTTGTTCTTAGGATGACGTGATGATGCTTAGATCTCTTTTAATCTTTATTAATTGGTCACGTGATGAATAGAGCTTCTTTGTTGGATGCTTTTTTACCTTCTTCCTGCTTTAGTCCACCAGGGTGCTTTTCTTTTTAGATTCCCAGCAAGATCGAATCTCTATAGTACACCAGATTAAATGATTTATGTAAAGGAGAGTGATTACAACAACTGAAACATTGGCGTAGTTGTAGGTCACTCTTGTTTGGGCAACAAAGAAGCAAAGAAACATAACAAATCTCGAGTTTCAAAATGTATTTTCGTTGAAACTGATTTTTCTACAAGAGTATTAATTCCTTCTGTGATTATCTTTCAAAGAAGATAATTTTATTATGAGATTGCAACAAAATTTAAAAAACACTTGATAACAATTTAGCCATTTCATACTTTTTGGAAGGTTTAGAACCAGATCTTCAGAGTGTTAAAAGAAAAGACCTAAAATTAGTTTCCCTACGTTTCCACTGTGCATCTGTTGCACATTGAAAATTAGGGCTTGTCAAAACATTGTCATTAAACGAATGTGGCACAACGCAAGGAGCAAATAGGGCGGGTCGAATAGTGTAAAACTTAATTCATCTCGATATGATTTGTAGTATTCAAATGTAAAATCATGTCTGAGTTGTGAAACCATGATGAGGGTTCCAAGAATTCTAAAAAATCTTAAGTCATATGGTACATTACACAGAACTATAATGTTAGTAAAGTATCAAACTGACTATATTTGTACAGTAACCTACCAGCTATCAGTGTCAGAAAATTTCTGTTAGAATTTTAACGTCGATATCGGGGATTATTTCTCGTTGTATTTCAGAATTTTTCAATGTTTAACCTACCACAAAAATACAACCATGAAAATAATCGTCTAACTGGTAATATTGTGGCCATAATTTCTTTCTATATCCTAAAACATTCATTCTTGAGGCATGAATAAAAAAACTTCACAAGGAGCATCTCAATTGGCGGTTTGAATAAAATATTCTGCAATGCTATGATAAGGCTTGGGCAATCATGGAACGATAAGAGAGCTGCTGTTCATAAAGGCCACGGAAGATCTTGTATTTGGCATCATGGTACTTTTTGACCTTCGGATCCTTAGATGGATGAATGACCTGCAAAAATTCATGAAAACTGTTAGCCTTTCAAGAAAAAACTAAGAGCATCGGTTTTATTTCGTTTACAAAAACACCTATAGACAGCAAGGAATGAGAGTAGAAAATCTGGTCATAGGTATCCTTTTTCTTCTTTTTTTTTTCTAACAAGAAACTAGGAAGCATAACACCCAAACTGTGTAATAAATATTAAATTCCGTAACAGTTTCACAACGAACTAATCTATTGTATGTACAGAGCCTGCGGTAAACTATTAACATTTTTTTATACCATGGAGATAATATATTAAATTTGAACTAATACTACGTTATTTTTTCTATTATATGTACAGAGCCTGCGGTAAACTATTAAATTTGAACTAATACTACGTTATTTTTTCTAATTTAACAACAAATTTCAGTTCCTAACACTTCCAACTTTAGTATCAAATCGGCAAATGTTGATGACACCATTCAGAACTATATGAAAAGTACTAGCACTACTTGTAATTTAATGCAATTGACCTTGATTTATAATCTGAAATTAAAAAAAAAAAATGTAATTTTTCTATTTTTCAGTATTTCAAAACTGAAAAACCCACACCTCGCCTGGTGCATTCATGGCTTTCATGGCCTCCTTAAGGTTAAGACATTTCCTTGTAGCGACAGCACCCAGAATAGCCGCACCTAAGAGCACAGATTCACTTTCCCTCGGAAGAATTATGGGGCAACCTGGGAAAATTACAAACAAGATTCACTAAAAACTAACATACCGATGTCTATAAAAAGGATTCATTATTACTAAGAAAACTTAACATCAAATAAAGTTTTAACTATCATCATCTATGTCATTCCTTATCATTTATAGGAGCGTACAATCCCCAAACTACTGTCACTGACAGTTTGTGATATTGGCATCGGCTTCAAAATTCTGAATTGGGTAGACCAACCAAAGTATAGATTGGTTCAAATTCATCCTAACCGCAGGATTTGGTTTAAAAAAATTAAGGTTCAGTTCAGTCCAACTTAAACCCACTACGTAGACATGTATTGGACATAAAATCATGTTCAAACACTTAGATGTTACATATATCACACAAGATTGAAGGTATTGATTCATTATCATGTTTTCCTATGGTTGAATTTATTGCATTTCTTTTTATTATTTTACTATAGTTATGTTACAAAATCAGACCAACCCCAGATAATAACTAAGAAGTAAGTAATAGAATAGTAAACAAAACAATGAAGTATATTTACGAGGAGGGGGAAATTGCGGAAGGAAGAAACTCTGCCACTGCAAAGCTAAGCTTACATTATTTACAAATGTCATAATTCCCCAAAAGAAGATACTCCTTCTCACCCACGTACACCTATTTATTATCAGCCTCCCTTCAAACTAACTTTCCTTTTTTTTCTTTCTCTCCCTGCCATCTTAGTAATTTCTTACACTCTACCTCTATTCCTTCCTCCTAGTACAACTTTCCAAACTAAGGGCCCATGACACAGCTGATGGTTTGGACCCCATGAATTGTATAGGTCCTAAACTAGTAATCAGTGAATAAGATAAAATTTGAAATATCACAGCTATTACAATTGTTACTTTAGCTTTTAGTTTCTATTCACTAGAAACACCAACACCACCACATATTTGAAAACAAACCAAACACTGAACTGTCTATTGGTTTGTAGAATACATAGAAGAGCAAAGTATGCTCTTTTTTTTCTGGGTTGGTCATCAACCAAACCTTAAACTACCAAAACTTAGTTAACAATTTAAATTGAAGTACACCTCGTATAGAATAAGATCCATAGTATGTAACACAAGAATAAAAGTATCTGAGCTTGTGCAAATATGCTCCTCATCACATACCAATAATATCAGCATGTTCTTGCATGAAGACAGAATTCTTTGAAAGGCCACCACACGCAAGTAGTGTGTTGATCTGCAGGCAATGGCAGAACAATTATGGTAATAATAATACTCATCAACTCTGCACCAATAGACAGGAGTAATGACTTGGGAACATAACAAGGATATACAACAATTATACAAATAATTTGTAGCTACTTGTAAGAATACTACTAAAATGATCTTAATAACCAAATCATACATATGATCCTTAAACGTCGGACAGTTGATCAATTGTCTCACAGACCAAAGGTTTGGAAGTTATACACAAGGTTGTAGACAGTTAGTGGTTAAGGTGGAAAGCCTAGTGGAAGTCCTGAGTAGCATCCACCAGGCATAGTGAAATGAGAATGATAATTTTAGGAGAGGTTGGCTAGAGGAGAGAGTGTGAATGATAGAGATGTGTTTTGTTAGGGAGTTTGTCCCTAGGAAAGTGTTAACAGTAGCTATTCTACATTTCTGTTCTTTTTCTTCTTCTGTAATCCCATTATGCTTTGAGGTACATATAAAATATAACAAATATATTTTGGCTTTTATAATAATTTTCGGGTTCCCATAAAATGGGATACACAAAATTGAGCACCAAAGATTAACTTCCTTGCCTCCACTATAATCTGAGCACTAAGCGACAAAAAATTGTAGATCTGAGGATTTCTCTCACATAGCAGAATAGGTTTTATAACTGTAAATTAGAATCAATTCTCTTGCTCATGCTTAAAAGCTTAAGAATTTCAATAAAGTATTTTTTTTAAACTGAAGGTATCGGTATCGGTACTATTAAACCTTAAGCCCCCAGTAAAGTAGAATATGATTTTATTTGTCTCTAAACTTGTCGATGAGAACAGTGAGCAACATACTTGTGGTAAAATCATGATGCGGTTGAATATTTTCAACTCAACCACAGAAATGGGTGTGGTAAATTCCTTTCCCAAGTTTCACAACAGACATATATGACCTGATTACCTAAATATGACCTCTCCTTCAAAAAAAGGCTAAATGTTGTAGTGTATAATTATGCATAGAATATTTCCTTATTCAACATGTAATTTTAATTGGGATTTCTTCTAATTTTTCTCTTACGGTTACTTCGTAAAGATTTGTAGCCTAAAATATTCAGGTTAGAATTTTTTCCATGTCAATATATGCTGTACTTATACCCACTGTTGTAAATTACACTATACTTTTTTTCAGTTCTCTTTTGAAGTCTAACCCCCAACACACCGCCTCCATATAATTGATAGTTATGGAACACTGGGTGTTGGATTTGAGTGCACTAGTATGCACCTACTGACAGTGTTCAAGACCTACCATTTGCTTTACACTTAAGAATTACAGAAAAGAATAACCATCAGATTTCAAAAATACAGAGGAAACAAAAATATAGTCATCTCTTGCTTGTTAACTTCATCATCAGTTTTCTTTCTTTCTTTGGGCTCTAATATGCACATGCTCACCTTAAAGGACGCGTGATGCAAGCAAAACAACATTATAGCAAGGTGTATCTTCGTGGATGTGAGAATGTGATAAGAATCATCAGAGAATCGTACTACAAAAACTAGTTATTGTAGTTGAATGCAAGGCCTTATAAACCCCACACTAGAATTTTATGCTTAAAATGAGACTCAAGTCGCATACCTTGCAATCTGATTCTAACAGTATAAACATGAAATGGACGTTATAAACAGACCAACCCCAAAAACAAGCGATAACCTCAAAAAAGTCATAGCACTGTAATCCTTACTTTGTGACCATTAGCATTGCAATGCTCTACAATGTGACGTGTGCCATATGCAATGCCCTGCACAGCTGCCAGGTAAAGGAGAGCCAACTGTTTCTCACTTGTGTCAAGTGTCAAACCATAGATGACACCTTTTGCTTTTGGATCTGCAATGGGAGACCTGGGACATAATATATATGCATATCAACCTACCATTTTAGAAGCCACTATGGCATGACAGGTGGGAAAGCCGTTGTTTGTCACCAAATACCTATTCCCATGGAAGTCAGGAAGCACGTGTACATCTTCAGTCAAGGAAGCAACAAAGGATAGGTTCTGCTCAACTATCATTGTTTCCAACATCTTGTTCAGAAGCTCAAACACTGAAATATCTGGAATATTAATGCATAAAAAGTTAGTCTTGAGACATCTCTCAAAGTCAAACTTGTTAATATAAATATGGTTTAATTATTCTTTTGGTTTTTTTTTTTGTCAAAAAGTGTCAAGTCGATTCTCTAATTCTTTTTCGTTTTAATTTGACTCTAACTTTTTTACAAGTGATTCAATTTGGTCATTTCCATTAGTACTGTACATACAATATTACATTAGCAGATATTTTTAGTAAGTCTTTACGAGAGCCTAGAATTGATTATATTTGTAACAAGCTTGGTACATACGATTTGTATGTTCCAGCTTGAGGGAGAGTGTTAGATATTGTTTGATATTGTTTAAATATTGTTTGATATTGTTAAAATATTGTTAGATATTGTTAATCACAATATCAAACAATATTTACTCTATTTATTTTTAATTACTCTTTTTAGTTGTATCTCTCTATTATAAATAGATATGTGTGGTTTATATATAAAGGAGATTAATCTCAAACCCTATTTTCTCTATATTCAACAAAAACAATGACCAAAAAAATAATTAAACCTATAAATATTTAGTATGTTACAACCAAATTAAGAAAAAAAAAAAAAAAAAACTTACCTTGGGAAGCAGCTCGATTTGCAAGGCGTGTAGAAGCAGCATGACTTTCGATTATATGATCCAATAATGCACCAGTAGCACTCTGCCCACCTTCAGTTAGCCAATATTCTGGTACCATTGCTGAAATTTCGGAAAAAGAAAAAAAGCACCACAACATAGAAGTGGCAACAGAAGCAATGGTGAGTACTTAAATAAAAAAGAATAAGGATAAAATTAAACTGGATATCCTTCAGGTGATCCTGTCAAATGTAGACTAACTTAATGCTTACTTTTTAGACCAATATCAATGTTCCACAAAAAGGAACTAGTCACAAGTATCCAATCGATATCTTTACAAAGACAAATAAGTAGTTTTAACATGAATACAGCCACAAAAAGTATAATAGCGATAATAGAATGAGACAAGCATTAAACCCAAATGAATAAATTTCATATCCATGTTACGACCAGAGTAAATTTTAACAATGAACTTTCAACCATAACCAAGAAATTTACAATTTTATTATTAAAAAAAAAAAGGAAATTCTCAACCATATTAGAATTAAAAATGTTTAAACTCCATGAATTGCCACTGTAGACACCCCAATAGATAATCAACAAACCATGATTGTTTCAAATGTGTCCAATCCAAAAGAAAAAGATACAATGTCATCCACAATTGAGATTTAATTCATAATTAGAGAAATTGTATAGACTACCTGACCAAAATGGACCCCAAACCCCTGGAATGAACAATTTCTTCTGGGATACTGCCATATGGCATGTAGAAGTTCCACAAACTAACACCATACGATTGCAAATAGCTTCCTTGTCATGTTCTAAGGATACAAAAATTCTTTTAGTTAAGAAACACAGCTGCTCTACCCAAAACTTAAATCACAAAAGTAAAGTATGGGATGACAACCTTCAGCTTCTGATGGTGGCACACTTTCAATTACCCCCACGCCACCGGCATGAGCATCTATGAGTGATGTCCCAACAGGAATTCCCGGTTCCAGACCCAATTCCTGAAATTTACAATCCATTAAAAGTATTAAAAAAACAGCCAAGCCAAAGAAGCTTGTTACATCAACCTGAACCAATCCCTGTAGATGGAGGAAGATTGTGTTCACTTTTCCAACTAAGCACTGTATGTTAGCTTTGTCAGTGAACCTCAAGGAAGCACCAGTTCAAATTTCAAAAAAATACAAAAAATTAAATACATAAGTTATTGCCTTTGCTGCAGTTGGAGTAAGACCAGAACCCAGAGGATGGCCAGGGAAAGCAACACTTCGTCCTGTCATTAAGATTCACTATCAAGTTAGGCAGTGAGAAGACAGAAGCAGCAATGAATGGACAAACATAGATGATCAATCATAAACGTACTGACACCAGTTTTCATCAGATATCAACTGATCAAGCATGAACATGAGAACTCTTTCATAAATGAGCAATCAACAACATTCAAATTTAATCATAAATATTCCCGTTGATCCAACATTGTTTCTTCATATTGAACTACCAAAGGGAGAAAAGAATTGAGTTCAATATAAGCTATGGTGGACACTGACACAGCTTGCAGTTGCACAAAATGACAAGATTATTTCCTCAAAATTTAAAAATTGCTAGACATGTACCAAATAGTTGATATAAATATAATCCTGGTCTAAGGTTAGTAATTGTACGAAAACTTTATATTTAAACTTTAGACAGAAAAAATCATTTACAGATAGGGAAAACAAAATTATGTTGCACTTACTCCAGAGGATGAGAATCCATTTACTCAAGAAAAAAAGTTTCATTTAACTCACTCTGTTTATAATATTTTCTGAATATTGAATTTATCAATCCATCTATTAAATTAAAAATTCTTATTAAGTACATCAAAAGACTTTAAAATTTTATACAAATTAAAAATTAGTTAATTCATAAATAAATTTTATTCCAATGTATTGTGTACTTTTTAAAGTATAAGTAAACATTGACTTTGAAATTATATACCAATTAATTTTATCTATAAACTGGCATGGATGATCATTAAGATAAATTAAATAATTTAATCTATATTTATTAAACTCATGTTAGATAAAATTGAGCAAAATGTCCAAAACTTACACCTATAGTAAGTGAACTCCTTCCTTCCTCTAAATTTTCATATGCTTTCACCAAATAGGCTAAACTTTTTGAGATAGTGAGTTGTCTCTATTTACACATTATCAAGTCCTCTGTGTGTGGGTGGGTGTGGGTCTTCAAGACCAAAAAGAACATGCAGCGTAGACATGTGATATAAAATCATTTTACGCACTTTGGTCAAGCAACTTAATCTTGAGATTTGATTCTTGAGAAGGCCAATGTTAATAAAATGAATACCTATCTTAGCATGATGTCCTTCAATAAGATCACCCAAACCAATTTCCTCCCAAAAGTGATCATCCCATCCACAAGCTTCCATATCTCGAGAGTGGTTATCATTGACATGATGCATGTGTGCATGACCCAGATAAGTCCATTTACAAACAGTGGTGCATAGACTGCGAGTATCATCCCCGGTAGCCCTAAAAAATTCTAAAAATTAATCCAAGTGAAGAACCACTAGACTCAAATAAAAACTGATCTTCGACATAGAGAAGATTCAACCACACAGATTACCTGTATGACAACCAATCACTCAAGTCCATCCACCTGAAAACCATTGACCAAGATTCTTGCAAATTTTCTTTAACCCACAGAAGCTGAAAAGTTAGATTATATTAGTAATAAATAAAATTTATTAGAAAATTATATTTCTAACTGTTGGCCATCCATTAATATATTTAAACATTGGTTGAGTGGTTTTTTATGTGTCTTGCAATATCCATAATGAGATCAATGAATATTAGACATCACATGGTGAGTGTAGTTGAATGGTGTAGTCTTTAATTGAATGGAATCGTGATAGGTGGAACACCTTCAACTCTTAATGAGAAAGTGTTATTTAAATGGACATGTCTCTGGATGAAAAGTCCTAAACGGACCAGTGGAGCCCCACAAGAAAAGGAAGGTCCACTCTCTACTTTCTCTAAATATAAATGTCTTGGAGCAAATGGTAGACTTATGATCCACGTACACTTAGCAATGAAGTTTAGAAAGAGGTAGGAAGGATCATATCTTACGAATCTAGGAAATCTAAGGCATTCAAGTGAACTCATGTTGATGAAAAGATAGCATCACGAGAAAAATACTATAGACCTTTCATAATATTTTTGGTGTCCTACGTCACGTAACTATGTTCCAATTAACAACTTATGATGTGAGAAAATACAACAAAGATTTAATAAAGCCATAATTGAATCAATAACGAATTTAAATTATAAAAGAAATAATATATTATATGAACAAGCTGGATTTTGCACAACTAAACAGTTTAGTCGTTTCAACTTTCAAAAGATAAATTATATGCAATACAACTTTTTCCAGACAAGCTTATTTAAACATTAAAGTCCAAAAGTTAAAACAAGAACTCAATTATACAAGTTTATGTAAGGGAACTAACAAAACAAAAAGTTTGAAGAGCAAAAAAAAACCGTTAAAGATAATCTTATAAATTTTGTCTGGCAGGTGACCCACTCAAATTAATTATGATGTTCCTAAACTTAATCCAGTATGGAATACAAAGAACCTATCCCAGTTTCAGATGTGCCATTTAACATTTTCAGAAATCATTGCCATCAACAGATATGCATTCATTCCCATAGTCTGCAGTTAATTTCTTTTTACAGCAAGACACCATGTAAGCCAAAGAATGCTTACAATAAAACTTACTACAGTATATTGTGTACAATGACCAATACTGAGATTATGGAACTGGTTCAGATAGTACCTTTGGAGGTTCCATTTCTGGTGAAACAGCTCCACCACAATACTCCAATACAGGTGATTTAGAGGAATTGATCCTTTCGGCTTGTTCTACGGCTCTATGATCCATCCATACAATAACATTTCTTCTTGAATCACCACTCAAAGAAACCGAAACAGGTGAGCTATCAGAATCCACTGCAACTGTTGTAATACATGAACAGTGTTACATCCAAAATTAAACAAAATAATCTGTGCTGTAAAAGGGAGAGGGAGCAACAATTTCGAAACTATATCATACCAAGAGAACAAGTAGCTGCAAATCCCAGACCCTGTACTTCTGTTGGTGCAACTTTAGCTTTAGAGCAAGCTGCTTTTACAGCTGCACAAACTGCAAGCCATATATCTGTAGAGGATTGCTGTTTAGAACAAAAAGATGAATCTACATTATAAAATATATATACATTAAATCATTGAAAATGGAAACCACCTATTCATATCCAACTCAACAGGAACTAGGTGTAAACTTATAAATCATCTCATCCCTTCCCCATTTCCAAAATCAACATAACATATAAGCAGCTCCTCCAAGAGAAATGAAGTGAAAGATGAAGACGATTGATTATAACTTAGAGAGACAAGGTTCCCGCGTAAACTCAAGTGATCCAGAAACTTTAGTATAAAATATAGCCTCAAGAGCACCGAACACCAGACACACAAATTTGGGACTGTTAATACACATCCTTGTAAATGGCCAATAAGTAAGAGTAAATAAATCCTGAGCACTTTCCCTTAGATTTTCACAACCAACTAAGCAAGGTAGGGAAGAGAATTCCTGCCCTATATTTATGAAGCAAATATGCCATGCTATTTCTTTCAAAGGATGTAATTGATTACTGTTAAATATATGATTTGAAACAATGAAATTTATTGAACATTGATTGTCACCTTGACAGATAGAAGGTCAGTTCCGGAAAATACCTACCAGGTTTATCATTATTTACTTTGTCAGCTTCAGCTACCACCTGGCTAATACATTTACTAAGTCTCTCAAGGGGTCTTATGTTGATGACATTTGTAATAAGTTTGCCTCATATGATATAAATATACTCCAACCAAAGCGGGAGTGTTAAATATGATTTGATTATGTTAGAGATATGATCTGATTACATGAAATAGGAAGATATGATATGATTTAATAGGGAAATATCTTACCTAATATTTCTCATTATTAGATATTGATTTTGTTGTGTATCTTTTTCATTATATATAAGAATACCCATGTGTGTACCCAAAACAAGGTATTCGTTGTATCCTTTTCTATCTCTTCTCAACATGGCAACATAGTGGTACCATCTTCTGTGACTTGTTTTGTCACTAGTCCTTTTAAAAACTACTATTACACTGGCTTCAACCTTCAGGTAATCATTTGGATCAATTGAGTCTATTTTCCGAAAAAAAATTACCTCAACACAGGCACCATCTTTCCATATCTGAATCGGGCTGCTTGACAAACCAAGAAGCTTTCCTTTCTTGTCAAAAAGACCTGTAATAGCAATACCATCACCAGTAAAAGGGCCGGGTCATTTATACTATCTTGTCATCATATCAAATGACTTAATATTTTATTACCATACGCATACTGCTTGCAGCACAAAACTACATAAGCATGGCGGACTTAACAAAAGCTACCACTTTTATTCAAAATGATGAAGGAGAACATGTAAATTGGTAGCTAATCGTATGAAAAGATGCAAACAACAGGAAAATGAAAAGGCAGAAGTGACATAACTTTCAAAAAATACAACAACAACAACAACAACAGCAAAAGCCCTGCCAAATCGGTGAGGTCATCTACATGAATAACTTCCAAAAAGGAATAATTCAAAATTGAAAATGGTTAATTTGCATGGAATCCTGGGTTCCAACCTCGATAGAGCTGTACACAAATAAAATGAGGATTATGTTATTTAAGATCAAAAGTTCTGGACTGAATGACCATTTGAAGTAACAGAACTAGCCCACTTCTAGAGAACTAGACAAGCTTTTTCATAAATACTTTTTAAGAGAGAAAAACAGAAAGAACAAAATTAAATGAGTTTCTCTATAACCTAAAATTAAATTACGTACAAACTAAAAATTAAAATTTCGAGAAGTTATAAAAGAGCTTACATACATAAACTAATTTTAAGTTATGAAAAAGCTAATTTCATTTTTTCTTTGACAAAATTTCAACCAAGTGAACGCGTTAAAGAAAAGGACAATAAGAGTACAGGGTTCAAGTGCTCATTGCTCCTAATGCTAGTTTCATCCTCAGTAGCGACCCGTCACTGTTTAGCAACTGAACACATAGAATAGTGCACGTTGAAAAGAAGAACATCGTCAAACATCCAACCAATGCGTAAAAATGTTAAAATTCACAATTTATTTCAACAGAAATTCCCAAGATAAAATTTGCGATGAGTGTGGTGGAAGCGAACCTGCACGAGCGCTGCCGGTGCCGACGTCGACGCCGAGGAATACCGTACGAGAAGGCTTGTCGGGAGTGGAAGAAACGGCCATTTCTAAGGGTTGATATTGTGTATCGGAGAAAACCCCTCCTGTGTCGGACATCATAGATAGCTTTATCTTTGTCTATGTTTATCTTTGTTCTGATTTGCCTTCTTTCCCTGTCAGATATTTCGAATATCAGTTGTCAGCATTCATGGATCATCACTGATTCTGATTACGAGTAATCTCCTCCATGGTATGGTCGCAGATTGGACAGGAGTAAAAAACACGTACCTGGACCAAAAAAGTCTAAAATAACCTTTGTCAATTTTTTATTAAAATTTTTTAACTTAAAAACCAATTTGATTTATTTATCAGATTTAAATACTTTTTTGTCGGGTTTTATCGTCCCATATTTGTTTGTGTTTAATTAAGTTTTACTTTTCATTAATTGTGATCAATTTAGTAATTTTTTTACAACTAAGTTTAAAGTTTATCTAGCTAATGTTTGTGAAGCACGTCTTATGGGTTCTTAGTTTTTCTTTTTCTTTATAATTTTTAAAAAATATTACTCTTGTATCAAGTTAACTTCACATGTCACTTTATGAGTTTATTATTTCTTTTTTTTCAATTTGTTTCTATATTTTCTATTTTTGTTCAATAATTTTCTATATTTGTTAATTTTATTCAATTTAATTTGAGCGTTAAAATTGAATAATTTTATATGATTTTTAAATTAAGATTAAATTTAATTTTTAATATGTATTATACTAGTATTTTTTATTGAAATTAATATTTTTATTAATTATTTTTAAAATTCAATTATAAATTTTTTAGATTTAATTATAAATTGAATATAATTATTTTATTCAATTGTTAAATATAATACAATTATTTAAAATATAGTTAGAATATAATTATTAAATGTTTAGAAAAATATACTTATATTTCTAAAATTGACATTTAAGTCTAAAATATTTAATACTTTTATTGTATTTTAGATATTAAAATCTAAAATATTTATATTTATATTTTAATTTTGGAAATATTAAAATATTTTAAAAGATATCAAAACTTTTAAAAAGTAAAAAAAAAAAAAATAAATAAAAAATACTTAAATTTATAAGAAATTTTAAATTTAATTAAACCTAAAACTATATATTATAAATCTAAAGAATATTTCAATCTAAAAATAGAAAGGAGAAGAAAGATGAAAAAAGTAAAAACAATTTAAAAAACAGTAAGGGAGAGAATTTTTTCATTTATTTAATTTTAATGTATATATTTGTGTATGTTTGTTGACTATTTGCATAAAATAGAGTTGAGATATTTGGTATAGTTTGTCATGTCTTTGAGAAACGTAATAGTAAAGTGTTTATGTAAAAACTAATATATTATCATAGATTATTTTATTTCATATTTTGCATGGTGATATATCAGATTAGGGTGTTAACGGGTAAGTAAGGTATCAGTAGTAGTTTCTTATATTTTATTCACCACATAAATATTTGTCTTATATTTGTCGACATAAATCTGTAGTGTGTATCAATTATGTGGCTATTCGCATATTGTTTGAATATTTATCGGCATCCGTGAGTATTTACAAAAAATAAAATAAAATATTTAACATTATATTTTATCCATAAATTTAAATAAAATACAATACATAATATTTATAAATTTCAAATAAATTTCAAATAATTCATTTAAATAGTGTAGAATGACAATTTACAAAGAAATGAAATAAAATACAATACACAACATTCATAAATTTTATACAAAGTCAAAATAATCAATTTAAATAGTGTTAAATGATAATTTACAAAAAAATGAAGATTTTTTTTAAAAACAAATCGATAAAAAATAACTCATTCAAAATCAATTTATTAATATTTTAATCATATTTTTTTAATTTAAATTATAGTATAATGAGTACATGTATCCGCGAGTACGGATACTATGATATCTATATGCCCAGTTATCATGCAGGTATAAAAGATACTCATACCCGTTACTTATAGATATTCATTTATAATATCGATTTTTTATCTATTGTGAATTTTATTCATAGATACCCATAAATACGATTTTTCGCAATAAACGATAATAACTTATGTTCACTCTTTACCAATTAATAATTTTATCTACATAATTTAAATTAACAATTTATATATCTTATTCTAAAAATACACACATTATTGTCACTAAATTAAATTATCTTTCGAGTAATAGTTCTCCAAACAAACATATAAACAATGTAATACATTTACACTTTCAATCCATAATCACACAAATGTAAATAAACAATTATATAACACCACTTTTAAAACATTCAAATTAAAGGAGGGAAACATTGATTAAGTAAACTTTTCTTAGTTGAAGTACATTTCCGAAATAAAAAAGATGCCATTGATCTCTCAAGTGTTCAAGTACTTTTAATTGCTCTTCATATTTGACGTCTTATATCGAAATTCTCATGGTTTAATACCATAACAATTTAGAAACTTTAAAGGATTAATGTGTTGTAAAGAAACAATGTTTTTCTAAAGAATATGCACCTAGATTTGCACAATTTTGATAGGGTAATTATGCACCTTAACAATGAAGGAAAAACTTGTTACAATTACTTAAGTATGTTAAGAAAAAAATAGCTCTATAATTAATATATGAAACCTTGTAATACCTTTAATATTGTGAATATACTAGTTTTTCTACCCATACAATGCACAAGATTTTTTTTAGATGTAATATTTTTGGTAATGGTAATGGGTTTTGGGATATTCAATTATCTATATGATGAAAATATCATGTCTTTAAAAAATTGTAAAGTGTATAAATAAACTAAATCAATTAAGAACGTAATGAAAGACGTAAAGTTCATATTATATTTCATTTTATGTTTGTTGTCTATTCTTTTATCTGCAACAACCAACAACAAAAAGATGACTCGTACACTTTTTTGTTCAACTTGTTTTCAACGTTAAGAATTGAAGAAGAAACAAAGATAAAAATAAATTAATCTATGTTTATACAAACGAATCCGTTAAAATAAGAATAAAAAATAATAAATTACATATCTATAATGTCTTTTTTGTTAAACAGCTTCAAAATTTCCTTTTGTACACAACATTTATTGCTTTTTAATTCAACTTTTGTTGTATCATCGTGTTCCTTGTAAGTCTTGGATTTTAGGCAATGATTTTCCTGCAGTGCAGAACAGAACATAAATAAGTTGATCTATATTTATACAAAAGAATAAGTTCAAATCGAAATCACAAATAATAAATAACATACCTATAATTTGTTCTTTGTCAAAGACTTTCAAAATTTTTTTTGTACACAACGTTGTTCGTGACATTTCCATCTTCATCCAGTATAAGTATTTTCAATCCTCTTTTTGGTTTTTACTCTATAAATAGCAACATATAGTTGGCCATGTGTGAATACAAGCAGTGGAAGATAAAGGCTGACTCTAGAAAGCGTTTGTCCTTGACTTTTATTAATCGTCATCCCAAAGCATAAGGATATCGGAAACTGTCTTCTTTGAAATTTGAAAGGCAACCCTGAATCAAATGGAACTAAATCCATTCTTGGTATAAAAATTCTGTCACCAGTGTTTTTTTTCAGTAATTACAGTTGCAGAGATTACATTCTTGTCTAAATTGTTGACTTGCAATTTTGTACTATTGCAAAGACCTTTCGCTTGATCAATATTTCTTAAGAGCAGAATTGACACACCTGTTTTCAATTTGAGTTTATAATTTGGTATACCTCAACGTTTAATATCATTATTAATATTGTGAATATATATTCACCTTTAATATTTTGAATATATGCATTTACAAAGAAGAAATTCATTGTATTTTGTTTTGATAAGACCAAAGCACACCGTAAAGACAAAAAAGAAATTCTTATATTTTTCTCACTTTTCAAAGTTTAAGCCAAGATGTTTTAAGTACAGTGTTTCAGTCCAAGAGGGGTAAAGATACTCTAAACTCTCAAGTAAAAATTTGTCAGATAATAATAGTTGCCGTAATAATAAATACGTAACTAATTATTTCGTAATTAATGTTATTTATATTATGTTTATGAATTCTTATTTAGTTGAACTTTTACCACATAAATAATTATTATAATTAATTTACTGAATGATTTATAATTAAACCTTAAAATAATAAAAAAATTCTGATACATGACAGATTTGTAATACTATTTCACGCTACATTACCGACATAACTAACCAAATTATATCATATTTAAAAAAATTAAAACCTAATTAAGACTAACCAAATAATATTTAAACCCTAAAATTTTGTAGTCTTATTGTATTGTTTGTCGTAGTTCGGAGCAGGTAGTTTTTCTCTCGAAGTAATCAAGAATGGACCGTGACAAATGCTTACAAACCCAAATTTAACGGTCTGTTAGGAGTAGTTAGTTTTTATTGCCATTCCTAATTGCCTTTTTGATGCTGTTCAAACAGTGACTCATCTTCATTTCCCTCGCTTTCTTCCCTCCTTCCCACTTTGCTACTCTGACAGTGACTCTCTCACCATTCAGTCTTCACTATCCATACGCTATGTTCCGTTTCCCCTCCGTGCTCCTCTACCGCCGCCTTCACCGCCGCAAACTCTCCACCACGCCCTCGCGTCCTCCCTCCCTCCCTCTATCCCACCCGATATACCTCATTTGGGGCTCCAATACCGGCGTCGGCAAAACCCTAGTATCCGCCGGCATCGCTGCCGCCTCCCTCCTCTCCTCCGCCACCACTCCCTCCCAATTCCATTACCTCAAGCCCCTCCAAACTGGCTTCCCCGCCGACTCAGACTCCCGCTTCGTCCTCAACAAGCTCCGCCAACTCTCCCTCCGCTGCAACCCTAGCGTCCATCTCTCCGCCTCGCACCGTGTTCTCAACGTCTCCCCTGCCGTACCGGAGATAAATCCGCCGGCCGGAGAGGAAGGACGTGGCCCCTCGGAGCTGCATTGCAAGACTCTGTACGCGTGGGAAGAGGCCGTGTCGCCGCACTTGGCCGCAGAGAGGGAGGGTTTAGCTGTAAAAGACTCGGTTGTGTTGGAAACTCTGGGCAAGTGTTTCGAGGAGGTAGTGGAACGCGGGGCATGTAGGGAGAGATCGGATGTTCTGTGCGTGGTGGAGACAGCTGGTGGAGTTGCCAGTCCAGGTCCTTCTGGGACGCTTCAATGTGACTTGTATAGGTGTGTGGTTTAATCTTGTTCTTGCTAAAATCCTGTGCGGATTCAGTTTTCAGGATAAATTTTATTTACGTGTTTTAGCAGGTTGATTATTGCATATGTTTATATCAATAAAATTCACAATTAATAAATATTTTGAAAAGTTTAATGGTTATACACTCAGTGTACTGTGATAACTGTTAATCGAATTTTAGATAGTCCAGACTAAATATTTGTAGAAAGTGTGCGGTGGAGGCCTAATAAACCTTTAAAAGTGGACTTTAAGCCTAACTCAATTTCATAATATTGGCTTAATAAGGTGAGATTTGCACCATCTATATAGTATAGTTTGGGTATACTTCTAGTCAATGTGAGGTCCAACATACTCCCTCACATAGTAGAAGACATCTAGTGTGGGAATAGAAGGGTCCCAATTGTGGATCACTGGATAGATATAACAAACCTCTCCAAAATAGGTTTTGATATGCTCCATTATCATTTTAGAAAGAGGACTTTAAATTGCTTTTGTAAGGTTAGGTTATATTTAAAGTCCGCTTTCTAAGAAAAATTGTTAAAATTCAATTTAGAAATAATGATAAAAAGTGGTTTAGTATATAATAACTGGACTGTTAAGATGATTTAGTATATAATAAACAAAAATAAAAAGATAGTAGTTTGAGATGGTTGAGAGAGATTCTTTTAGTTAGTTGTGAAGATGGTGTGAAAATACTATTTCAAAGAGAAATGAAAAAAGCTATGGATAGTTTTGGACTCTGAGACTAGAGAAAATGAGAGTCTCGTCATCCAAGTTTTGTATTCTAATTTATATGAGTCAATGTGTATTTAAGTGGCTCAGGTTTTATTGGGTTTGGTAATTACAATGGCAGCTTAAGGTCGCATTTAATTTAACATAACAATTCGTGCACTGTTTCATCCTTGCTAGTACTCTTTGTAGGAGCTTTGTCACATGAATTCTATGCCGTTCTTATTTTTCTTTTGGTTATATATGTTTGTTATATATATATATATATATATATATATATATATATATATATATATATATGCCTTTCTTATTTTTCTTTTGGTTAAATATGTTTGTTCTTTCATTTCCTGTCAGGCCATTCCGTATTCCTGCAGTTCTTGTTGGGGATGGGCGGCTAGGAGGTATTTCTGGAACAATATCAGCTTATGAAAGCTTGACTCTGCGAGGTTATGATGTTGTTGCTGTTGCTTTTGAAGATCACGGTCTTCTCAATGAGGGTCCACTGATGTCTTATATGCGAAACAAGTAAGCCTGATTATAGCAGTTACATTCCCTTTCTATTGTAACTCGAAAATCAGAGAATTTTTGTTACTCTTCCTCTTTCCCAGCTTGTTTTTGTAAAACTGAAAAATTTAGACTGAAAAGGTTAAGCACTGAGAAGTGAGCACTCGATCTCGATTTTTAAAAACATTTTTTAGTTTAAGCACTAATTTCTTTTGGGCAAACTAGTCTTCAGCAAAGACAAGGCAATGTATTGGGAATTAGTTAAACAAATCAGTCTCTACAAGAAAGGAAATGGATGTAATTTAGTTGGTTAAACAAGAAAATGGTTAGGGTTTTTGGTGAATGCATTAATGGCCTCAAGCATGCTGAACAGTTTCAGCATTATTTATATTTAAGCTTTAGTTCATTTGTGGTAGGTATTGGACGAGCACCACTAAAATATTGTTTGGACAATTTACACAACTTTACCATTCGGTAGAACATTAGAATGTATTTTCAGAAGAATTAACTTGAACTGCATGTGTTTCTTGAATAATGTTGGTGGTCATAATTTGGTAAAATCAATATTCAATTATATTTCAGAATAATATTCTTTACAAAAGTAACAACTAACACCTGCACTAATGTGGTTTGATGCTTTCAAGTTCCAACACAGAATCATTCTGCCTATCGTCAAATGTAGGTTTGAAACTGGAATATTCTGCTCTGTATTGAGCGGTATAAAAAGGCCAGCCCACCATCTAAACTTTATTTGCATACTTTCATTCTTTTAGAGTCCTTGGTAGCTACATTTACTATTTAACTTAATCAGTTAATTTTTTTTATTGACTTTTCTGCCGTGTTGCGGTATTATTGTTGCCCTATCTGCTCATATACAACTGTTGTCTTCTTCATTCAGGGTCCCTGTCCTAGTGCTACCACCCATTCCAAGAGATCTATCAAATGACTTGATTGAATGGTTTGAAAATTCTCATCATATATTTAGTAATCTTAAGGAAATAATGCTATCAGCTTATTTTGAGAGAATTAAAAAGCTGCAAGACATGCCAAGAGAAGCAATGGATATCATCTGGTGGCCTTTCACTCAACACCAACTTATTCCTGATGGAGGGGTCACAGTAATTGATTCACGCTGTGGTGAGAACTTTTCTGTCTTCAAGGTTTGTTTCTGTAAATCTTTATTTATTATTAGTTTTTTAATTTGTTAAGCTTTGCAATACAAACTTTAGTCGGTTGATGCACTAGGTTGAGCTTAACTTACTGCATCTAGATCTGTTTGGATAAACTTCTTCATGAATAATTGTAAGAAAAAAAAAATATAAGAAGGAAACGTGAGTTTATATAAACTAAAATTAGCTTATACATGTGAGAGAACAAATTAACTTGTGATGCATAAGCTTAATTTAGCTTATAGAAAAACTTATTTATTTCTTTTTTTTTTAAATTTTCCTCTCTTATAAGTGTTTTTAGAAACACTTATCCAAACAACCTCTTAGTGTTTACTTTGGAATAATTTTATTGGATTACTTCGTTCATTTTTATTTTTTATTTTTTACATATTGATGATACCTAGATTTGACATCAAATTATTTTTTTGTAAGGTTCAGAAGACAGAAGTCATAGCACCACAATTTGATGCATGTGCTAGTTGGTGGACTCAAGGACCTGATGCTATAATGCAGGTCATTCTCATAACTTTTTTAAGTTATTAATTCTGTTAATCAAACTAGTAATAATCAAATGGATGTCCCAGGCACAGCACTAAATTTACTTACGTATCTCATTATTCCCGGAGCCCAGCCGGGCGATTGGGGATGCCATGGTCAGTCCCAAAAGTTTTTTTTTTTTTTTTTAATTTTGTATGTAAAAGTACTTTTTGGCACCCTATTGGTCACCCTTCTAAAACAATTCTGCCTCTGACATTGTTCTTCCTGTCTTTTACTGTTGAATATGTATGCTTAAGAAAAAGTGTTATCTCAATCTTTTTGAATTTTAATGCCTCAAGGCTATTGACTTTGCATAGTCAATTCAAAGCCCAAATAAAAAGCAGACTTGAATAACTTTTAGTGTTAAAGAATCTTCATGACATGGATCTGCTACACAATTTAGTATATTGTTATTTGATACAATCGTGTTTGGCATATTTAAACTTTGACGCCCCTTCAAACTATCGTACCTAAAGCTTTGCTTTAATGCCATCTTTCCATTTAGGTGATTTCAGGCTGAGCTAGCTAGGGAAATGGGGTATACTGCTGCTAGATATGGGCATGTAATGTTCCCTGAGAATGTTCATGAGCCAGCCTTAAATTGTGCTGAGCTCTTGCTTAAAGGCGTGGGGAAAGGTTAGTATGTCCTTTTTTAAACTATCAAAATTCTACATCGACAAGAAATATGATTAATGCAGTTCTTATAAGGCCAGAGTTGGCCTCATTTTAAAAGATGGTTTTATGTGGTTAAATTAAACCCTAATCCCAAACTCTAATATAGTATAAAAGCCTATTTGTTATTGGGAAACCTATATTTGTTTTGTTTATGCCCTAGATGTCTACTACTAGGCATGAAGGGTTATTGTTATTAGACCACTTGTATTTATCCACACTTGAAATGTCCAGTTCTGTTCTGGGTGTGAGTGGTCATGTTAGGATCTCACATTGACTAGAGTCAAGATGTGACCAATGTAAGCCTTATAAGGCTTGAGCAATTCTTTATTTAAAAGTTGATTTTATTGGATTGAGTTACGACTTAATCCTAAATTCTGATAAAAACTAATAAACATTGCCTACTGGTTATTTGTAATATTGTATTTAACATATCTGAATTCTGATCTCAGTGCTGTTTGATACTTTAGTAAAAAAATATACGTTTCAGTTTGATAACACTGATATTTAGAGATGTTTGACAATGCTCATTGTTATCCACTGATAAGCAGCTTTCAGTTCTTTGTACAGTTGCTGACTCGTTTGTCGTGCAGGCTGGGCTTCACGAGCATATTTTTCAGACAATGGATCTACAGCAATTGAAATAGCTCTCAAGATGGCATTTCGTAAATTTTCTGTTGATCACGGGCTTATTGTGGATTGTCATGAGGATACCACAAATGAAAGGCCCACTGAGCTTATGGTTAGCTCCTTCAGTCCTTTTAATCAATCTGTCATATTTCTTTTCTCTGTGTGTGCAATTTTGACTTATGAAGATGGAATTCTGTAGGGGGGTTTGGGATTGGCAATTAATATCAGTCAAGCCTTTTTTCTTCTTGGGGAAAGCAAAGCAACTGTTTGAAAGCAAAAAACACAATGTTGTCAGGAATGTTTTATTTTGTATTGTATGCACGAAGTGTCAAAAGTTTGGACAATACAGCTAGGATGTGCAACATATCTAGCAATTTTTATTATGCATTTTTCTATAAGCACTTTAAGTAAAAAGTCTTGTTTTCAAAATTTTACCGAATTCCCTATCTGTGTTTTCAAAATCTTGTTTTATGTCTTACCTTTTTGGAGGAGGCTAATATGCATTGATTTTGTTTATTTTTTTCTTTATTGAAGATGCAAAACGAACATTTGTAGTTCAGGAACAGCTAACTGTTCAAGTTCTCGATTAAGTTATTGGGCAGTTTCTTTTTTACCACTTTTCCAACGTTTTTAATTAGTCGAGTGGTTATTTATTCCTAAACTATAAACCTAAGAATTTGTTTTCTGTAACAGGGTTCTGCTAACAAACATCCTAAAGGCATTGGTTAAGTAATTAAACAAATAGAAAGTCATCCTAGTGACACTTTCCATAAATAATTTTTCACTTTTGATTCCTTAACCAATCCCGTAATGGCACTTGTTAGAATTTGAACTTTATTTTCCATGTAGTTGTTTGTGTATTTTTACTTGTTCTTCAAACATGTAAAATATTTAATCCTTTTTATTTAATTGCATTTCTTCCTTTGAAACTCGCATGTAACTTAATACTTGTGAATCTCATTATTTCAGGTCCTTGCACTTCAGAGATCTTACCATGGTGATACACTGGGTGCCATGGAAGCACAGGCACCATCTTCTTATACAGGCTTCCTCCAGCAACCATGGTTATAGACATTGCCCTCTAGTGCATACTTGTGAAATTGAATGTTATGTGGGACTTCCCAACAGAATTTTGCTGATTTATTTAATCTTTTGAATAATGTATTTAGCAATATTTTGCAATCAAAGTAATATGCGATAGACATTTTCTAAAAGTGCTCCCATTCAATTGGTAAAATTTGAATTGGGATTTAGCCAACACGAGACTTTATAATCTCTCCATGTAAAACATTATAACAAAAAGGTGTTGGAAGATAGACCAAAAGTAGACAAAACAGTTTTGGTTTGTGAGTTTCTTTTCAGCATAAGTCAGATTAGTAATTTTTTTTCTTTCTTTGAAAAATATAGTCTTCATGCATACTATACTTTTGTTTAAAAGCCTTGTGAGAAGCAATGTTCTATTTTGTTCGTGTGTTTTGATAGTTTACTAGCTTGATGTTTTTCGTTTTTGTTTTTTGTAGCCTATTTTCCATATTACTGCCTGGGAATTGATTTTAATTTACTAATCTAGATAAATACTCATGACACCCTTCTAAGTTTGAATTCAGTTTCACAGGTACACTGGAAGAGGTCTTTTTCTGGATCCTCCTTCTGTGTTTATGCACAACAATACATGGAATATTTCCATACCTGAAGGGTATAATTGGGAGAGTTTGAAAGGTGAAAGTATCGGTAAGTTCAAAATTTAAAACTTCAATTCTTTTATTGGCCACTGTTTAGAATATAATTGTTTTCCTTGTTGGTGCTTTGACAGCCTTTTCTTCACGCGATGAAGTATTTCACAAGGGCAGGGATAAGTCCGAGCTTGCTACAGTTTATTCATCTTATATATCAGAAGTATTATCTCGATTTAAAGGGTCAAAAAATGTTGGAGCCTTGATAATGGAACCAGGCAAGATATTTGAGATTTTTCTTTAGCAGATTATAGTTCCATTTTATTTTTACTACCTTCTCCTGTACCCAATAAAGTAATTATGGTGATCTTATATTTGTCCGGTACATGAAATTTAGAAGAAAAAAGTTTCTCACTTTAGATACTTCAAGATGATAATACATCAAACTGTATATCTAAATTATGCCCACAGTAGGACAATTGTCTGTGTGAAGTGTGAATGAAATACTACATTTTAGTGGTTCTTGGTCTTTCACACAAAAGCTTATTTTTCAAGTTTCTTATATCTTTCTAAAATTGTTTCAGTGGCCCTCTAGAAATTTTAATTTAACTTATTTTAACCTTTTCTCAATATTGATCATCTCATTTGGGGCTGAACTGTTATTTAGTTATACAAGGCGCTGGTGGAATGCACATGGTTGATCCACTTTTTCAGCGTGTGCTTGTTAATGAGTGTCGGAGTAGAAAAATTCCAGTGATCTTTGATGAGGTTTTTACTGGTTTTTGGCGTTTAGGAGTGGAGGTGATTCCTCTCAATGAAGGCTATTCTCTTATTTTCAAAATTTTATTTCATATTCTTCATTAGTTCTCTTGTCTGATCAGCAGTTTATATTTTTTTCCCACAGACTGCAGCGGAGCTAATCCATTGTGTACCAGATATAGCCTGCTTTGGGAAGCTGTTGACTGGCGGAATTATACCATTGGCTGTCACCTTGGCAACAAATGCTGTTTTTGATTCATTTATTGGAGACTCCAAGGTATTGTCATTTTTTTGGAAGACTTTCTTTTATGGGTTAGGTAGACACTGGCAGTCTGAAATTGTTGTTTTATTTGGTTGTAGTACCGTGCAATGGCTTGATTATCATATTGATATTACTGACAAGTTCTATAAGCTAGGCACAAGTGGGAAGTCCCTTACTCTTTCTGATAAAATGCCTAGTTCCTATTAGTAGGCTCATAATTTTTTGTCCTACTTGTATTGTGTTCTTACAAACCAAAGTTCCTGGACAATATTTTGATGACATAATAAATTATACTCTTGCTTTGGTTAGCTCAAAGCCCTTCTGCATGGACATTCTTACTCTGCACATGCTATGGGCTGCGCTGCTGCTGTTAAGTCAATCCAATGGTTTAAAGACCCTTCTTCCAACCCTAATATCACTTCTGAAGGAAGATTACTAAGGGAGGTATGATTACTTTGATTTTCCCCCCTGAACTTATTATATTTGCTTCTTGCTCCACGTAATATAAAAACGATATGTCATCCATGTATTGTTGTAATATTTTCAAGGGTATATGTCTATGAGCGAAATACACAAATCGTATTCCTAATGCATTTCTTGTGTTCTAAAGAAAACAAGGATATGTTGTTTTTGACTTGTTATTATTATCTATCATGTATTTCTGCATTTGTGAGTGCGTCTATGTTTTTGTTAATTATAGAATTGAGCAAACAAACAAACGAGTGATATGCTAATCTTATCAAGACAGGAGGAACATAAATAAACAAAATAAATTGAAATAATCCAGTATTTAAATAAAAAATATATGTGACAAAACAGCTGATCCGTCCTTCTTGTATCACCCTGCAATTGTCCTCCAAAAATGGCCAGGGCTGGACTTAGAGCCTTGGTCTGCTCACCAGTTTTTTTAAGTTTTATTAGTTTTCATATTTTAGTTTCAATGGACATTTGACTTGGTTTTTGCAATAATTATGGGACTTGGCCAAATTAATTAGCGTTGGAATCTTTTCATATTAAATTCTTTATGCTACCGGCTTCCTTAATAAAGCTATTTTGATTATAGATTAGTGTTTAATGTTCATTTGATCAAACATTTATTGTGCATTTGCAGTTATGGGATGATAAAATGGTTCGCCGGATTTCATCACACCCTGTAATTCAAAGAGTAGTGACTTTGGGAACTTTGTGTGCTTTGGAATTAAAAGCAGAAGGCACTAGTGCCGGGTATAATATTTTCAACTTCATCCTTTCCCCCTTTTATTATTTCTGTGCACGTCATGTTCTAGAATTCCTTTGTTAGAAAAGCTTAATGAGCATCATATACGTGTCATACAAAAGTTGGTATGTTTCGGATGAAGTTGCAAGTGGCATCTGAAAGTGTAGATTCTGCTTTACTACCACTGTTGTTTTGGTAGTTATGGCATTGACTTGCCCCAAAATATTACAAGAGGTAAAAGGAAGCTCACGAAAAAAATGGGTTTGATTTTAACGTGTATAGTTTAACAAAATGTCTTGGTACTAAGATATGCCAGACTTAACGTGGCTGTGAACTACAGTCCATTGTGTTTATAGGAACTGGTCATCCATCCTTCTGTTACCTGTAGTTTCTTATTTTCAAGTTATTGTTTTGTTACTAAAACTTGTAACTTTTTATTCGTAAAATGTACAGATAAATCATTAATTTTGAGCACTTATCTAATTAGAGAGAAGGAAACAACGTGTATTTGATTCTTCACGAGGTTTTGTTCTAAATAAAGTTGTACACAGGTATGGATCGTTATATGCAAGACCACTACTTGAGAAGCTTAGGGAAGATGGTATATACATGAGGCCTCTGGGTAACGTCATTTATCTCTTGTGTGGACCCTGCACATCTCCACAAGTTTGTAATCAATTGCTGGCCAAACTTCATCGGCAGCTCGACGAATTTGACGGATTTAAGAATTGAGAATAATATGAGTTGCCAAGCGGACAAGTCTAAGATTCCTGCTACCAAGTTTAGGTAAGTTTATTCCTGTTTGGGTACGGGGATGAGTTGTAAATGCAAGGGTTGCAGCAGTTGCCTTGGTTTTTCAATTGTCAGTTGTATTTTATTCATCAATACAAAAATACCATCTTCTTCTCAACTCCCCTCTTGTCTCTATGATGTTATGAATAAAATGGTTAAGGTCAGTTTTTTTTTTTTTTTTTCATTTTTCATGTATTCTTGAATAAAAACAATATTTCTTTAGTTATAATTAAATTATATTAACTGAACAAAGAACCAGTATAAGTTAAACATTGCTAAAGTTATTTATTTTCTGAATGTAACAACATTATAAATTGCTTTTTTAATTAGATGTGGAATATTTAATATTATATTCAATATATTTTTTTAAACCTTTTTTAAACTTTGTTATAGGTGTGACTAATTTTCATGAGGAGATCTGAATGAAAAAGGTTTCTCAATTTCAGATTTTTTTTTTCAAAATAAATAAATACTCAGATATTATTTTGGACTATAGAAATATAAGTGGGTATCTTTTTGTTTGCAAGAATAACAATGACGCGTCGAATGATAAGATAGTTTCCATTCGCAAATAGATTTTCGCGTCGTGGTGTTTTATCATTAGATAATTATTACCAGCAAAAGAATAATGCTAGTTTTCAAATTTCGTAATCAGGACTATTTTCCAAAACTGATTTGAATATTAGACCATCTATAAATTGATGAAAAATTATTTTTGAATATTATATTCTAAACATCATGTGTGATGTGTAGTTTACCTCTCAATTGATCCTCATTTTTACGGCGGATAGATGATTTTATTTTACAATTTTTTTAAAAATTGATTTTAGATTACAAGAGAAACTTTATTTTTTTTTTGTTTTTATATTTTTCTACAAGTATTCATGAAAAATTATTCAAGTAACATCTGATTATTTAATAAAATTATCTTTTTAGAAAAGCAAATAAGCATCCAGTAGTAAATCGAAAATAGGAACAATATGAGAATTAATTGTTTATTTATTGAAATGCGTTTCACAATCTTGTAGGAGTTGGTAAACTGGCATTGACTTCCAGTCAACAGCTTTCAAACTGGCCAGCTAACTTTTCTTACACCCCCTTTTGGGAATCATCATTTCCTTTTTAATTGCAATAAACCTAAATATGTTGACTAATCTTGTTCCTCACCCCTCAATTTAGGATTTCAAATTTATTAATAAGGATTATTAATTGCAAAATCAAACTCTCCCTCAATTTATCCTTAGCAGTGGTAACACTATCAACACAGTGATGAATTATTATATTATTGTTATCCTTACAGTGCAAAAAATCAATATCCCCACGTGCTCCCCGCCAGCCGCATGTTTATTGTTTCAGTTTCCATAACAAGTTTTAATCACGCTCTTACAGGAATTAAAAAGCTTTTATTAAAATACCAAATAAATGCTTCTAATAATTTTTTTAACCAGTATCTTGAACACACTAACTAGTAACATTATAGTTTAAATAATGGAACTAGACTTTTAGTCAAATTTATTTCCACTTCCAATATTTTTTTAATTGATAAATATATATTTTTACTTTAAAAATATTATATATATATATATATATATATATATATATATATATATATATATTCTAGCTGACTTTTCTAAGTCTAATTTCTTTTTCGTAAAATGTATAAACTTTTTATAAACAACTTCTCTTCCAAAACAAAACAAATGGAACTCCTTAATACACTTTAGATGTTGTGTTGTTGTGGCATGCTGTTAACCACAACAAAAGGAGTGATGATGTTAGGTGTTGGTCAGCCAATGACGTGATAGGAGAGTACACGCTGTCTACAGTGACGCAGCAATTGCCCTTTTCCTCTCCTCTTCTAATCGCATCACTAAACACACGGCCACGATTGAACCTTTGGTTTTCCCTTAAACGACAAGGGTCGTCTTACATAAATAACTACGAGCAATCAAAACACACAAACATGGTACTGTCTCAAACTTAACAATTCTACTAAAATTCATCAAAACCACCCAAAAAAAGGACATCGTTATTAAATAAAACATCAGGATCATCATAACCGTCAAATGGTAAGGAACATTGTTCCGCAAAGTAGGCGATTAATCCTCTCTCTTTCTCAAAGTCGCCAGAGTAGACCGTAAATGAACTGACACTGTTGGACTTGCAACTAAGGCCAAACCAAAGCTCGTTTCGTGTAATTCATTCTCTCTTTCTCTCTCACCCAAACACTCTTTTCTCTCTCAGGTACTGAAGCCTTCGTTTTCTTCTTTTATTTTTCACTCTGTTATATATCTCTTATTCAATTTTTCAGCTCCAAGAATCAATTACGTTTTCTCTCTCTCCAGTGCGTTCTCTTCGTTTTCATCTGTTTTTCGAAAATTCGCTGTTAGAGGTTGATATTTGAGGTACGCACGTGTGCAATTTGTTGGTGTTTCATGGAATTCGAGTTCAATTTGTTTTGTTCTTGTGTTCGAGATCTGTTGCGAGTTTCTTCTTTTTGGGTGCTGTAGCATCTAGGGTTTTGTTGCTTGTAAATTTTTTAGTTTAGGTGATACCGACGACTTTTTGTGGTTTTGGAGTGTTTGTAGACCGGGTGATTTAGGCTATTGTTGGAGGAGAGAGTGCAAATGCAGAAACCATCTACCGACGCAATTAGTATGGGCAAAAGGAGCCTGGAGGGTGGAGAAGATGATCAGCCTGAACGAAAAAGGCCTGCTCTCGCAAGGTAAATTAATTGCTCATTGATTTCATTCGTGTGCTTCCTTGAATTCTTATGTAAACCACCTTATAAGTTTGGGGATGGGGTATTTTAATTCTGACTTGGTCATATTTTTGGGGGGCGGGGTGAGTGCTAGTACTAATTAAACATGTAAGGTGTTTTAGTACTGATTCCCAGTTGGAAGCAAGTGAAAGGAATCTCGATGTCACTCTAATCGTACAATATGCTTACTTCGGAAAATATTTTTCATGTTGGCTAATTATATCACAGCATTCCTAATTTTCTACCCCTAACTTAATTTTGCTACTCGAGTTTGATGATTGTGGATATCTTCTTAAAGTGCTGTTGTACTTGAACTTTTTGTCATCAGTTGTCGTTTTGGGATGGAATATTACTTGTTACCAGTGTTTGAGACAGCCCGGTTTCATCTTTTCATTATAGTGGCTCATGCGTAAATTTTCTTCTTGATGGTTTTGATTCCATTTTGAGTATGATTGTGTTATATATTTAAAAGATTCTTTCTGAAATTTCCAAATCGTCCTAGTGGTCAAAACAGTTATTTGAATGGCCAAGCAACTAAGGTTTAAACAGTTAGTTAATTTGTTTTTTTATGCTTTCTGTTTTTTCTACCCTTTTTCTTTTAGAAGGAATCCTTAATATTTTTTTGTGTATCTCAGAATTTTTCTTCACTAAAATTCTTTCTTCTTTATCCAATATTCTCTTGTAAAAGGTTTTGACCTGGAAAATAGTCAATATTGTGACTTCAGAGATTGTATACATTTGCTTATGCTCTATAAATGTATATTCAATTCTTCAAAAACTGTTGAAACTTGCTTCCTTGGCCGTGGAGATTCTTGGCTTGATATTATGAAGGGCATAAGTGGGAAGTATCTCTCTCTGCACAACCTACACTCATTCTCTATAGAAATTTCAAAATTGCCCCTCACTTTTTGCTTATCTTCCATTTCAATTGTTCGTTTTTTTGTTTGCTCAAATGCACACTCAAAGCTTTTTGGGCATATAGATGAGATGATCAAACGAGTATTCAGTAACTTCTCAATAACAAATGAAAAAAAAATATATATATATATATATATATATATGTGTGTGTGTGTGTGTGTGTGTGTGTGTGTGTGTGTGTGTGTGTGTGTGTGTGTGTGTGTGTGTGTGTGTGTGTGTGCACTTTTCTAATTTGTATAATTTTTGTTAGTTTCCTATAATTTGTTGTCATATACTATGCAGTGTAATTGTTGAAGCACTTAAGGTGGACAGTTTGCAGAAGCTTTGCTCATCTTTAGAGCCTATTCTACGGAGAGTTGTAAGACAGTTGGCTTCATACTACTTTCTCTCCCTATTTTTTGTTATATACTTTTCTTTTTGACATGTTTATTTTTTGGTTGGGGGCATAGGAGCTATACATTCTACGAAGTTATTTTTCCTTTTACTCCAACTAGAAGCCATTTTGTACACATTGCAGCTATTTTTTAAATTCGTGTCATTTGATATGCTTTTTTAGAGTGGAGTATTTTTACTTGGCTGTGGACATTCTTTTACCCATTAGTAATCTTATTCTTTAATGAAAGAATTAAAATGTATGCTATTCTTGCTTGCCTAAGAAGACCTATTGCTCGTCATAGTAGCTTACTACAGTGGTGTAGTAGCAGATCGGAGTGGCCTGAGCTGCTATGGCATTTAACTAATGGAGTAGTAGTTTTCAACAGCAGACTATCTCAACATTAGAAGAGAATAATTTGTCTTATTCAGTCTCATTACATACATCTGATATATATATATATATATATATATATATACACACACACATATACACACACACACACACACATATATACATATATTGATTGCATAATTTAGGAAACTAGCACAGCCTATTCTAGGAAACAAATCCCTGAGGTCATGGGAATGTGCGAGTAATAAAACCAAGATGCAGCCAATATACAAAATTAAAACCAATGGGAATAAAATCTGAAACTTTCTAAAATATCTTGACTGAATAAATTCTAAAACTTCCTAAAATATCTCAACAAGTCATTGTGGCAAAACTATTGCCTTTTTGGGTGCTAGCAGTGCTACTGTAATATAGGCTTCAATAATTCATTTTTACTGTTCAAACAACGCTGGGATTTAGGGTATAATCGTGATTTCTCCCCTATTTTCTGTTGTATTTTGTTTTCTTCAGAAACATAACACTTTGAAATCCCTCTTTTTTTGCCATTCCTCAAAAGGTCACCTCCGTTTTGATTTATGCTCCTTCCTTTAAAGATCAATAACTATGTTGTTTATAGAATGACAATGTATAGTATACCACAAACATTTTGATTTCAGTGTTCCATCTTTATTCTTCTTTTTTGTTTGGTATGCCATATTAGTTGATTGAAGAATTTGACAACTTTGTATTCATAGAAGAAATTATGCTGTTAAGATTTATTTTCTTATACCTATAAGTTTCTGCATTTGGTTCTTGATTCAGTAATGCTGATGTGAACAGGTGAGTGAAGAGGTGGAGCGTGCTTTGGCAAAGTTAGGTCCTGCAAGAATTGGTGGAAGGTATAAGAAATACTTTATAAATTTTGGAAATTAATTTGAACGTGTTGTAGTTTTCATTATATCCCTTGAATTATAACTATAATCAGATAAAGGGGAAATAATAATTATCATCTCATTGTTCACTTTTTAGTTTTGAGGCCTTCTTTTCTAGCAGATTTGGATTTCTCAATATAAATTGGGTGCTTTCTATGTAACCATTTTCTTGGTTTTTGGGTGAAAAATTTATGCTCTCTGGAAGTTATCTTGTGACAGATGACTGCATTCCATAATACTGGTGTTGGTGTGCCATAAGAAAGAACATGGCTGTGTATATGATTAAACTCATTTCAGAAGTATTTTCTCTTCTGGCTGATGTTTTAAAAATAAGGAAGTTTTGTTATTTAAAACTAAGTCTGGCTGTGTTCAATTAATTCCTTTTTTATAATGCCTTGGTCCTGCAGGATTAGATGTGACAATAGTCTACTATGATGGTAGTGATAGCTTCCATTATGTGATGCATACCAGTTTATTTTTGTTTACTGGTGCCTGTATGTATGTATGTATGTATGTATGTATAACTAAAACAAGCTCCGAGTTGTAGTAAGCCTTTTGAGTAATTAAGGTACTGACGTGAATGAACTATCGTGATTTAAAATTCAGAGGTAAAGCTTCATTCTTGGGCAGAAAATAGAAATATAGTTAACAGGCTAAATTAGGTTCTTGCATATAGGCATTAATTTGCAAACAGTATGTGCATTGAGATACTGCCCAAGTTTCTTAACATAAATAACCAATGACTTATATTGCCCCTTGAAGTAGGCAGCTACTTCAAATTGGAGAATGGTTACTGTTGTGTGATTTGGTGTTTCTAATCATTAAGTTGCATGATAGTAATTTCCTTTTGCCTGTTTTCCCTTTTTAGTGCTGTACTTTGTCCATCCTTTCCAATATACGTGTAACAACTTCAATGGCACCACAACATTTGTTATATTTAAATTTTGTACCTCAGTTCGATTAGTATTTCTTTTAACAGTCTAATATTTCCAGGTCTCCACCTAAAATGATTGAAGGCCCTGAAGGTAGAAACTTGCAGCTGCAATTTAAGTCCCGGCTGTCTCTTCCCCTCTTCACAGGAGGAAAAGTAGAAGGCGAGCGGGGGGCTCCAATACATGTTGTTCTGATTGATGCCAACAGTGGAAGCGTTGTAACATCTGGACCTGAATCCTCTGTTAAGCTTGATGTTGTTGTCCTTGAAGGTGATTTTAACAATGAAGATGATGAAGATTGGACCCAAGATCATTTTGAAAGCCATGTGGTAAAAGAACGTGAAGGAAAGAGACCTTTATTAACTGGAGACTTGCAAGTGACACTCAAGGAAGGAGTTGGAACATTAGGGGAACTGACCTTTACTGATAATTCAAGCTGGATACGGAGCCGCAAATTCCGGCTTGGCCTGAAGGTTGCCTCAGGCTTTTGTGAGTCCGTACGCATTCGTGAAGCTAAGACAGTGGCTTTCAATGTTAAAGATCATAGAGGAGAATGTAGGGTTATGCTTCTGCATCTTTTAGTTTTTCTCTAGCACCAGTGCTCTCCCTTCTCCTACTGCGTAACACCATCTTTTTTATTCAATATTTTGTCCTTTTTCTCAGTATATAAGAAGCACTACCCTCCTGCATTGAATGATGAAGTGTGGAGATTGGAGAAGATAGGCAAGGATGGATCATTTCACAAGAAGCTGAATAATGCAGGAATCGTCACAGTTGAAGACTTTCTTCGGCTCGTGGTTAAAGATCAACAGAAATTGCGGAATGTGAGTTTGGGTTTTGCGTCTTAATCTTTAAGTTGGGTCTTTTTGCGGTTTATTTTCTTATATCGCTCAAATGTAGATCCTTGGAAGTGGTATGTCAAACAAGATGTGGGAGGCTCTTTTAGAGCATGCAAAAACATGTGTTCTAAGTGGGAAGCTCCATGTTTATTATCCAGAAGATGCAAGAAATGTTGGTGTTATTTTTAACAACATCTATGAGCTGCGTGGCCTTATATCAGGAGAACAATTCTTTTCTGCGGATTCTCTCACAGATACCCAGAAGGTTAGTCTGCGTCATGTGTTTCTTCCATTTATATTAATAGCCAAAAAGTTATTACTTTAAGGTTTGATGAGATTTTTTAGTTATGTTATGTACGATAGTTGGTTGTCCTTCTTCAAAAGTTGAGCATATGATCAGACTTAGCATTAAAGATTTGCTAAGGCTCAGAGTTAGCAGTTTTCTTCAAAGTTTCTGTTGTGAGTAGTATAAGCTTATGCTATCTTTAAAATGCTTTTGCAAATCCAGATTTATGTAGATTCGTTGGTGAAGAAAGCATACGAAAATTGGGAACAGGTTGTGGATTATGATGGCAAATCACTTGTTAATGGCAGCCAAAATAACAGTTCTATTGCATCTGAAAATGAACTTCGTGTTGAGTCAATCGATTATGGTAGTGGTTTAGATCATCAGCTGCAACTGCCGGGACTTCCAGTGCCTGTACCTTCTGAACAACAAATGAATTCTGGGATGTCAGTTGGGGGTAAGCATTGCTGTTTCCTTAACTCTCGAATGATATCTTCTTTTTCTGTTCCTAACCCCTCTTCCTTTTTGTTTGAACTGGGGCTGTCATATTAAGTTACTTTTGTGTCTCATCATTTTGATTTCAACTTTCAGCGATAATAATTATTGAAATGAGATATTTTCTATAATACTGTTAATAAGAAAATCTTGAGGTTGAAACCGTGCAATGATAATCTTGGGATGCAAACTTATGCTTATTCAATCTCTTTTCAGGTTATAACGATAACATGGTAACACGATATCCAACCCAGTCATTGATTTCAAACTCCAGCTCCCGGAGTCAGTTCGATAGCTCATTATACATGTCTAATGACCAATTAATCACCAATACTCACCACACCCCAAACACTAGAAACGATCATGGGACAGTTGGGTTAGCTCTAGGACCTCCTCAATCATCGACGTCAGGGTTCCATGCTGGTAGCTCTTCTATTCAGCCATCTACTCTAAACCCTTTTGATGATTGGTCAAACAACAGGGACAAGGGGGTTGATGAATTCTTTTCAGAAGAAGAAATCCGCCTCAGAAGTCACGAAATGCTAGAGAATGAAGATATGCAGCACTTGCTTCGGCTCTTCAGCATGGGAGGCCATGGGTCCATGAATGCGGAGGATGGCTATTCATTCCCAACATTTATGCCATCTCCCAATATACCAAACTATGATGAGGACCGTTCTCGCCCAGGCAGAGCTGTTGTGGGATGGTTGAAGATCAAGGCAGCAATGAGGTGGGGGTTCTTTATCAGGAAGATAGCAGCTGAGAAGCGGGCACAGATAGAGGAGTTAGATGAATAGGTTGTTTGGACAATGGTTGCAGGCTTAACAGTTAGCCTTAAGATCATACTGATATTCTGCAGATTTAGTAGTCTTTATCAGTGCCAACCAAGTTGTGCAGTCCATGGTGTTCATATTTAATTTATGCACCTCTGTATCTGATTTGACCGCACGTCTGTCCCGGTATCTTGTACAGTTTGTTGATGCTTAGGAAAAACCGTGATTGTCATTTGTTTTTCACTTTTATGTTTATGCTCTTGACTTTCTATTGGCTTTGGGTTTTTAGGGATGATGTATTTACGCAACACCTCATATTTGAGACGATAACTAAGACTGATCATTGTATATTTTTGAGCAACTTGATTTCTGATTGTATTATCACAAGTTATTATCTTATTGTGCTGTTGCATTGGGTACTCCTTTTATTTTAATTCTTACAGTACATCCACTGGGATGTATTACCTTAGTTATGCATGTTTATCGTTTCATCTAACCATATCCGTATCCAGTCTTTGATTCGTTGCACCGGTAGCAGAACTGGTTATCCCAGCCAAAAGGTTTTGGGTAGTACGTAGATCCAATATAAATAGAGGCCTGTACATTAATTTGGCAATGGAAACTATTTCTATCATGAAAAAGTATATTTTAATTTAACAACTTAACAGTTGAAACCAATTTAATTATATATACTTAGTCACTCTGGTGATGGTTTATAATTTCATTAAAGTTAATTTTGCTTACTTTATAAACAAAATTTTCATTAATATTTCATTTCAATAAAAATTTATATTTGGGATTAATTCAGTCAAACATTCTAATTATATTAACTATTCAGAACTAAATTTATCATTGTTCTTACTATATAACCTATCGGGAGTGCAATTTGATGGCTTTTGTAAGTCGATTAAATTCAACATGTATTTCTAAAATTACGTAGAAGTACAAAAGATTATTTATATTCGTATTAACCTTTTTATTGAATGAAAACAATTTTTAGCTACCATGATACGAACTCTAAAAGGTGCAAGAAAAAAGTATCATAGAAAAGAACGTATTTTATTATAAAAATGGCTGCTAACACTGTGCTGACCATCAGGGGAACGAACGAATGAAAGAATTTAAGTATAATAGCTACATAAATACACAAATATCCTAGAAGAACATAAGATAAAAGTAGTGCATCGCTTTGTGTTTCTCTCAAGAGATGTTGCATTCGGGAGGAAAACCCTGTGGGAAACGCTTCGCATCTGTGCAATAGTTGTATATCATGTAGTTCCTCTGCACCCATTTCAACCTCTGTTGACCTGCAGAGTCCAGCTCCTGTGAAAGCCACGATGAACCACCGGTGGATTCAGAAGCACTCGAACCACAAGACGATGCTCCAGAAGACCAAATGCAAGCTTGAGCATTGAAGTTTCTGTAGGAAGCTGTGAATGGAGCTTGTGTCCAATCCGTCTTCACAAGTCCACCTCTTGTTGCCCAGTCATCAGCATTCCACAAACTGGAATATATCCTCATGGGCTGATTCTTCGGGAAGGGTACCCCAATGGCCTCTGAGTTCTTGAACTCTCTAATGGGAGTGCCATCAACGGAGAATCTGAATAATGAGCATAAGAAATCATGTTAAGGATAGGATAGAGAAAAAAGGAAACAAAGTGGTGGTGAATGAATGAGTGAACAAGATGAAAACTTACATAATCCGCTGGGGGTTCCACGTGATAGAGTAAGTATGGAAATCGGCGGTTGGATCAAACCATAGATAGAATTGTTGTTCCCTGTTCCCTTTGCCTTGGCTGAAAACGTTTGTGTGAAGAATGTATGGGTCACCGCTTAGATTCCCCAGAAATTCATAGTCTATCTCATCCCAAGTTGATCCTTTTGAAGATAACTGCAAACAGAAAGGCAAACTTATATCATTAACTCTGAGTTGTTATTTCTATTATTGCTGCATGATACAACAAAGTAAAATGAAGAACTTACATAATAGGCGGTGACAGTGCCAGCAGAGTTTCCAGGGACAAGCTTGAGCTGCATGTCAATCTTCCCAAAGAGATATTCATTCTTTGATTGGAATCCCGACCCAGATGCTTGATCCAGTGTCAGAGTGAGCAACTCTCCATTGTTCAGTATCTTGGCGCGGCCATCTCCCCAAGTGAGATCAAAGTCTTTGTTGAAGTCACCAGCAAAGGCAACCATCACTAGGAGGGGGAATAGAAGCATGTAAGAAGAAGTTAAAGCCATCTCCAGAAAGCAGTGGCAGTGTCTAGTGAGTGAAAGTTCTTCAGCAATTGGTAGTGATTGAATGGATAAGTATGTGTATGAAAAATGGTTGATGATGGTATTTATAACTGTGTTGGTTGGTGAGGTGAGGACAATTGTGAGGCAGTGCATGCGAAATTGCCATTAGTAAAGCAAAGCTGGACACAGTTGGCTAGCTTTTGTGAATAAAAAAGTTTACAGATGGTGCTCGCTATTATCCAGAAACAAAGATTAGATATGGTTGGAAGAGACGCGGTTGGTCCCTCTCCATTATGTTTGGGACATGGTTAAGTTTTAGTAGTTGAGAAATCGAGAGAGAGAGAATAGGTTAAGGTAACTCTGACACATTGCATTTGATTTGACAGAGTTAGCTGCACAAACCGTATCTCATTTTGTTTCCTCTGAAGAGAGACACCGCCAAGTGACAGCCAAGGCAAACGCTTTTACAGCTAAACTTATAATAACAACAGTGTCCTAAACTTTAAGGACCCTATACTCCTCCACCGCCATCTGATATATACAAACAAAAGAGTACATAAAAAAATGAAGAATGAGTGGCTGAGTATGGTTCCTTGAAGATGTGCGTGTGTTGGGTTAAGGGTCAGAAACGTGTTGAGTTATGGCATTAAGTGAAGTGTTTGACCCTATCTTATCAGTAACATCTTATCATTTTACACTTTGTCAACTCTCGAAAAAAGCAACGTAAACCCGCGTGATCCCCTGCCTCAGTCCTACCCTCTACCGCCACCAATATTACCTTCTCATCTTATTATTAAATTAATCAAATACGACACAAGTTGCTTTCATAACAACCTTTTCACAGCTTTCTTCTTACCATAATACAACTATCTATCCACATGTCCTTTTCCTCTCCCACTTGCTCCAAATCTTACTTTCACTCACTATATATACCTTCTTCTCTCTTCCATCGTCTCATCACACCGCAAACATCAACACTTCATTTCATTAATTCCCACTAAACATTGCAAACTCACCTTGTTCATTTCTCAAATGGCTTGTACCAATTCTCCTTGCCTACCACTTCTTCTTCTTCTCGTAAGTGCTTACTTTGTTCTCTGTGCTGCTGCCAACTTCAACCAAGATTTTCAAATTACGTGGGGTGATGGTCGAGCCAAAATTCTCAATAACGCCAATCTTCTCACTCTGTCCCTTGACAGAGCCTCTGGCTCTGGCTTCCAGTCCAAGAACGAATACCTGTTTGGAAAGATCGACATGCAGCTCAAGCTGGTTCCTGGAAACTCTGCTGGCACTGTCACTGCTTATTATGTAAGTTCGATTTCTTAAATCGTGGAGACTGCATTTGCATCATTTGTTCTTACCGAACAATGACAGAGACTTATAATATTGTTTTTTTTTTTGCTCTTTTCAGTTGTCTTCAAAGGGGACAACATGGGATGAGATTGACTTCGAGTTCCTTGGCAATCTGAGTGGTGATCCTTACATAGTTCATACTAATGTGTACACACAAGGCAAGGGTAACAGAGAGCAACAATTCTATCTCTGGTTTGACCCAACTGCAGATTTCCACACATATTCGATTCTCTGGAATCCCCAACGCATTGTGTAAGCACTCAGCACCCAATCCAATCTTCTACAAGCCGATCAAAAAGAAAAGCACAATCTTCTTCACATATAAAATTGCAAGCTACTACAATTCGATGCACACCATTTGTTCAGTCAATAATTTCTGTTTGCTATAATTGTGTGTTGCAGATTTTCTGTGGATGGAACCCCCATCAGAGAGTACAAGAATTTGGAATCAATTGGGGTTCCTTTTCCGAAGAGCCAACCCATGAGGATATACTCGAGCCTTTGGAACGCTGATGATTGGGCCACAAGGGGTGGACTCATAAAAACTGATTGGTCGAAAGCTCCTTTCACTGCTTCCTACAGGAACTTCAATGCCAATGCTTGTGTTTGGAATTCAGGAAAGTCCTCATGCAAATCAAATTCTCCTTCTTCTGCTGCTCCTGCCACTAATGCATGGCTATCACAAGAGCTGGATTCAACTGCCCAAAAGAGGATGAACTGGGTGCAGAAGAATTACATGATTTACAATTACTGCACGGATAGGAAGAGATTTCCTCAAGCCCTTCCACTTGAATGCACACACTCCTAGAACTGGACTTCGATCTTCCAATACCCACAACAAGTCCTACAAAAAACCATTCTTTTATTTTTTCTTCTTCTTAATATCTCTCTGTTTCTTCGCCGTTTGTGCTCTTTTATGATGTAAAAATACCTACAATAAAATAACGGTTCTCTTATTTGGATGTAACATTTACATTACTTTTGCCCTCATATATGTATATATACAGTGAGCGTGAACTCTCTTCATTTCTGTATCATTAGTTTATAGTTTTTAAAGGAGTTGCTTGTACCGTAAAAAGGAGTTACATAATAAGTTAAGTTCACGTTTTGATTAGATGATAAATTTGGAGTTTAAATTAAAGTATTCTCAAGTGAAATGATTTTACATATATAATTTATGATTTTACTTCTTTTCACACTGTTATGAATGTACACAAATTTTGCGAAGAGTTGGTATTCAACTTTTAATTGCTTCTACATAAATAGGATAGATCATGAATTTGAGTAACACTATACAATTTCACAAAATACTATGATTCTTCCATTCTAAATAAATTTACCTTGTGTTTGGATGGAGCATTTCAACAATGTTCAGAATTGAAATGCTTTGCATTTGAATTGCTTGCAATTAAATTTCCTTCATTTTCTAAATAACTTGTTTGGATAAAGAAATTAAAATACCTTACATTTCAATTTCTTGTTTGGAAAAAACAATTGAATTTGGGAACGGGTTCGACGACTCAGATGGACTGAGCTAACCCACCCGACTACCCAACCAAATTGGTCTGACCCGACGACGCAGACGGGTCAGGCCGACCGGAAAACCTAGACAGGCTGGGTCGACTCGATGATCCAGACAAGCTTGACGGCCTATACCTGCCGGTCATGTCTGTCAAGTTCATCAACCTGGCCCTGACACGACCTAGCCTAACTCGGCCCGTCTGGGTCATTGGCCCGGCTTGGCCCCACTAGGTCATCAAATCGACTAAACCCATCTGGGTTGTCGGGTCTGTTTGTGTCATCGGACTCAACCCAACCTGGTTTGTCTGGGTCGTTAGGCTAGCTCGACACATCTTAGTCGTCAGGCTCGCCCGGACGGTGTGGGTTGTCAAGCTTGACCAACCTGTTTGAGTTGTCAAGCTCGCCCAACCCGTATGTGACATCAGGTTACCCGATCCGTCTAGGTCATTGGGCTCGCCCGACCCATCTGGGTTGTTGGGCCTGCTTGACCCGTTTGTGTCATCAAGTTGGTATGACCCGTCTGGATCGTATGGCCAGCCTAGCTTGTCATGGTTGTGAGGTTGAGTGAAAAGAATTTCAAATTCCACCTTTTTTTAGGGTATTTGAATTTCTTCTAATTTAGCTAATTGAAATACTTCAAAAAAATGCATGCATTTTAAATGCTTTTTAATTTCTCTATCCAAACAAAGCATTTCATTACAAAGAATTTCAAATTCTTCAAATAAATGAATCACCCTCTTGAATTGCTTCATCCAAACACACCCTTAGTGTTATGAACAATTGACTCGAGTCATAAACATATGAGAGGGATAATATCATTTCCAATTTTAAAATCTTTAAGATAATGAGTTCTTAAACTTTTTTACTTATTATTTACCTCACTTATTTCCATTTAATGAGACAAACTCCTCACTCCATACTTAAATTTCTATTAGTTAAACATTTTATCTCATCATATTTAATGGTTGATCAAATATTTTGACTTAAAATGTTATCCTGATTACATGAATTATGTCACTCTATCTTTCTGAAAAAACTTTTTTTTTCAAATATATAGGTATTTAAACAAATTTAAGAACTAGGTATTTGATTATTGACTCATTCGCTTTTAACCTATTTCTTTGTGTTACAAATCCAATTGATCCTTAGTGTTCTTATAAATTATCTCCACCAAATTTGTCACAACATAGTCAACAATGCCATGCTCCTCCTAAATCAATTTTTTTTTTCAATATTTCCACTAAATATATGTGATAAGGGTATAGACGAAAAGGCTATCATTTAAGAGTGAAAAGAAGAAGTCGCAACAGGAACCAGTGCTCCAGTAAAACAATATTATTAAAAGAATATAACAACTATAAGGGAAGAATAAATAAAAAAACATAACTTAAAGAAATTGAAGATGATACTTGAAATAATTATTATTTTACTTTTATAAATTATTGTTTATACCTGAAACATGCTACTAAGCATATAAACTTGTTGATTACTATATTTTTGGAACGAAATGAGTGACAAAATCCTTGTGCATAATTATTTTGATTGCATTGTGTACAAAATATGTTTTATTTTAGTTATCCAACTATGACCAAATCTTTGTCTATGAACCAACAATATTATAAATCCTAAAAATACTAAAGAAAGAAAGTTCTTAAACTTAAATGGTTATAAAACATCATTCATACGTGAACATAGAACTTTTGAAAACAAAACTTTATTTTCATACATCAACTGAAATAGGAAATAGACTATTATATTTGTTCCGATGAAAAAAATGATTATCGGTTGTACCTTTTTGACAATAAAAACAATTAAAAAATAAAAAGTTCATCAAACAAATGTACATAACGCGTCTCTTCATGGTAATTTGATTAAGGAGATGTACATGAAATTTCCTTCAAATTTTGAAAATAGTGATCCAAATTTAGTTTGTAGGTTAAAAATATTGTTGAAGTGCTATGTTGTGCGGTCTTATTTAGATTACTTACTTTTTATATTGTAGAGGGGCATTTTTATGTTCTAACTACGTGGATGACTTAACTATTAGAGGGAATAATATTTCATCTATGAGAATTTTTAAAACTTACTTAGGTGTATGCTTTCATATGATTGGGAGTGCTATCTTACGAGGAGATTTATCTTTATGTGTGAAAATATGAGTTGGAAATCATTGAAGACACATTAATTTAAGTGTCAAGTCTCCAAAATTTTCAATGGAACATTATAAACTAGCATGGACTACTTGTACACTTTTTGAAGATCTAAAATCCTATGGATAGAAGATTGATGAGACAATTAGTCTATTTGTCTATGACTAGACTTGATATTGTTTCTTATGTTCACGTTATCTCAGTTACAACCTTAAAGGTTATTAAATATTTGAAGAAACATTTGAGGCAAGTATTCTATATTCTACTTTTGCGTGATAGTAAACTAAAATTATAGGATGATGTGATTTGGATTAGAAGGGTTGTCTAGTTACGACGTTCTTTAACCCGTTGAGTGGTACTTCTTGATTGTTCTCGCTTCTGGTTAATTTGTCGCCCGTTTTCAAGTCAGTTGACAATTATCACGTAGAAGAGATCCATAAAAGAGTTCACAAAAGAATATTAACTAGGACAAACGTGTTACTGCAGAATTTGCAGAGTGTAAAGGATTGGAGAAAAGTATTATTGATGCTTCTTTCCTATAAGTTCTTCGTGTAACAGAATTGTCAAGAATCAAAGAATCAACGTTCATACAAGTGAAAATGAATTCAATAGGCTTAGGAAGAATGAAGAACTGTGCAGTGGTATTTGTTTGCAGCAGGATTATGATTGTTGGCACTCTGGGGGAAGGCCTTGAGGAAATCTGTTGGTGTCAGTGCAATAATTGTAAATCATGTAATTCTTCTGAACCCAACTCAGTCTATCTTGGTTTGATGAATCCAACTCTTGGGAATACCAGGCATTGGAGGAGCCAGAGTTGGAAGTGCAAGAAGAAGATGATGATGATGATGATCCCGAAGGGACACAGGCATCTGCCTTGAAATTCCTGTAAGAAGCTGTGAAAGGAGCTTGGCTCCAATCAGTCTTCACAAGACCACCTCTTGTTGCCCAGTCATCGGCATTCCAGAGGCTAGAGTATATCCTCATTGGTTGATTCTTAGGGAATGCAACTCCTTTTGATTCCATGTTCTTGAATTCTCTTATAGGAGTCCCATCTACTGAGAAGCTGAAACATGTGTAAACCACCATACATTCAGTAACATATATAATGAGAAACTGAAATATAACATTGTCTGAGAAATGCTTACATTATGCGCTGAGGATTCCAGAGAATGGAATAGGTATGGAAATCAGCTGTTGGGTCAAACCAGAGATAGAACTGTTGCTCCCTGTTGCCTTTTCCCTGACTGAACACATTGGTGTGAAGGATGTACGGCTCACCACTCACATTCCCCAAGAATTCAAAGTCGATCTCGTCCCAGTTTGACCCTTTTGATGATAACTGTATTGCATCACACAAAACCAAGTTAGAATAAAAAAGTTCCAAAGTTTAAGAGGACTAGCATTGAGGAAGGAATGCATAAGCACAAAGCTTCAACATTTGGTTGTTTGTACTTACATAATATGCAGTAACAGTTCCTGCAGAGTTTCCAGGTACAAGCTGGAGTTGCATATCAATCTTGCCAAAGAGATATTCGTTTTTGGACTGAAAGCCTGAGCCAGAGGCTTTGTCAAGAGAAAGAGTGAGAAGGTCGCCGTTGTTCAGTATCTTGGCTCGGCCATCTCCCCATGTTATGTCAAAATCCTGATAGAAGTTGGAAGCAGAAGCTGCAGTGGAATAGGACAATAGCAATGCACAAAGAATGATTATTGTTGAAGACGACATGGCTGATCTGAGTATGAGAATGAGGGAAGAATGAAGGGATGTCTGTGGCAGAGAAGAGAAGTGGGATTGGTATTTATAACTTGAAAGATGTGGAAGCAACAGAGGAAGGTGCAAGCATTAAAATATTATTATTGGCCTTCAATAGTTGAGACAGAACATTAAAGTATTAGAAATGGGGTGTCATACTCGTTTTGTGCGACAAAGTGTAGTGGTTTGGTTGCATCCTAGGACGCGCTTTTGGTTTTATGACCAGTCACCAGCTTGCAAAGTTGGTGGGTTTCCAAGGAATGTTCACAGCACCGCCACCCCCAAGCCCTTGCCTTGGGTTATAAAGTAAATTCAGATTATGTTAATCACTTCGCCTTCTTAATTTTTTATGCAGAACCATCAATTGCTTCTTCTTTATTTGAAGAAAAAATAAAGGTTATAGATTGTTATTCTATCACATAATTTATATCTTAATAAATAATCATTAAACTCTTTTCTTAAAAATGACGGAAGTGTTTAAAGTACCTTTAACGTCATTATAACTTTTAACTAGCTGAATTAATTAATTTTTGTTCTAAATTCTAGATTTTCTAGTGATTCTTCTATGTGTTAAAAGTCGGGGATAACAAGTTCAGATGAAATTATTTAAGATATAATTAATTTATTAATATCAACATATGAAATAATTAATTTTAGGATCAAATATACTTTTGTTGCTTAACTTTCGAAAAAAATTAGAATTAGCCTTTCTTTTAAATTTTGATCCAATTTAATTTTCCAATTTTAGAATGGTGTATCTCACGATAGTTTCTTAGATAATGTTGAAGCAAAAATGTGTCAAACAGCATAAACAACTCTAATATTATTATGAAATACATTTGAAACAATTTAACAAAATGAGGTTAAAGACTAAATCATCTAAAGTTGAGGGACTAAATTAGATCAAAGTTTTACAGAGGGACTAATTTTAATTTTCACTAGAAGTCGAGATATCAAAACATATTTAATAATAAATAATTTTAGATATTAAAATATTATTTCTTTTTTTAGTATAAGAAATTTTGTTAAGTTAGCGTCAATACTACAAAAGATTTTGGAAGAATAAGAAAATATTATTTGTTGTGCAGCTCTAACAATCTTAAGTGGTGGAGCGTGTACGGGAAGAACAATAATAGACTATGAATATTGAGTTGCATGCTGACTTAAATATCCTGTTATTTTGATTTGTCTAACCGAACATTTGTATTGAATTGAAATTGTGTTGTGAATGATGACAGTAAGATATTGAGAGGGTGGGTTATATTGGGTTTAAATACCCTTTGATGTGAGACTTTTAATTTATGTGTATGGGTGCAATGCGAGCCGGCCCAGCTTTCACTTAGCCGCAAAAGGCGAGTCGGGCTAGCTTGCCCCGCATTTTCAATGTGGGCTGAAAAGTTTGGCCCATCCCGTATAAGTGCGAGTCCGCGGGCCCACCTGTCTTTTTAAAAAAAAAATTTATGATAAAACTTTCAATGTTCAACAAATTCAGAAATTTTAATAAGTTCACAAATTAAGCAAAAATTTTGAGAAATTTGATGATAAATTGATAATTCAATATTTTCACTACATTCACATTCGTATTTTGACATACAAATGTGAATGTAATGAAAGTTTGATATTCGTATTTTGACATTCATATTAAAAATTTGATTGGAAAAGATAAATATTATATATTTTTTAATATGCTAAAATTTGAATAATCTGTATATTTGTTTTAGAAGTTGGAGTCTGATATCTCAATAGTATTTTATTGTTTAGAAGTTAGAGTCCAAACCAAGGTAATTTCAGTATATGTTTTACTTTTGATGTGAGTGTTTTAGTATATGTTTTTCTCACTATCGAACATTTTATACTAATTAATTATATTTTAGCATGACTTTAATAAAGATTTAACATTTGTAAATAGACTATGTACATGAGAAGCTTTTTTTTATGCAAATATTTAAGAAAACTTAGTAAGATAACAATGATTTTACAATGAATCAAAGAATTTATCATGATGGAAAGTACACAGAAAAAAATAAAAAAGAAAGTGGAGCATGGAAAAGATAGATAACAAAAATTAGGCAGTTTTGCATTCTGTAGGAAGGCCCTGCGGAAATCTTTTGGCATCAGTGCAATAGTTGTAGATCATGTAATTCTTCTGTACCCACTTCATCTTCTCCTGGTTAGTGGAATCCAATTCTTCTGAGAGCCAAGCACTGGGAGAAGAGGCAGAGTTTGAGCAAGAAGAAGTTCCAGAGGACACAGTGCAAGCATTGGCATTGAAGTTTCTGTATGAAGCCGTGAATGGAGCTTGGCTCCAATCGGTTTTAACAAGCCCTCCCCTTGTGGCCCAATCATCTGCATTCCAGAGGCTTGAGTATATCCTCATTGCTTGGTTTTTGGGGAATGGAACACCCTTTGACTCCATGTTCTTGAACTCCCTTATTGGAGCTCCATCCACCGAGAAGCTGAAATCCAACAAAATTAACAAATACACTCAACATCATGTTGCTTCTATCACAAGTTTGAAACCAAAGAAAAAACAGAACAAAACTTACACAATACGTTGTGGGTTCCAGAGGATGGAATAGGTGTGAAAATCTGCAGTTGGGTCAAACCAGAGGTAAAATTGCTGCTCCCTGTTTCCCTTGCCTTGGCTAAACACGTTGGTGTGGAGAATGTATGGGTCACCGCTCAAATTCCCCAAGAATTCGAAGTCAATCTCATCCCACGTTGCTCCTTTCGAAGATAACTGAAATTAAGCACCACAATTCCATTAGCATTTCTGAGAAGTTAAAACTTGTAAACAATATGAATGATAAATTATAGGCTTACATAATAGGCAGTGACGGTGCCTGCAGAGTTGCCTGGGACTAGTTTGAGTTGCATGTCAATTTTGCCAAAAAGGTATTCATTTTTGGACTGAAAGCCCGAGCCAGAGGCTTTGTCAAGAGACAGAGTGAGAAGGTCGCCATTGTTTAGTATGTTGGCACGACCATCTCCCCAGGTTATCTCAAAATCTTGATAGAAATTGGATGCAGAGGCAATCACAAAATACCCAACAATGCATGTTAACAGTACAAGTGTTGAAAATGCCATGCAGAATTGTTTTGTATGAAATTGTTTTTGGTTATTTGTGAGAATGTTGGGTGATAGTGCAGAGAATGGTATTTATAGGAGAAAGAAAAGAAAGATTGGTAGATAAGAGGAAAGTGAGAAGGTAGGTTGTGAATTTTGAATTAGTTGTAGACAGCTGGTGAAGAATGAAAAAGTAGTAAGGAGTTGTTTGTTGCAAATGGCCACACTAATCATTTTACGCGTTTCTGCATGAAATCTATATAAGGCGACACCGCCATACACGGTACATGGTTTCTATTGTTTAATATTTTAGAGTATGTTCTTTCCTTAATACAAACATTTTCATTCCCACGCTAAATCTTATATGAATTCTGTATTCTAAGGCTACGAGTAGTGGATTATAACTGCATAATCTAAATAAATTTGCAATTGACTGTGCACCTGAAACCAATTTCAATTATATAATCAACGTATTATCTGAGAAGTTATTGTTGGCAGTGACTTAATTCATAAAACTGAAAAATAAAATAAAAATGAATAGCAGCCGAAACTAAACTAAATTTGGTATTTTGTTTACTTTAATTTTTTTAACAGAAAACTTTGATACGTGTAACCACAAAAAAATTAAGAGATGAATTTTACTAATAGAAAATGACATATATTTATATCACCTTTCCTCATTATTTTTAACCTGACGCTCCATTATAAAGAAAAAATAAATGAAAAAAAGGTCCCACTCTTTTAGTGGTTTATGGATTATTTTGTTTTAAGAAAAAATAAAATGTTTTCTATTCTATTATTTTTTTTTTGTTGAATAGAAACAGGGCTGTTAAACAAACCCAGTCTCCGGTTCAACCTACCTAACAATTTTATAGAGGGTTTGTTGAATTCATTTTTTTAGTCTAAGGGTGAGGTCACTTCAACTAACTTTAAAAGATTTTAAAAGAAAATTTAAATAAATTAAAATAAAAATAAATATACATTTTAAAATTTAACTTATATTTTAGGTATAATAAATTGATATAAATAAATTTTAATGGAGGTATGTATTTAAACAATATTACTTCAATTTTAATATTTTTTAAATAGAATTATTATTTTATGAAAATAAATTGGTTCTTAAATTTATAAATCAATCCTGCTTAAATCAAATTTAAATTGCGGGTGAAATAAATTAAATAAAACTACTTGATTCAATTGAAATTATAATCTTACCTCAACTTGATCTATTTTAATATTCCTTTTTTACCAAATCTATTTTGACAGTACTCCATTCCCAAAACACTGACCATGATTTTTTATTTTGACAACTATAGAGAATTCAAACAGCGCTACCGCAATCTCAAAACACCCAACTAATGTGAAGAACTAGGCCAAAAAATACATCTGAAATTAATTAAATTTAAATTATTCTAATATAAGTTACTATCAAACAATAATATATTTTTAATTTCATATATTATATTATATTATATAGTTTAATTCAAATAATTCTATGAAATATTTAGTTTTTTTTATACTATTTAATTTAGTTTATTATCAATAGATATTTTTTGAACAGTTCTGTCATGAGAATATTCTAGAGAAAGAGTTGAATGCTAATTTCCAAATTAATGTGGGGTACTTGACATCATTGAAGAGCTGGATACAGATGGCTGGTGAAGATCATTTAAATGTTGGACAGTGAAATGGGTATTCTACCAACTCACACCGAAAAACCTAATAAAGGGTTAGATTTTTGCATTTGAAACTATTAACGCTGGTGGAAATTATAATTATTAAACATACTTTGTTAATATGCTTAACTTATAAGAAGGAAGAATACATAAAAAAAAAAACATATAAAAGGTGTTTTGGTGAAAATAACTCAAAGAGAGTTTGCTCACTGATTTATTAATAAAAGTTCAAGATATATAATATCTTTATCACCCCGTCAAGGTGGGCATGAAGATTGTAAAGTCTCAATTTGAAAGTAGTAATTCGGAAAGTAGAAAGATGTAATGACTTAGTAAATATGGATAAGACTATCAACAAGTTTTTGTCGAATAATGTGACAATCAAGTTCTATATACTTGGTTCTCTCATGAAAAGTGAGATTCTTAGCAATGTGAATAGCAAAAGTGTTGTCATAAAAGGCAGTGTAGAAAGTGGGTAAAAAAAAATGCAAATCCTGAAGGAGGTATTGAGTCTATTGTAGTTCACATGCTAGGGATGCCAATGCGCGATACTCAACCTCAGAAGAACATCGTGAAACAGTGGTTTGTTTCTTAGATTTCCAAACAACCAAAGAGGTGTCTAAGAAAACGCAATATCCAGAAACATAGAGCGTCGGGTAGTGACACATGTTGTCCAATCAGAATCACAATAAAAAAACGCCTGAATTTTAAGAGAGGTATTTGATTTATACAAAAGGTCATAGGCAAGAGCATGTTTTAAGTATCGAATGGTCCCGAAAGTCTCCTGCATATGTGGTTCACACGAAAAAAAAACAAACTAGATGAGTTGTTGGACAACAAAACTAATATTAAGCCTGATATTAGTCAAGTAAAGTAATCGTCCAATCAGATACTGAAAGGAAGAAGGATTTGATAGAAAAGCTCCCTAGTTGGCATGAAGTTTGATAGAAGGATCACATGACATTGGTGCAGGTTTACATCCAAGCATTAATGCCTCTAAAATGAGGTCCAAACAATATTTCCTTTGGTTCAAAACTAATTCATCAAGAGAACGAGTAACTTCAAGGCCAAACAAATATTTGAGAGGGTCGAGATCTTTAATATGAAATGTAGAATTAAGATGAACTTTTACAACATTAATTCCAACTATGTTATTACCAGTGAGAACCATATCATCGACATAAACCAATAAAACAGTAATAACAGAAACATATTTCTTCACAAAGAGAAAGTGGCCAACAAAACTTTGTGTGTAGCCAAGATGAAGTAGCTCTGAAGTTAATTCCTTACTCCAATTACGATTAGCTTGTTTTAAATCATATAGAGACTTGTTAAGCTTACAAACCAAACAAGATTTGGCTGGGGAAGAGAAAAACCAGGTGGAGGCTTCATATAGATCTCTTCATGTAAATCTTCATGGAGGTAAGCATTGTCAACATCTAACTGATGAATAAACCAACCACTAGTAGTGGCCAAAGCTAAAAGTTTGCATACAGTAGTAAAAGTTTGACAACATGGGAGAAGGTTTCAAAATAATCAAGTCCCTCAGTTTGAGTAAAATCCTTAGTCACCAACCGTGCATTAAACTTATCAATTGTGCCATTTGGTTTATGTTTGAGTTTGTAAACCTAGTGGCAGCCAATTGGCTTGATGCTAGAAGGAGCAGAAACTAAAGTCCAAGTCTGATTTTTGTGAAGAGCATGTAACTCAGCATCCATAGCCTGTTTCCAGCAATCATATTGAGTAGCTTCTTTAAAGGAGAAAGGTTCAGCTTTGACAGAAATATTATGACAAAAGACAGTATGATCAGGAGAACAATTATCATAAGAAACAAATAAATGCATTGGATAAGGTGTGGAAAAAGTAGAGCATGAAGTTGAAGCAACATCACAATAATATTTATCTAAGTATTGAGACCTATTTTTCACTCTATGAAAAATTTTAAGATCAAAATCCTTAACTTAAGCATTATTAGAAACAAAGAAACAATATTCGAAACATGACAAACATGACATGGTCCACAGTAAAGTCAATAACATATGAAACAATTAGAATCAATAACTTCCTAAGTTCTAAACACAACCTTAAAAGACAATGTTTGATTTGAACAATTTTGTAATATAATTGTGTAAGTATTAAAATTGATTAAAGTCAACACCAATTTTATATAAAATTAGTTTAGTAAATAAGCCTTGTAATTATTTCTATACTATAAAATAACACAAGATTTCAAATCCACTCATACACTTATATATATATATATATATATATATATATATATATATATTTTAAGTGTAAGAAAAAATATTTATAAATAATCTAATAATTGATAGAATGATAAATCCAAAAAATAATGATATGCTCTAAATAATTTTGATTTCAATATTAGATGAATTTTAAGTAAATTACCTTTATCTATATTTTAAGTTGTAAAAAGATGTTAACACGTTGAACACCATGTAACCATTTTCCCTCTTACAATGATTTATAATTCGATGAAAGTTTAAAGAATATTAATATTCAATCAATGTTTAATAACACTTTCATAAATTTTATTTGAGAATGAGATTAAACCGCTTCTCCAATATCAAGAAAAGTGCTCCCGGTACACGAATTACATTAAAGTATACACAACCCGTGTTGTTTACGCTTTAAAGAAAAACATTTTTTTTTCAGTAGTGTTTGACAAAAAGAAAAACAGGTTGATAATAACCATCAAATTCCTTTCGTTTTATCAATTTAAACCTCACATAACTTTTCTTAACGTACATAGGAAAAGGCGAAGTTTCGAGTGAGTTCCATCACATTAACTTAACCACGCCTAGAAATGTGTAAATGTATATATTTTAGAAGCAGATATAGTGATTATTTTATATATTTTAAAAAAAATAAAATGAGTCATTTAAAACATAAAAATGAATTAAAGTTAAAAAGCCACTGAATATATATATTTTGTAGCATATAGATTCTGGGAAGAATATGTTGAGAATCTGAGAAGTTGCTCGATGGATAGAAACCGAAGGGTACATCTTCTAGAAGTTATGTGCATGTCAGAGAATGAAATATGAACCAACCCCTCCCACCGCTGACTGGGCAAGCCATAAAGGTTACGTGGAAAGTACCAGAAACTACATTATACAATTCTCAACTTGTAGCACTTTGGATAATACTAAATCCTTAGAATAAACAATACCATCGCAAGACATGAACCCAGGTTTGGTTTGGTGGAACAAACCTAGAAACTCATAGCCTCTGCGCCGAATGTGTAAAAAAAAAAGAAGCACCACGTAATGGACCACTACAAACTATGATCATTGTGCTCATTAAACTTACTGCTCTACAGCTGTTGAGTTCCCACATCATCCCACCAACCAACTTTCATTATTCAAACACATCCCAAGCTTCCACAAGTATAAATTGGATGAGGGAACCAATTTGTCTACTCATCATTTGTGTCTTACATACTATTACATTAATCACAAGCTCTACAATGGTTGTTTTGTCTCATGTTATGACAATGGTTGGGTTTGCCCTAGCCTTCCTAATCTCTGTGCCTTCCATGGTTGCCCATGCTGGGAACCTGTACCAAGATGTTGATGTCACTTGGGGAGATGGCAGAGGTAAGATTCTGAACAATGGTCAGCTTCTTACTCTGTCCCTTGACTCTGCCTCTGGCTCTGGCTTTCAGTCCAAGAACCAGTTTCTCTATGGGAAGATTGACATGCAAATCAAACTTGTCCCTGGAAATTCCGCTGGCACAGTCACCGCTTATTACGTCAGTTTCGTTAACCAATCTTATTTATCTGCTTCAATAATCCAAAATAATACACAACATGCGCGTTCATGTACCTAATTCTAACTTTTCTGATGCATGATGCAGTTGCGTTCAGAAGGGTCATCTTGGGATGAGATAGATTTTGAGTTCCTGGGAAATCTGAGCGGTGATCCCTACATAGTTCATACTAATGTGTACACACAAGGCAAGGGTAACAGAGAGCAGCAATTCTATCTCTGGTTTGACCCAACTGCGGATTTTCACACCTATTCCTTTCTCTGGAATCCTGCACACGTTGTGTAAGTTCGTAAAATCTAAAACATGCATGCTAGAATTAATATAAACCTTGCATGGAAATTGAACATTATGTATTGAACTCAATTCATGGATTCTTTTGCACTTTTCAGATTCTATGTTGATGGTAGACCAATTAGGGAGTTCAAGAACTTGGAGGGTGCGGGTGTTGAATACCCAAAGAAGCAACCAATGAGGTTATATTCAAGTCTGTGGAACGCTGATAATTGGGCAACAAGAGGAGGGCTTGTGAAGACCGATTGGAGCCAAGCACCATTCACTGCATCATTCAGGAACTTGAGAGTGAATGGATGCGTTTGGTCCAATGGGGCTTCTTCATGCAACTCTGTTTCTTCTGATAAAACTTGGCTTTCTCAACAGCTTGATGCCACAAACCAGAAGATGCTAAAATGGGTGCAGAAGAATTACATGATTTACAATTACTGCACAGACATAAAACGATTCCCTCAGGGTCTCCCTCTGGAATGCACAGTTCGCACCAAGTCATCATAAGAAGAATACAATTCATCACTATTCATCACTGCTCTTGTATATGTGTGTGCATTCTTTTTTGTTTTTCCCACTATACGACATATCGTGTCTGTGTCATTCTTTCTGCAATTAATTTGAACTCAGAGGACGTGCTATGTAATCATTTTTATTAAAATAGAATAAATAAATAAAGTGGGTGTTTATTTTTAGCAATAAAAGCATTTTGGGACATTATAGCCCCGAACATGGACACATCTTTTTCTGGGAGTTTTAAACTGTGATTGGCTACATTACAAACCTCTCTGCTGGATCAAAACTTAGACCACCTGAACCAACACTCGTCTTACTTTTAGTGTTAGTGAATCATAATTATAAACACTTGTGTTTTTTTTTTTTATAAATACATGAGTTCTCTTTCGGAGGTTAATTAGATTCCAAATATTCTGTAGAAGACTACTTTTAAATTATATTTATCAAATAAAATTATAAATGTTGGAATTGATCGATAACTAACTTTTGAAATACATCAGAGAAAGTTTGTTTTGTAATTGTAAAGACATTGGTATAATAACGCATTTATTATTGTTTTCATAAATATGATTATAGAAAATGTGCTTATTTCCCAACAATAATACAAACTGTAGTAGTTTAATAGTTGAACATTGGCAACAGTTTTTATATAAATAACAACCTTATTCTACTTCCACACCAAACCTAGAGTGTCTAAAAATGGGACAATATGTTAAAAGTTACCTTTTGAAACATTTTTACTACTTCAAGAAAGCTAATATGAGAAGGAAAATCTGTTGCGTCAAGAAATAAAATATAGATAACCTTCGTGAATATCGGAAAAAATTCCAGAAATATTTTTATGTTCAATTTCAGTTTCATATTCTCCCTTAGTATAAAAGCTAAGACTAGTAATATTGTGTTAAGATTACTCTGTAGGTAATTGATCTCAAGTTGATAGTGTTGTTGTAAGTTACTAAAAGAACTACTTAACGTGTATTGTTGTTAATGAATATTATTCAATTAAAAGGATTGGAAGTACTTTTCTAAGTTATAAAAGCGAACCAGTATAAACATTTTTTATGATAATTCTCACTTTTTCTTCTTTGCGTGTTTACATTTTTCGTATTGAAAGCAAAGTTTTTGGAAATTATGAGTTTTTAAGAAAAGTTTTTGAATAAATACACATAATTCTCTGATCATGATACTATGTTTAGGTTTTCCAGTTATAATATTTAGAATTCAGAAAAACTGCTTACGATAAAAGGTGATATTTTATATGTTTTGGCTGATCTGTTTGGTTATTCTTGAAAAGAAAAATCTCTTTTTTTGCAACTTTAGTTCTAATAATACAATTATAGTTATAATACTTAGAATTGAGTGAATTTACTTATTTACAGCTTTAGTTCTAATAATAGAGTTATAGTTATAATATTTAAAATTGAGTGAATTTGTTTAGGATGAAAGGTGTTTTTCCGTATGAAGGCTTATCTGTTTTGTTAGTTTTGATTTTTTTTTCTCTTTTTTCCAACTGTAGTTTTCACAAGTCCAAATGAGTTGAGTATGTTTATTTGTTGATTATGTTTAAGTATCATTTAAGTCTTAGTGTTAACATAAATTTTATTATGGTTTCTATTTATATTGGTGAGAAGGACCTCACTCAGTACTAATATCGTCGTCTTTTTACATGTCACATACAATTTTGCGATTTTATTTTTCTTTTATTTAATTATTTAACTCTTTTTTTTTTGTTTTTTAAAGTTTTTTTCATGTATCAAATATTGTAGTGCTAATAGCTAGTAAAGGTTAAAAATTTAACCAGTACTTATCAGTTAATATCATGTTACACTTTCATTAAATTCTTGTCGATCGGAAGGAATTTGAAATAAGAAACTGAATTTTAACTATTGATCCATGAGAGTTAAATAAGAAAAGGTTAAATAACTGAAAGAGATCAGAATCACATATAAGATAAAATTTAAAGAATAAAAAGAAAAATAACTCAACAATAATATGACATTTATATTTTCATGTAAGTGCTTATACTACATTAATTATTATTTGTGTGAAATAAACACACAGGATGAGAAAGAAAATGCTTTTATAAATATACTCCTCTCTCCTTTTTTTTTTCAAACTATATAAATTCATTTCTTATTTAAAGTTAAATTTTACTTTATAAATAAATTCTAGTTGTATCCTAATAAACTATATTAACATAGAACTATTAAATAAATAAATATAGTTAACTTTGGAATTTAAATAAATTAAATCATTAAGCCAATGATTTTCCCATTGTAAAATAAAGTGGAATGTATCTTAGAATCGAGTTTAGAATTTGTTGTTATTTAAACAATACTATTTTAGATAACTCATTCCATTAACTTATATTAAATGCAATTAAAAAAGAGAGCTTATATTAAGGAAGAAATTATTTTATAATAAAATATCTGGAATCGATTATTACGTAAAAAAACTGACTAATAAAATTAAATAAACTTAAAGAAATCGTAATAAATGATTCCGATAATTTCATACTTTCAATGGGCCAGTTTATATCGAGGAGAGCTTAAGTGTACTGGGCCTGAGTATTTTATTAAAATTTACATTGATTTAATTAAAAGAATTGTTATCCACACCTTCAGTTTTATTAATATCTTCTTCTTTTTTTCTAAAAATGTCTCTTGTAATGAATCTTTTCTTTTTTTCTAAAAATGTCTCTTTTCTTTAGAAAGTACTGTTTAATGTGGATTAAAAATTTAATATTTTATAAATATCTAGCGATGTTGAAATTTCAACCGAATACGAAAATAACTTTGAAAGTGTTAAAATTTAAAATTTTTAAATAGATTAAATACGTTTTTAGTTATTAACTTTTAACAATAAATTAGAATTTGTCTTTAAATTTTGATAAAATTTGATCCTAAAATTTAAAAATAAATAAATATAACTTTCATAATTTAACTGTGTTATTTTTTCTAGATGTTAAATGTGTTTCGTTTAAGTTGTTTATATAATTTTTACAAATTATAACTTAAATATAAGTCTAAAATACTATTTAACAAATCTAAACAAATTAAAATCATTAGCTTAATAAAATTATATTTATTTATTTTAAAGTTTGAGATAAAAATATATTAAAATTTATGATAAAAATGAATTTTAATTTTTTATTCAAATTTAAAGACTAAAAAAGATATTTAATTTCTTAAAAATATTTTATGAAAGTTCATTTTCAAAAAAAAAAAATGGACAGAAGTGTTGCATTATTTAAGATGATTCATAATTGTGATGTCGTAATCACAAATTGGGGTTTGGATGAATTTTTTACAATTTTTTTAAAATTTAAATACATTAAATCTGAATGGCTTTTAAATTTTAAAATATTTTATTTTTTATACAAAAATTGATTTTTTTAAATTTTATTTTTTATTTAAACAACATATTTTAATCATTACTAAATATAAAAGATACCAAATGCATAAAATACTATAAAAAGAATATAAGTATTGTGAGTCCGACCATTATCACAAACATGACAAATAATCCTTATAGACTCCAATTTAAAAAGTTTTGGTTGACATTTATCATAAAATACTTTTCTCGACATTAATTGAGAAAAGTTAGATAAACATCAATTCATAAATAATTCTAATTAAGATTGATGGATAAATAATATTAATTAAAAAACAATCATAATTAATATTAACTAAAAATTCTTATTTACATAAATTAAAAATAGTTTTGTTATTTTCAATTAAAAACTTCTTGATGGCATTAATTAAAAATTTATCTTATTAAAAATCCTATTAACGTACCTCTCAATTAAAGTTGGTTAAAAAATAATTAAAAATTATATTAGTAAAAAAAATTAACTGAAATTAATTAAAACAAAAATTGTGTTTGCTATTAGGTCAAAGATATGTTAATAATAATTATAATAAAAAAGTCTATCTAATATCAGCTGAAAAATAATAATAATATTGATCTATGTAAAAAAGTTATAATAACTATAACAATTAAAAAAAATCATTATAATCAACTTTAAAATGAAAAGACGTTGACAAGCACTAGTGAAAAAAAATGAGATCGAATCTACATTATGACGACCACTCAAACAATTCTGGCCTCTCTTACATTGATTTTTGCCGAATTTATTCAAAATTATCAAAATAAGTATTTTTTTTAATATTATGATTTTGACTAAATCTTCATTAAGATATATTGTAAAGACGTCAGTCATCATGACTCTGTTTTTTTAACAATGAAGTCCAACTTAAGAAATGACACCTTGAGTTTTTTATTTTTTAAGTTGTTACTTAAACGTCATTTATTTTTCTTATATATTAATTATAAAATTGTAATTGGTATTTGGAAAAATAAAATAAAATGTATAAATTAAAATTATTATATGACTAATTATTTTTTATGATTTATAATTTTAATTATAATATTTTATCTTTAAAAAAATGTTTAGATGTTTAATTTTGTTAAGATATAACTAGTTGTCTTTGAGATATCAATTTAGAATAATCTTTTAACTTATATTTTGGTTAAATATATGATCAAATTGATATTAAATATTATTCGATAAACGTAAATAATATCTTGCATAGAAACACAGAGTGAGTGTTCTAGATTTTCGGGTAGTTTTTCTGTAACACGTAAGAAACCTAGAAAAGTAAATTACACTTAAGCACAACCTTTGAAAAAAAACAGAATTAAATTGAAGTTGTTGTAATATTAAAAAACTCATTGAATAACGTCTTCTTCTTGAAAGCACTCACTTTAGTAATTTCGAATAAAAATTTATCTATATTGGTTAAAAAAAAAAGCATTTACGCACCACCTATTAGCAGAGATATTGACATTTGACTGCACTTTTTCATGAATCGAACTTTTGAATTAACAAGTGAATCGCACTTGTTGATTCACTTGAAAGATTTGTTATTATTTATCCTACAACTTCTTCACAATATTATAATTTATTTATTTTTTAACGTTTAATATATGTGTAAGAAAAATATTAATCAAAATCAAAAGCAAGTTTTGAGAGAAAAAAAAAGAAATATAGGAAAAACAGGGAGCTTAGGTGTAGTTGTGAGAAGGATTCACTGCAGTTATAGCCACTTAAATTAGTTACACGTGTCCCGCGTCTGTTTCATATTAATTCACCAAGTGGCAACCTTAGGCCACTTTCATTTCCGTTTTCCATAAATTCACCACGTCCATGCACCACATTAAGCGTATCAGAGATTTTAATGAGACAACAAAAGTTCTATATTTATGACTCGGTGAAAATTGGTTGGATCATTATGCGCTAACAAGTAAAAAGGAAAATTATACATTTACTCATATTTTGTATAAATTATTATTTTCTCATATAAAAAAATAATATATTAATTAATAATTCACACTAAATTATAAAAAAAATAAAAAAATAAAAATCATATTATCATTGTCTCTGTCTTACCAAATAAATACCAATTTTGTATAGTTTCCTCACTTATATAACTAATCTTCTTCATGTTCAAAACTAGTTTATGACAAATTAAACATCTCTTTCGAGTAACTAATTTTCTCCAAAGGAAGAAAAAAATGGTTAAAATTAACCTTCTTGGTAGTAAGAAAACCTCAGACTCTTGAGTCTCCATCACTTTAATTTTTCCATGGGCAGCCAGAAAGAATACCTTAAAACCATACAACTGCAATGTGAGTGTGTATGAGTGGTTTTAAAAACCACTTATTTGGGTCACAATAAGTACACAAAAAGATAGCAATCCACCTACTAATCTAGTTGTGATAAGATGGGTAATAATAAAAGTTAGGTAATCGTTGATGGGGTCGATACACACCACACTCGTGTATACTTCTGAGCCAGAATTGTGAGGTCAACATGTAAACTACAATTCCATAAATAAGCTCAGAGTGGAGAAAAAGTTAAGAGCACAGGACAGAATCGATTCATCTCATCCAAAAAAAAATGAAGTTGCGAATCGCGAGAGGAGAAGTGTGTCTAAGGTTATCAGCAATACTGTTTTTGGTATTAACTACATGCTTGGTTGCTTTTGATACTCAAACCAAGGTTGTATTCTTGGGTATTCAGAAAAAAGCTACCTACAATGACTTGAATGCTCTCAAGTAAGACCCTTCTCTTCCTCTTCTTTATGTCTTTTCTCTCAATATTCTCTGAACCAGACCCAGGAATTTTGTGTTTGTATAGGATCTTGGTGTATGCTACATCTGCGGCTGCAGGTTATAATCTGCTTCAATTATGCAAACACTCAACTTGCTCCAGAGGAAACTTGAAAGGGTCGGATATGTACGTGGCTTGGATTTCTTTATTCTTGGATCAGGTAAAAAAAAGATTAAATCTGCGAAATTGAATGTGTGGTGATTGGAGAAATTGTTAGAAATATGAGTTTGTGTTAAAATTTGTGAACAGATTGCTGCGTACATTACATTTGGAACAAACACTGCATCAGTTGGAGCATCGATGATAGCAGTGAAAGGGTCAGAAGCGTTTCAGTGGGTAAAGGTTTGTGACAGATTCACGAGATTCTGCATCCAAATAGGAGGAGCGTTCCTCTGTGGCTATGTAGCGTCCATCTTGATGGCTCTGATATCCACCATCTCAGCCTACAGAGTGTTCAGGATGTATTCCCCAAAGTGGTTCCTGCGTTTGAAGAGCACGTCATGATCATCACTGTTATTGTTATTGTTAGTATCTTCTTCTTCGTGTTCTGGAAACTTTTTTTTTTTTTAATTCAATGTATTCTGGAAAGTTTTCAACATGAAGCAAAAATATATATGACGAAACTTTGTGAAGAAAATCTCGGAGAGTTTGTTGTTAGATGCTTTTACGTTGGTGTATTTTCCTTCTCTTTTGCTTCTTGAGTTTTCCCTGTCTGTATCATCTTCTTGCTCTCTTTTACCAGATAAAGGAATGTGAGGAAAGAAACAAAAACAAGGGAAGAAAAATAGAAAGAAAAAAGAATCAATTTCATGAATAACAAGAGTGAAAAAAAAAAAGTGAGCATAACCTTTTAGTGGAGTGTTTTGGTTTTCTATATTTTTAAACCTTTTTCATTTTCTATTATTATTATTATTATTATTATTTTTTATACTGTGATTCGTGGACTGAAATGAAAATAATTTAAAAAATAAAGAGAACCAAAGGAAATAAAATCATATATTATTAAAACAAAATAATTATTTAAGCTGGTAAAAGTTAAACTTTTAAACATTATTGTATAATTGGGTGGAAAAAGATTAAATATGCCACGAAGACATTGATAACCAGATATCTAAATTGTAAAAACTATAAACATATACAACTTCTATGTTGTGTAACGACATATATACATCTTGGTAGTTATTAAATAAAGATAAAGGATAAGAAATTTGAAGTACAAAAATAAAATCAAAACGGAAGGCATGATACCTAAATATAAACTGAAAATTCTACATGCAATAAAAGAAAATATTGGGTAATATATAACTTTTAAAAGTTTATAGGTCGACCCATTATTAATATTAACGTATCACTCTTTTAGAAAAATATGCAAACATTACTAGAAATTCTCATATTACATGAGATATTTTTTTAAAATTTGTTAAAAAAGTTTACAAGAATTTATTTTTTCTGTCATTATTTTTAAAAATTTTAATTGGAGGTAGTTCTTTTGTAGATAATCATTTCCTACAAAATTATAAAATTTATAACTATTTTTTATAAAATTTGTTACAAAAAGTATTTATACAAAATATTTTGCAAGAAAATTGGTAACAATTTCTTGTAATTTTTTTTTGTCAACAAAATTTGTAAGTATTTCTTAAAAAAAATTCAAAATAAAATTGACAAAAAATATGAGTTTATTTAGTAGTGAAAGATAATAACAATTTATCTCCTTTTTCATTATTAATAACACTGAAAGAACAAAAATAATAGGAAAAACAGACGCACACTTAATTAGATATTTGAGGGCTCTTTAAATCAAGAAAGTGCAGAAAAATTCCTCCATATTTATTCAAGAAGACAAAATAAAAAATAGAAAAAAGTGTGGACAAAGATGAGAAGTTTATATTTTTCATCTTTAGTTTATATTTTTGGTGAACATATGGTTTTGATATTAAAGTTGTCGTACGGTACATGGAATCTATTAATAGTTTGTGAGAAAATTGGGGCAGAATGGTGAATGGAGTGTGCGAGAAGAGTGAGATATGGTGGCCACCATTTTTATTGATCTACAAAGAGAGTTTGGTGTCATGTTTCATTGTCATATTCATGATCGACCCAAACTAAGTGGTTACTCTCGCATTTAATAATAACAAATTAAAGATATCTTTTAATAATCTTTGCCTGACAGGGAGAGAGAGAGAAGCAAATTCAAATTTAGACTAAACACTATTTTCTTTATCTTTTTTTGGTCCACATCGAATGTGCTATCAGAGCCGTTCAGAATAATGCACACATTTAATGTTTAGTCTTATCTTTTATTTTATTTTTTTTATGAAGGAAAGCTGCATAAAATTTAAGAATATCAAGTCTTTGAATTAATTAGACATTAAAAATCTCATTTTAGAAATTTCGAGTCTTTTTTTTTAACATATTCATTTCCTTTTTATAGAGATGTCAAAATGGATAATTTGGTCTGACCCGGCTCGACCTTACAGGTTGATGATTTAGTGAGTCAATTCAACTCAGTTCACTTTTTAGTGAGTCAAAAAAGTTCGAATCCGACCCGGTCCATCACGGGTTGACAGATTAAACGGGTTGACTCACGAGTTCATTTAATTAAAAAAAATATTAGTTTTATTTATTTTTTTAGTCAAAACTAAATTGTAATTCTAATTAAAATCTAAATAAACTTTAATACAATCCAAATACAAACAAAAATAAAAAAAATACAAATTATTTATGTGTTGGATAAAAAAATAACTTAAGATGACCCAAATGTAAAGCCCAACTTAATAAAAATAAATAAAAACACTTGTGTGACCCTTTTATCTGTGGGTTGGTGAGCCAACTTGGCTTATCACGGGTCCAACCCGGATGAGCCGGGTCAAAAATCAACCCGTATTGAAATTTGTAAAAAAATTTCAATCCAACCCGGCCCGAACTCGTGGTGAGCCAGGTTGGCTCGCGAGTTTCAACCCATTTTGACAACTTTACCTTTGTATGATTTTGGAGTTTCTATTCCTTTTTATTCTAAATCTCGTTCTTCTTATAATGATATATCTAGTTTTCTTTTTCTTATTGTTTTTATGTTTATAAATTATCTAACATAATAATAGGAAAGATTTATAAATCTGGTTTATAAATAAGATTTAGTCATGATTAATTGGTCTAAAATTTATTCTTCAAAAAGTTAAGAGATTTCTAAATGTGATAAATCAAGTGGAAAATAAAGTATATTGTTAGATTAGTCTATGAATTCACTTATAGTTGTATACTTTTGGCAAAATTGAGGCACTCAAGGTTTTTAAAGCATAAATGTATAAATATTGGTAGTTTCTCTATTATTATTTTTTAAGTGCAAAATTCTTTATATGTTAAAATCATGAAAGCTACTTTTTTATTGAGCATTCTTTGGAGATTGACTTATACGTGTTTGATTGAAAAGTGATTATGTATGATTGTGTAAAACTTTTTCTTTTTTCTACTTGGTCTATTAAAGGGGATAGAATAAATGCATGGAGATATGAAACAAATAGAGTTTAAGTGTGTTTTCATATTTTTAGAGAGGAAAATTATTACATGAATAAATTGGTTTCTTTAGGATTAGAAAATAAAATTACTATAAATAATATGATAATATGATGTTATGTCATATATGATTGTTTTGATTTTTTTTCATCATAGTTAGCTAGACTTGTTTACAGTGGCGGAACTTGGACTAAAATTGTAAGGGGGTCAAATTAGATTTGTTATATATAATTTTTCTTTAGAAAAAAAAACTATTCATTTTTTTCTCTTCATTTCTTCTCCTTAAAACAAACACGCATAATAGTAAAATTCAAAAAAATATTACTATCATTCGCTATTATATCATGCTATTATATCATGATATCAATTCATGAATACCATTTTAGATCAGTCATTCGTATCTCATCAATTTGATTTGGTGGTATTGTTAAATTTGATGTCGTTTTTCCCATATCACGTTCTAATGAATTTTTAAATTCATTATATGTAACTCTGAGAACTTTAGAGAATTCTTGGTTCTTATTAAATTTCTCAAGTTTAGTTAACGTAAATGCATTTCTTTTTCATCTTCATCACAAATCTTCCTCTTTGAAAAAAAGGAATCAATTTTTTTACTTTTTATCATAATCTTTCTAATATAAATTTATCACCTCTCACCTATTTAGAAAAAAATAAAATTTATATTCACAAATCACAATTATCACAATGCAAAACATAACAAAACTCATATTACTTTAATTAAATAAGCAATATTGTATAAATTCAAAACTTAAAAAAAAATTACCATAAGTAGCGAAAAACACAAAATCCCTAAATTTCATAATCAAAGGTTATAATAATTTAGGAAAAATTATAATTAGGGTTCATACCAATTTCATAAAAGAATCCCTAAAATCATAATTAGGGTTTATATTAATTTGGGATAAACTTAATTTGGAAGAAACATCCTAAAAAGAATCATAAACTAATTAACATACATAAATCATAATAAGATACTAACCTTGATTTGTGAGAGATCATGCAAGAATGTATACAAGAATCTCAATCTATGTGTTTCCAACCTCTATTTCTCAATCTATCTATCTCTTTGTATTTATCTCTCTTCACATACTTTCATGATAATTTACATGGTGGAAAGATCTTATAGTAGAAAAAAAAAAACCCTAATCTCTTTTTATAAATTAATGTTTTTATTAAATTTTTTTTACTTTATCTTTTATTATAATTTTCCATAATATAATCTTAATATAAATAATATATAATATAATTTTAAAAAATATATAAATATATATAAAAAAAAAGAAAAAATGGGGGAGCCGTGGCTCCCCTTGTCATATCTTAATTCCGTCATTGCTTATTTAGTTTCTCTGAAAGAAGTTTGTCATTTTTTTTTACATGTTTAACTCTATGTTTGCATGTTTTTTTGTCATTATCTTTACTTTTAATAATGTTTTTCTAGTAAATAATTGATGTGCTTTAACATATCATCCCTAACTAAGATGTCATGATAAATAGTGATATCTATGGTGAATTTTATATTTTTAAAAAGAAGACTTCTTTTTTATTTCCGTTTTAGTCCATTATTTTTAATCTTGTATCACATTTCAAACTTATTTTGAAAAATGGAAGAAAATTTTATTTTAATATATGACATTATAACGGTTAGTTGTTTCTATTTTACAATGACCATATTAACATTAAAATTATATTTATTAAAAATAAAATAAAATAAAATATATTAGAATAGGTGAAAGAATAACCATTAATAAATAAAAAAAGAAGAAGCAGATATAATCGATTTTATAAAAAATTTGTAAAAATAATGGTTAATTTTTAAAAATTTAATAAATTACTATATTTAAAGGATAAATTTAGTATTTTAAAATATGAACACAAAAAAATAAATTTCTTTTATATATTGTTATAGATACCGTCTAATTGTTTAATAAAACAATAAAAAGCCCAAGAGAAATATCCCCAAACTATATTTAGTTGGGTCCAGATGTTTTTCTTTTTTTGGTTATGAAGTATTTTTGAATATTTCTTTATACACCTAAAATAAAATTCACCCTGAATCCCATTCTATATTTAGGAGTATCTAAAATGTAAAAATTGGATGTCTGATGAGTTTTTTTATTCCATAAAATATATACAATTTATTTTCGTAAATGATCTAGATGACTTCAAAATAGAAAAACTAGTACTGTAGCATATAATTCTGTTTGGGATATTTGGACCTAACTTCATGACTTAAGGGGCTGCTACTTACTGCACCTCCACTTATCTTATTTCTTCCTGCACCCCCATAAATTATATTATTCCCATTTTATCAGTTATTAAAGGATTAATTATGTTTTTGGTGTCTCAAGTTTCACTAAATTTTGAAATTAGTCTCTCTTCAAAAATTTTAATCAATTTAGTCATTCATTTTTAGATATGTGTGAATCTAGTTCTTTGAACCAAGATTTGTTAAGTTGATTTGACGTTTCAAAAACGTTTTATGATAATATTTGAATTAATATTGAAATATTGAAGAAAAAATATATCAAGCGTTGTAAATAATTCAAATACTATGGTGAATTGTGCTTGAAATATTATATAAACTTAACACAATTTGATTAAAAAGATTAAATTCACACATTTCTAAAGATAAATAACTAAATTGGTCAAAAATTTCGAAGAGGGACTAATTTTAAATTTCTGTGAATATTTGAAGGAGAAAAACATATTTAACCTTTTATTAAAATATATTAAAAATCTCAAAACCCTAATTTTACGTTCCCTTCCCTTGCACCGTGAAATGCTCTGCACCTCTCTCCCAGCGCTTTATTTTCTTCTTTTAAACAAAGCCGTGTAGAATTGAGGACAAAATCCCTATGATGGGAGGTGAAAGATTGAAGAGAAAATAACTACGGAAAAAAATTTGTTTGGGTTATTTAAAATAAAAAACTTAGAAAATGAGTGTTTCAGATTCGAATTATAAAATAGAAATCGAAATAAATATTCTGAAAAATATTTTCGAATTTGAAAAAAACTTCAAAAATCTTGTTTGAAATTTATTTATTATTCCAAAAAAAAAACCTTTGTCATTTAATCTTAAGTTTTATAATTTTATTTAATGGACATAATTTGTCCCTCTTAGGAAACAAAAAATTGATAATAGTTTTATTTGTATATATTTTTTTAAATCAATCGGTTGATTCACTTTTCGGTCATAGTTAATTTATTTGTTGGTTTTAATTGATATATTAAATTCATGATAATTAGAAAACTAAAGAGATAATAATGGTTGTAGATTGAATATTATAATAAGGAGGTGAGCATAGAGATTAATAATAGGTTTTTGACGGTTTAAGATTGTAAGTGATGATGGATGCAGAGTGCAAGAGCAGTGTGTATTAAACGAAAAAGGCAAAAACCGATGGAGAGGAAACCAAATCTTACAGGAAACGGAAGCAAAAAGAAAAAGGATAACCCAAATTCAGAAAGAGGAACATAATCCAGATTATGATCACATGAAGGAACATGGTTCATGCAAACTAAATGATAATGACACACTAATGAAATTTAGTGGAATCACTTTGACACATTGCTTTAATTTGTTACTTGTTGGATACAGCTTTCTTTGCTCCAACACCACATTTGTGAAAGCCAATCTTTTATCAGTGTCCGTTACGTGTCAAATTGTTTCCTCCTTCTTTTTCACCCAACAGGGTTGATTTCCAGTAAAAATCCCTCGGAAACAAACACTGTCGCTCAAATCAAAACATTATGCGACTTGGTAATTTAATTTAATTTAATTTAATTTTACCGTTGAATCTATAAACTCTTAGATTTTTTTTGTACTGTATGAAAGTTTTGGAAGAGTGGAGCATGGCGCAGACACCAGATTTGGAGAAAAAGAGTTTCTAATTTGATAGATAAATACATGAGAAAAAAAAAAGTATAATGAAAGATGAGCATGTTGACAGGAACGTTGAAAGAGAAAGTTTGTGTAGTAAGTGATTTAAAAAGGCTAAAGTCCAGAAGGCACTTGAAGGAGCAGCTTAACTGGAAGAAGAAAGAGAGTGAATTTGTTGCTTGATTTTAGGTGAACCGGTTAAAAAAAAGAAACACATCACAAACCGGACCTCTACCTTAAACAATGAAACGATGATAAGTGGTTGATTAAGCAAGTAACAAAGAACATGGCCCACCATAAGGACTCCTAGTCAAGGATCTATGGACCACAATGGAGAGATATAGATATAGATAATGATAATGATGATTATTATGTATATATATATAATATATGTTATGTTTGTGTGCTATATACTTAGGAGCATGAACACGAGGATTACATTAGAACCTTAAAGAGACACCTAACATGGCCCCTCACAACTCTATAACTTGGAATCATGGCCGACCGTATCCAACCCACTTACCTAGTTTTCAAAAGTACTTGGCAACAATCCCTGTCTGCTTTACTAATCATCCATCTAACTTCTACATTTGACATTTTAAGTCCCTCCACATATCTTTGCACCTTCATTGCAATTCCATTTTCCTTTGCCATTATAAATAACTAATTATTACACCATTCAACCAAGTCTTTCTTTTCCATAACTAATCAACATTTTCTCCAACCTTCTTAATCATGTTCCATTATTTTAACCTAATAATAATAATAATCTTTTATTTTAACTCTTCAAAATCGGTACACCACTTCATTCAATGTTTGACAGAAAAAAAAATAAAAATATCATCTTTTTACTAGCTGTTCCTGGTTTGAACAAGATTAGATACTCCACACCTTATTTATAAGCGTTCCCTGTCTTTGTTCAGACAATGAAAAGTAATATTTTTCCTATGCGTTGATTCTATAAAATTATTATTATCTCTTTTAAACTTCAAGTGAGTTGGTTGGCTTAACTCATTTCAGAGACCTGTTACTTGAGTCCTTCCATGTCGTGGTAGTACATTTTTAAGGCAGTGTTAAAAAAAATATTATGCAAAGTCATTTGATGACTATTTTTTATTCATTTACGTGTGATTACTGATGAATCATTTTGTAAAATGTGACAAACGGTGAAGAATGTTCCTTAAGCTTGATTTAACTAATTCGATGATAAAAAAGAGAATTCTTTCAACTCAGTCATGCACCACCTTAAGTGTTGATCACCATTTTGTTGTGGCTCAACTCCAAAAGTCATATTCTGGATCCTTCCCTGACCGCCTTACTGGAGCTCAGCCGAGAATTTTGGGATTCAACTACATCATTTTTAATTCTCGAAGAAATAGCTGCAAAATCATAATAAATCATTAATTTTTTATTTTTCTTCTTTTTAGTACCTCATTTTGTAATTATAAGTTAAAATAAATTGTCTACTTACAAAATATGATCAATTAAAATATGATAAGTGTCAAATTTATATGAAAATTTTAACATAAACATCAATGAGATGAAGATGGGAATGAGAACGAGAATATGACAAATATATACATACACACATACACATTTTTATTACCATATCTAATTGAAAAATCTAGATAATATTCATACGCATACAAATTTCAATTTAAAATGAAAATAAATTTGAAGAATATCCATGATCACAAATTTATTTGTCATCTCTAAATGTAGATACTCATAGTACCTATTTTAACACATTGTGATTCCTAACCAGATGAGAAATTTGTAAATACAAAATCATTTTCGATGCGTCTTTATGATTTTGAAGCGATTAATTTAGTTAATGAACTCCTGAAAGTATTTTTCTAAACTTATATAGCTTATCACAAAGTTTTGAAATGATCTAGAACATTTTTTCCAAATTAATTGAAGATGGAGATAATTCTTATATAAAACAGCTAGTTTTAGATTAACATTAATTTTAGTACATTAAAATAGAAGTTGATGTCTTGTTACATATTTTTAATTCATTATAGTTTTAACATATTAAAATATGAATAGTTTGAAATATTTCAGTTAAATTAACATATTACAATAATGTTTTGATTGATTAAAACATTTTCTTTACAAATTCATCGATTTTAAATAACAATTTAATAAATAAAATTATTTTCAATTAATTAAAATAAAACTTAACATTTCAAATAAAGCTTAAACAATTCAAGAAACAAGAGGAATAGTAAAACTGGGAGATAAATATATATGACGCGATTGAGAAATCAGTGAAAAATTAAATCGTTGTATAATTTCATTGTATAATATAAGATTTCTATTAAGTATGGACTCTTATATATAAAAAAAAATCAAATAAGGACGTAAAATAATAAAATATTAAGCATTTCATATATATTGAGACGAATTCGTAATGTTTCATCTTCTGGTAGTCCACGTGAATACTTTAAATACTCCTAATCTTATAAACTTGATTAAGAAAATGGATTCTACCAAAAGTTACTAATTAGATTTATTGGTATAAAAAATGACAATATATTATTTTGACAGTGATACATAATATTGGATATATTGATCTTGAGTCAAATATTGGATTTGAGTTTAATTTGTATATTTAATATTTAAAGTGTGGTAAGTGACTTCTTTATGTTTATTTATTTTTTTTGTTAAAAATGGAGACTGTGATTTTATTTTTCTTTGAACGCTCAATTTGTACGGCATAAGCAGAACCACAAATAAATTGAAAGCAATGCAATAATGCAACCTGCACTCCATCGTGATGTAACGGAAGCACGTCCAGTGCACAATTGTTGAAGCACCAACTCTGCAACTTATGCGCACCAAAAAAATACGATTTCAATATGCACATAACTAATTCACTTCATAATTGTTTTGTACCAATTTTCAACGCATTAAATTAAACTCCACCCTAACTCCCCAAAATAAACACCAATTATTCGTTTATCTCCAACATAAGAAGCCCGTGATAGAGAGAGCCGTAGACTACTGCATGTGTTTGGTGAAGGACCAGACCAGAGACAATGATCATTGTTTAGAACATCATCTACATATGTCTCTTCTATCTCACTACTTTAACAGGTATATATATCTCAATTACTTTTTTTTTTCTTTCTAGTTTCAAACATGTTCATTAGTTCAGGTTCATTTCAATGTCAGAAGAAACTAAGAACCTTGTTACAGTCATTTGTTTTTCCCTTTCTTGTTAAGCCCTTGTTTAATTAAGTAAAGCTTGATGGCGAAGCCAAGGAAAATGATACACTTTCGTTTTTCAGAATCAAGAACTGTTGCACTTCAGAACTATAGATGACTTTCTGAAGGAGACATTTGGTAGTATCAAATAATTAAATGCACATAGAACTTTTAAGGAACTTATTTATTATACACATTGAAAACTTTGATTTTCCACCAACAATAACATGTGAAAATGAAATACTTTTCAAACTGTATTCTCGTGTTAAGAGTCCAGAAACTGCAGGAAAGTGTTATTGCCTGCATAAAATCTCAAGGAAACTGAGTGTATCTATCTACGCAGTATTGCAACATAACTATTTATGTGCATCTGCAACTCTTTCATGTTAGAGAAATATTAACAAAAGAACAAACAATGCGGCATGGAAGCATGGAAATCCCTAAAAACATTGCATGGAATTTTAGACTATGGAAAATGGTAGCCTGGTTTGTTTCTGATAATTAGTTACACTACTAGTCTGGTGCAGTGTTTGAATTTCACGACCATTTTTTCTTTATGAAACTTATTTTAATGTTAAAAATATGTGAAAAAATTGAATAATAGATATACTGGCATTCTTACAGTACAAAAAAAGGTACAAAAGTAAACCATAAAGATAGCCACAGTCACGAATATAGTAACCTATGTAACCTGAAATAAAGCTTCCTTTACCTTGTAAAGAAAAAAATGGGCACTGGCACGTCCTGATCTTCTAAAAAGTGTCACTTCAAATTGTTACACGATTGATTCCCCCACAGACCCCTAACTAGATAGCCCCTCTCTATAGCTAACTCCGCGTATAACTGGGGCATTGTTTAATTTGCTACATTCATAATCAGAAATTAATTCAGAACGGTTCATAATATTCATCTTATCACTCATAGTCACAGAAGCAAGATGTTATAGATGACAGAGCTTCACATGTTGAAATTTCAAAGTTTCAAAGCCTCAACGACAAGTCAAGTTGCCCAATATCCTCCTGAACATGCTCGGAAGCGTAACCCCTGGACCAAGAACCCACCCCTTCATTGGGTCCAAAGCTGTATTCTTTTCTTCCGGCGAGCCTCACATAAGTTTGTCCTTGGTTATCCACAACGTTAACCCCAAGAGCACGACCAAGATGGTGCGAAGGAGTGAAGTTTGATCTTTGCTCCGGTGCTCCGTAAGACTGCATGGTCGAACTCATTTCCCTGCTCTTCTTGGCAAGAGTCCTCTCGAGCTTGTGAGCATTTTGGTGACCCCCTAGCGCTTGAGAGCTGTAGAACTTTCTCTGGCAATAGTTGCATGAGAATATCCTGGGTTCAATGGGACTTATAGGGGAAGGAGAAGATGAGGAAGAGGAAGAAGGTTCAAGAAGAAGATCAAGATTGAGGTGATTGATCTGATCATCTGGCTGAGTTAGGTGAAGAGAAGAATTGGGGTGGAAATTCATGGCCATAGAAGATAGTGGCAGTAAGTGTAGTGTGGGAAAGAAAGCAATAGAGAGGAAAGGATATAGGGTGCGAAGTGGGGGGGGTGAGAGAGGATGTTTATGTAATATAAGAGGGTGAAAGGTTCACTGTTCCTGCAGACAGAAATAGTAGTATATTGAGTGAAAGAGTGAGGGTATTGAGTGAGATAGAGGGACATGTATCTGCAAGATCAATGGAGAATCAAAGAGGTTGTCGCCTTCATTAATGGCAGAGTTTGGATCCTTTGTCGGTCGATGGCCAAAAAATAATGTTATGGGGTACCCCGTATGAAACCCACCAAGAAGATTAATCAGGTTTTTTTGTATTTTAACTTTGTTTCTGTCTCTTGAAAATGAGTGAACGTTTGCAATAAGCATGTATGTAATGAGAAAATTGTTGTAAGTAGCGTTGTTGTTGTTGTTGTGGTGACCCCTTGTCAACAAGGAGTTTAAACTCAAATCATGCAGTGTTCCATCAATGTTCCAATTTTGGAATTACAAAATGGGGAAGATAAACCATCTTGACTCGACTAAACAATGAACATGATTGGAGACTATTTTTACGTTTTTGTCTTAAATCAAGAGCGTGCTATATATACCTATGCCACTATCTGTCCATTCAGGATTGGACACTCAACCCATTTTAACGAAATCAATTAACCACTATTCAACCATTCGTATGAATTACTTACTATCATCCACTCTATAAATTTTTGTACAATAATCTACCTAGTAATTAATATAGAACCAATGCATATCTGTCTGCCCATATGTACATATAATAATCAGTACAAAGCCTACTCAATTTGGTTTTATTCAATCAATAATGGCAGACCAACCAATAATCCATTTTTTCTCATCATGTTAATTGAATTTACACGATGTGGATTATTACCTTTCGTCCCAATGCAAAGCACGCAATGACATGAGCATTGCCAGATATACCCCTCCCCCAAAAAATAATATTTTCAACTCTGTCACTCAGGTGTATGTATTAATTATAAATTTTATTTTATTTTATTTTCCTACAACTCTACGTTTCACCCTGCACCGTACACCCTCACTTTGAATAGAATCATGAAATAAATAAAAAGGCAGGGTGACTTGTGCACAATATTCCTACATGTCGATATGTAGTGAATTTCGTACTGTTCCCTTTTGAAATCCATCTCTCTGATTCTCTGTGTCGTTACAGCACAACAACTACTACTACTACTACTAACAGTGACAGTTCCAGAACTGATTCGTATTGAATGCTATGCCTTCAATTTCATCAACTATGGTCAATAGCCAGAATGGAGAAAGAAACAGATGGTTGTAGCTCTGTACTCTGTCTTTGGAACGGTGCCCTTATTAATTATGACCAAACCTCCTCTTCTATCTGTCTTTCTCTCTCCATTATTCTGGCTCAGTGATTTTACAAATGTGTTGACTGGGCCAAGCACATGGGTGACGGAGTTATAAAATATGTAATTTCTTTGTGCAAGAGCAAAAAGGTTAATTATTTATAAAATTGTTGAGTAGCAGAGAAATAAAAATGGAAGCGTTCAACCCAGAGAGGTATTTGTAATGGCACAAAATCCCCATCACGGAATAGGGTTTGAATAGTTTAATGGTAAAACATGATTGAGGGATCATAATCTTGTCATCGGCTATGATTGCGGAAGGGGTTGTCTGCAAATCGCAGACACAGAATGAACCAAGAAACTACGTCCTGTTACCGTATCAGTCACTTGGTCTTAAGATTCCAAAGCTAAGTAAACATTAATTCTTGTGCAAAACTAAACAATATCCACTCATTCAAATGGGATGTTTCCCTTCCTACTTCAACAAACCTACATTAATCATAACTAGGTTCCATGTATACACAGACTAATCTTAATTAAACTCACTCGAAAATACAATTATAAGGGATTGTCTGGTAGACATGTTACATAACTGCACTCATTTCTGAATGTTCACCTGTTTAAATTAAGACACATACCATGATACCATGACCGTGATAACAAACCACTGTTATTGAGATGATGTCTACTGTACCAAAAAATGTGTGCTTCTCATTTTTTTTTATCACTTCATGCGCGCTACCCACCATAACATAGCTTTTTGGGATTAATTATCTTGGATATTAGTTTATGACCGGACTTAGAATTTATAAATGCTACTAAAATTATATATATACATTATCTTAATGAATATTTAACTTATATATTTCTTTCAATATTCACAATACCAAAGGTTTGAAACTCATGTGAGTATTTCTAGTTTCTCAAACTAAAAGAGTTAAATGAATTTGTGTGTATTGTAAGTTTTGAACTGATAGACTAATCAGATCAGTCTTAAAGTTTTATTTTTAGTTTAATCAGTCTTTCCGTTTCAAATATTAGGTCGTTTTGGCTTATTCAAATGAGTTTATTAACAGAAATTACGAATGTATTTCCACGATTTCTTTTATAAATACTTTTGGTGGAGAAAGATAAAAATTTGCATTAATTTATCTGTATATTAAAATAATTTATGTGTTACAAAGTAATGTTATTTTTTAAAGAATTGTGATTAAAATAACATTACTTTATAAAAGAAAAAAGTCACTACTTTAGTATACATTTAGCATAAAAATAAAATTGATAAAAATACATAATTAAAAATGAAAAAACATGATAGTAAAATGTAGAACAAATAAACATAGTTAGTAAAATTTACGAAACGGTTATAATTTAGAGGTGAAATATAAAATTAAGATAAATACATTAAATTAAAATTAAGATGAATATCAAAATATTAAAAATTAGATAAAGTGAGGGATTTCTCGAGAAACTTAGAGAGAAAAGAAATCAGCGAAGAAAAACATTGTTTGGGTTATGGCCCATTTGATTTACACAACATAAATCTAAAAATGCATCACTATATACTAACTCTCAAAAACAAAAGACTATGTATATACTTGATGTAGTGAAATTGAATTTTATCAACTCTAGATTTTAAATTTATTCATAGAATAAATAAATATAAAAAGGATTTCTGACTTTGGCGTGGGCCTTATACAACTACTCCACTCTTCCAAAAACAACTCAATAGGAAAGTCTATCCACAAGATTGAGGTCGTAATTAATATCTCGAAGCCGATACTTAATAAATTGCACATTAATCTATGTTCTTAGTTCTTTTTAAAGTAATCAAATAAAAAAAATTGTCTATATTATTTATAGTACAATTTATAAATATGCATATATATGATCTGGTAATTTATTTAAGTTTTATTGCAACATAAAATGACAAAAAAAGCATATTGTATGATCCATAAAAGGGCTTTGTGTAAAAAAATAATTAGAGTAATAAAATAATACATGTAATTGAACTAATTCTTTTGGATTTTTTTTATAAAATTATATTTTTATCATTTTATTATCTCATGAAGGTATTTAAGATTTATTTATTTCAATGCAAATAATTAAAAATTTACAAAGAGGATGAAATGAAAAAAAAAAGGAATTAATCTTGAAACAAATTTAAGTTTTAAGAGAACATTAATTTTTTGGTAAAATTTTATTTTATTTTTTGTTGAAGTAGAGAACATTAATTTGTTATGTATAGTCCCTCTTTGCTTTCTTTCCAAGAATGACGTATTGAAAAAAAAATATATAACAACTCGATTAATTGCCTATAGACTAATTGTTTTTAAATAAATATAATATTATTAATAGTGCAGGAGATTGATGAAAGAAAAAAGCAATGAATTATAAAGGTTGTGTTCTTTTGTGAAGGATAATTAGAATGAGAGGGAGTGGGAGAAATCGGAAGGATTAGATAGTGAAGTTAGTATCGTTTTAGAAGTGAATTTAGAATAAATGAGAGAATGGAGTTTGCAAAAGTTTGTGATTGGATTAACTGAAGTGACATATTAAAAACACTTTTAATCAATAAAAAAGTTAGATTACCAAAATATCCGTATTATTATGTGTAATATAAAATTATATATAAATAGTTTAGAAATATTTTTTTGTAAATTTTATTGAATGATTGAAAATATAAAAAAATTATTTATAAAAAATAATAATATAATATATTTTGCATGAAAATAAATTTAATATATAAAATAAAAAATAATTTATTTACATGAAGAGTTTTTTTATTTTTTAATAGTAATTTTAAAAATAATAAATTTTTATTATAACAATAATAAATTATTATTTGCGTTATTAAATTTTATTATTAAATTTTATTATGTTGTTTTTTGTAATAAGAAGGACGAATATAAATTAAAAGGATAATTTGATTAATCTTTTAGTGTCACCTCTAATCTCATTATTGATAATGAAATTAAATATTTCTCTAATTATTTCCTCTCATATCCTTGTATCAATTAAAACAAAATAAAGTACTTACTTACCGATCATTGTTTCCATATCCTTATAAATAATACATTCATGGAAAATAACAAGGTGGAAGTCTGAACGGGAGATTTTTCTTTTCAAGAGAAAAAGAACATCACTTTGAATTAACAATATTTTTTTCACCTAACAACAGATAAATATTCAGAAGTATTTCCCACCTTGAGTTTATTTAGTGGCATTTCTTCATAGATAAGCATAGTAAAGTAGGTGTTTGACACCACCATCTTCTGAATGAAAGCTTTACTGTTCACTTTCTCTTGGCTATGGTGTCTGCACTGCACCATTGCCTGTCGGAGACATTGGTATCTCACGCACTTTAGCTTTAATCAGGAGAATCAGGACACAGATTGTTACAATCTCATCAATTCCCTTTAATAAACTTCTGGATCCGCATATTTTTCCCATTTCAAAACGACAAATCGGAAATGTTCATGAAATCTATACTTTTTTCTGTGTATCAAGATATTTCAATCAAAAGCAAGGGATTAGTGATCCTTCATAATGTCTGATATATAGATATATAGATATAACCCAAACCAGTACAACTTCTCTCAGCCAAACCTTTACAAAAAGTGTTCTTAATCTCTTTGTTTTTGTTGCATATTCATTGACTGCTTTTACACACCCTTTCGAAAAACTTAATCAACACCATCTAAATTATATAACTTTTTCTTTTCAATTTTTTTTTAAAAAAAATCCGTTTTCAATAAGCCCATGTTGGTAATGATTATAGATTTGAAGTGGGTGACAGAGACATGGGAGAACTGCAAAGCCTAGTGACAAACATTGATAAGATGGAAGCAAAGTCTTCTGTCTCACGCTTGGATATGGAATATATGCGAAAGACAGACTCAGATAATAAGAGGTTGTGACAAGCACGTTGGTTGTTTTTTCTGGTTTCTATGTAAACCAAACTCGATCATATGTGAATAATGATTGATGCAGTTAGTAAGAATTGAGCTTATTCTGACGTGAATTTGAATACTCCAACTTATATATATGATGATGACTTTGTTAATGATCAATAATAACTTGAAAGTGCTATGATCTTAAGGAGTTTTTAAGAACAAGATCAATATTTGAGCATTGAAACATTTTTGTGCCTCCCTCCATGTGGATAATGATCTCTACTGTGGATCTTCTCTTTTTTTTTTTTTCTGAATTAGTGATAAACATTTCTTTTGTCGTACAAATTTCAGCTTTAGACTTTAGTTATGGCTTATATAGTTGTGACTTGTTATGACATGATCGATCATTAAAGCTCCAAAATGAACATGTCTCATCACTTGCAAGTTGCAACTCCTCGGGTCTACGCATTTTCTTTTTGATGCTTCATTTTGTCGCTTTGCCTATTGCGATATTCAACTAGGGTGATGAAGCCATTTTAGCTAGGTCGCGCACTCTTCTTTTTTAGTCTAAATATGGAATTGGAGAGTGCAATATGAAAATCTATCAAGTCACGGGGCTAGAGTCAAAGGTTAACTATGTGACAATTTCACACACATTAACGTAAGACTCCAAATATTTGTGATTTGGATCCTCTTCTTTCTTCAATCAAAAACACTTCATTGTGAGATTGAGTAGACGAATCAAAAACACTTCAATATAAACAAACCAGAGTTTGCATGTTGGGTAGATCTCACAGTGTATAAGCAGCATACAATAATAGATTTACACCACAAAAGACTCAAATCTAAATAACTCCCGTAGAGCATAATTTTCAATAAAGTCATGAGCAATCATTTCCTTTTCATTATTCTTTCTCATAAATCCAAAATACAATCACTTTCTTTGAAAAGAGATTGTCTAAAGAACTTAACAACATAATAACAAATAACAAAGTTGTTGTAGGTTATATGAAAAACAAACTTTGTAAAAAAATATTTGGCAAAATATAATAATCCGACTTGTTCTAGACAAATCAATTGAGGTTTTGTTTCTCAGATTGAAATTATTTGGGCAAAAACTAATCTAGAATTCATTTTGAATTAAACATTTAATTTCCTTAATTCAGCTTGAGCTTCATAATGTAAACTTGGATAATGAAGATAAAAGATTTCATTCCCTCTGACTCCTGCAAAAACGTGGAACCCAGTAGGTTTATGTGAACCAAAATGCTTCTAATGCATCTAGTGACGACAAACCCAGAAATCTTTTTTGTTATATGTAATGATGATATTGAATTGGATTTATCCAGAGATGATAGAGTACTAGATTTTTTTTTGGTGCAGTTCAAAGTAGAAATATGGCTAGTCAACGAATATATATTTACACTTTGAAATTACCTTTCTCTTCTTTAAAGGAGTTATTGCTTGAGTTTTGTCTCTTATAGGATGGAATATATGGTGCTGTGTCCTTTTTATTTGGTGGGAAGAGGTGGATTTAGGTGATTTACAAGCTACAAAAGCTTTCAATTCAGATATATTCGTTATTCAAGTTCCTTTTGGAAGAAAAGGGAAACCTGATTTTGTACCTATCATCTTGGAATACGAAAGCAATCTCTGTATCAAACCAATACCCAAATTATATATATATATATATATATATATATATATATATATATATATATATATATATATATATATATAATATATTAT